>Ga0116226_10000831_pt1 | contig 26711 bp, 21 predicted proteins | sample S1TSphfallax_FD_89692 | JGI IMG/M metagenome (GOLD analysis project Ga0116226, IMG submission 89692) | Host-associated microbial communities from peat moss isolated from Minnesota, USA - S1T2_Fa - Sphagnum fallax MG | ecosystem: Host-associated > Plants > Peat moss > Unclassified | place: USA... | reverse complement strand
CTTCCCGTGCTGTTCGTCGCGGCGGCCTGCGCTGACGGCGAGACGCTCATAACCGGCGCCGAGGAGCTGCGCGTCAAGGAAAGCGACCGCATCGCCGCCATGAGCGGCGGGTTTGCGGCGCTCGGCGTTGCACACGAGGTGCTGCCGGACGGCATGCGCATCCAGGGTCGGCCCGACGGACACGCCTTTGGCGGCGGCGCGATCGACAGTTGCGGCGATCATCGCGTGGCGATGTCCTTCACCATGGCCTCCCTGCGCGCCGCGCAAACGATCAGCGTTCGCGACGTCGCCAACGTCGCGACGTCGTTTCCGGGTTTCGTCGCGCTCGCGCGGTCTGTCGGCATCGACATCGTCGAGTCGGCCGAGTAGATCATGTCCGGGGACGTGCCGGTACTCACCATCGATGGCCCGTCGGGGTCCGGCAAGGGGACGGTGAGCCGCGCCGCAGCACGAGCGCTCGGATGGGCCCTGCTCGATAGTGGTGCGTTGTATCGATTGGTCGCATTGGCGGGCCGTTTGCACGGGGTCGATTTGGACGACGCGGCGGCGCTCGCGAGCCTCGCCCGGGGCGTCGACATTCGGTTCGATTCGCAACCGTCCGGCGAGGAGGTCGTTTTGCTCGACGGACGGGAGGTCACCCGCGACATTCGCACGGAAACCGCCGGGAACGATGCTTCCAAGGTGGCGGCGCTGCCGGCGGTCCGCGCCGCGCTTTTCGAGCGCCAGAGGCGCTTTGCCGTGCCCCCGGGTTTGGTCGCCGATGGGCGCGATATGGGCACCCAGGTATTTCCGGACGCCCGGGTGAAGATCTTCCTCACGGCAAGCGCCGACGAACGGGCGGCCAGGCGCCATAAGCAGTTGAAAGAAAAGGGGGTTGCTGCTACCCTTGCCGCCCTTTCGCGGGAGATAGCTGAGCGCGACCAGCGCGATATGACGCGCATCGCGTCGCCTCTCGTCGCAAGTTCGGATGCCGTGGTGCTGGACACGACCGGTATGCCCGTCGATGCAGTGATTGAACGCGTCCTGGAGATCGCCCGACGGGGTCTCTCGATTTAATTCGCGGCTTTCCAAGGATTGATGGCCGTTTTTAGTGGTAACCCCTCGAGCACATGGGATCCGTGCAAGGGCGCAATTTTTTTAAGAGAAAACATGACAGAAAGTTTTGCTGAACTGTTCGAACAGAGCATCGCGAGCCAGCGCATTCGTCCTGGCACCATACTCAACGGGTTGATCGTCGAAGTCGGCCAAGACTACGTCATCGTCAACGTGGGCTTGAAATCCGAGGCGGTGATACCGGCGGATCAATTCAAGAACGAGAAGGGCGAGATCGAGGTGGTCGTCGGCGAGACCGTCGAAGTGGCCTTGGACAGCGTCGAGGATGGTTCGGGCGAAACCCGACTGTCGCGCGAAAAGGCCAAGCGGGCACGAACCTGGACGCGTTTGGAAACGGCATTCGAGAAGCAGGAAATCGTCATCGGCATCATCACCGGTCGCGTCAAGGGCGGTTTCACCGTCGAGATCGACAACGTCCGCGCGTTCCTGCCGGGATCGCTCGTCGACGTGCGTCCCGTGCGCGATCCCTCGTATCTCGAAAACAAGCCTCTCGAATTCAAGGTCATCAAGCTCGATCAGAAACGCAACAACGTCGTGGTCTCGCGGCGTGCCGTGGTCGAACAGGAATACAGCGCCGAACGTTCCGCGTTGCTCGATAACCTGCAAGAAGGCGCCGCGGTCAAGGGTGTCGTCAAGAACCTCACTGACTATGGTGCATTCGTCGATTTGGGCGGCATCGATGGCCTGCTGCACATCACCGATATGGCCTGGAAGCGGGTCAAACATCCCTCCGAAGTGGTCAAGGTCGGCGAAGAGATCGACGTGCGGATACTCAAGTTCGATCGCGAACGGCAGCGGGTCTCGTTGGGATTGAAACAGCTGGGTGCGGATCCGTGGCAGAACATTGCACGGCGCTATCCGGCGAACACGCGGCTGTTCGGCAAGGTCACGAACATCGCGGACTACGGTTGCTTCGTCGAGATCGAAGAGGGCGTCGAAGGCCTCGTGCATGTCTCGGAAATGGACTGGACCAACAAGAACGTCAATCCGGCGAAGGTCGTCCATGTCGGTCAGGAAGTCGAAGTGATGGTGCTCGATATCGACGAGGAGCGCCGCCGCATCAGCTTGGGCGTCAAACAGTGCAAGGCCAATCCCTGGAAGGACTTCGGCGAGAACTACAACCGCGGCGACAAGGTCAGCGGCCAGATCAAGTCGATCACCGATTTCGGCATTTTCATCGGCTTGGCCGGTGGGATCGACGGTCTCGTGCATTTGTCGGACATCTCCTGGGACATGCCGGGCGAAGAAGCGGTGCGCAGCTATCAGAAGGCTCAGCAGGTCGATGCGATGGTGTTGTCGATCGATCCCGAGCGCGAGCGCATCAGCTTGGGGATCAAACAACTGGCCAAGGATCCGTTCTCGGCCTATATCGCGGAGCACCCGAAGGGCAGCATCGTCACCGGTGTGGTGCGCGAAGTCGACGCCAAGGGTGCCATCATCGATCTCGGCAACGGTGTCGACGGTCAGCTACGCGCGTCGGAACTCTCGCGCGATCGGGTTGAGGATGCGCGTCTGCTGTTGAAGGTGGGACAGGAAGTCGAAGCACGGTTCACCGGCGTGGATCGCAAAGGCCGCAGCATTTCGCTGTCGGTCAAGGCGAAGGACATCCACGAGGAACAAGAGGCCATGCAGAATTATCGAACCGATTCACCGACCGGAACCAGCTTGGGAGATCTGCTCAAAGAACAAATCTCCGGCCAGGATTGAGGGACCAAAGGCGGGCGGGGTGATCCGTGCAGAACGCCCCGCCTGCGCTCTTACGTATGTCAAGTGATGCCCACGGATCGATAATGACGAAATCCGAACTCATTGAGATCATTTCGGCCAAGCAGAAGCATTTGCCGGCGAAGGACGTCGAACTCGCCGTGAAACAATTGTTGGAGATCATGAGTGATGCGCTCGCCACGGGCGAGCGGATCGAGATTCGCGGCTTCGGCAGCTTCTCGCTGCATTTTCGTCCGCCGCGCCAGGGCCGCAATCCGAAGACCGGGGAAGCCGTGGCGTTGGCCGGCAAACACGTGCCGCACTTTAAACCCGGCAAGGATTTGCGCGAACGCGTCAATGACGGCGCGGATCAGCCGATCCGGGACTAGCACGTTGGGCGAAATCCGTTATGATTTCGCGATGCCCAACATCATCATAAAGACCGCTGTATTCCCCGTTGCCGGTCGCGGCACTCGATTCCTGCCCGTCACCAAGGCCAGCCCCAAAGAGATGCTGCCCATCGTCGATAAACCGCTCATCCAGTATGCGGTCGACGAAGCCCTGTCCGCTGGCGCCGATACACTGGTGTTCATCACCGGCAGCTCCAAACGGGCCATCGAAGATCATTTCGACGGCGATGCCGAGCTGGAAGCGACCTTGCAGGCCCAGGGCAAGCAAGAGTTGCTCGATGCGCTGCACGGTATCTTGCCGAGTTGGGCGTCGTGTGTGTACATACGACAATCCGCGCCGCTGGGATTGGGACATGCGGTGCTGTGCGCGCGCCCGGTCGTGGGCAACGCGCCGTTCATGGTGCACCTCGCGGATGACTTGATCGATGCGCCGGTTGCGTGTCTGAAACAGATGGTGGACGTCCAAGCGAAGCATGGCGGCAGCGTGCTGGGCGTGCAGAACGTACCCCGACAAGATACCGACAAATACGGCATCGTATCGCTAGAACGCGAGATCGAGCCGCGCGTGGGGTTGATGTCGCACATCGTCGAGAAACCCAAGCCCGACAAGGCGGCATCGACGCTGGCCGTGGTCGGACGTTACGTGTTGTCCGGCGCCATCTTCGACGATCTCGCGAAAATCGGGAAGGGAGCGGGCGGGGAGATCCAGCTCACCGACGGCATCGCCCGGCTCATGCAGCGCGAACCCGTGTACGCGTTTGAATTCGAAGGTAAGCGCTACGATTGCGGCAGCAAGCTCGGCTACCTCCAGGCCACCGTCGAATTCGGCCTGAAGCATCCGAGTTTGGGCAAGGAATTCGCCGCCTATCTCAAGGGCTTCGTTGGCGGCCTCTGAGTCGCTCGAGACGACCTCGCGCCTGCACTAATGCGTGACGTGCGCTGCGCTTCCCTCGGCGCAGCGCACGTCCGAACGTCGGCTCAGTGCGCGCGACCGCGCTGTTGCTGGCCCGGCGCACCGCGGCCGTTCCCCGGCGCACCGCGCCCGTTCGAGGATGAGCCCGAATTGCGCCGTCCGTCGCGGCGGTCTGAACCACCTCGATTCCCGTGTGAATTTCCCGAATGGGGCCGATTCTGGCCCGCCGGCCGATCGCCTGACGGGCGCCCGGCCGGCATGGGCGCGGACTCGACCATCTTGAACGGCGGCGTCGGCACCACCGGGATGGCCCGGCGCAGCACGCGCTCGATGTCGCGCAGCAGACCGGTTTCGTCTCCCGAAACCAATGAGATCGCTTCACCGGCCGCCCCAGCCCGTCCGGTGCGGCCGATGCGATGGACGTAGTCCTCGGGGACGTTGGGCAGCTCATAGTTGACGACCTGAGGCAGTTCCTTGATGTCGAGTCCTCGGGCGGCGACCTCGGTGGCCACGAGGGCGACGATCTGGCCCTTCTTGAACATGTCCAAGGCCTTGACCCGAGCGGCCTGACTCTTGTTGCCGTGAATGGCTGCCGCCTTGATGCCGGCACCTTCTAGCTGCTGCGTGAGTCGGTTCGCACCGTGCTTGGTGCGCGTGAAGATCAGGACCTGGTGCCAGCCGCCCTCTTGGATCAGATGCACGAGCAGATGCCGTTTCTGTTCCTTTTGCACGCGATAGGCACATTGCTCGACGAGTTCGATGGGCGCATTGCGCGGCGCGACCTGGATCGACAGGGGGTCATGCAGCAGCCGCTCGGCGAGTCCCCGGATGTCGTCCGAATAGGTGGCCGAGAACAACAGGTTCTGGCGCTTTTGCGGCAGCAACCGGATGATCTTGCGGATGTCGTTGATGAATCCCATGTCGAGCATGCGATCGGCTTCATCGAGGACCAGCACCTGGATCTTCGACAGATCGACGCAGCGTTGCTGCGCGAGATCGAGCAAGCGGCCGGGCGTCGCCACGAGCACGTCACAGCCACTGCGCAGATTGCTGATCTGGGGGTTGATGCTGACGCCGCCGAATACCTGGTAGGTATGCAGTTGCACGTACTTGCCGTAATCGCGGGCGCTTTGCGCCACCTGGGCGGCCAGCTCGCGGGTGGGAGTGAGCACGAGTGCGCGCGGTGCACGGCTGGTTCCGTGCGCGTTGTCGTTGAGCAAGCGCTGCAGAATGGGCAGCACGAAGCTCGCGGTCTTGCCCGTGCCGGTTTGGGCGCCGGCCAGGACATCGCGTCCGGACATGACGGCCGGAATGGCCTGAACTTGAATCGGTGACGGCGTGTCGTAGCCCTTATCGGCGACAGCACGCATCAATTCGGGCGATAGCCCGAGATCGGAAAATGACATTAATGATCCTTGAAGAAATTTGGACTCGCACGACGGGGCGTTTAGCTCCGCAGCGGTCAGCAGCGAGGGGGGTGAAAAGATGCGCCGAGATCGTACGCCAAGCTAGCGATGGCACTGACCGAGCGCCGACCGGATCTAACTTGCGGTTACTATACCGTGAGGGGCCGTCTTCGTCTAGGCTGAGGCCACCTGCATACTAGTGCCGCCTGCATAGTAGGGCCGCCGTCAGACCGACGCGGCCTTCATGTATTGCCTCCAACCACCATAGCTGCTGATGTCCGCGGCCCCATCGGCGGCATATCCCTCACAGATGAAACCGGCCACCCACTCGCCCGAGTCGAGCTCGATTTTCCCGATCCCGAGCGGTGCGGGAATGCCGTTGACGAACGATCCCACCGTCTCGAGCGGCAATGCCCAAACCTCCAGTTCAATGGCTTGACCCTCGGTGGCGACCCGAATCAGTCCGGGCCGCCGCGGCGGACCACCGGGCAGGGAAAACAACCGATAGGCCGCGGCGGTGCGTGCCGTCCGCAAAAAATAGCCGCCGCGATCGCGCAACTGATGGTTGAGGGGCAAACCCTCCATATGCGCACCGCACACTGCGATCGCCATGCCGCCCGCCTTGAGTGCCGGCGGCGCGGGCGCGGGCACGCCGAGGTCGAGCGCTCCCAACGTGCCCACCGAGGCATGGTGAAACCGGCCTGCGAGTTCGATCAGCGCAAGATCGGCACCGCGCGGCCCCACCAGCGTGACGCCAAAGGGTAGACCATCGGTGCGAAAGCCCGCGGGCACGGCGACCCCCGCCAGATCGAACAGATTCATGAAATTGGTGTAGTAGCCCAAGGTGGCGTTGAGGCGTATCGGATCGGCCTCCACGGCGGCCAGCGAATAAATGGTTCCCGCCGTCGGCGTGAGCAGGACATCCATCGTTGACCAGGCGGCCTCGGCCAGGCGCTTGAGCTCGCGCAGGCGGTACTCTGCCGCGAATGCCGCTGCCGCCGTCGGCGCCTTTCCCGCCTCGATGATGACGCGGGTCACGGGATGCACCGCGGTGGGGTGAGATTCCATGAATGCCCCAACGGCCGCATAGCGCTCCGCGATCCACGGTCCTTCGTACAGCAACCGGGCTGCATCGAGGAAGGGCGCGAAATCGATTTCGACCGCCGTCCCGCCCAGTGTTTCCATGCGCCGCACCGCCCGGCCAAACAGGTCCTCGTATTCGGCGTCCCCGAAGAAGCTCAGTTGGTCGGGGCGCGGCACACCGAACCGCAAGCGCGCCAATGACTGCTCGATGGGCGTCCGTGAATACGGATCGCCGGCATCGAAACCCGAAGCGGCGTTAAGCACCATGGCCGCGTCTTGCGCGGTGAGCGCGAAAATCGAAACGCAATCGAGTGAGCGGCAAGCGGGCACTACGCCCCGCGTGCTCAACCGTCCATTGCTGGGCTTGACGCCGAGCACATTATTGAACGCCGCCGGCACGCGTCCGGAACCGGCCGTATCGGTACCCAATGAAAAGCTCGCTAACCCTAAGGCAACGGCCACCGCGGAGCCGGCACTGGAACCACCGGACACATAGTGTGCATCGAGGCTGTTGCTGCAGGCTCCATACGGCGAGCGGCTACCGACCAAGCCGGTCGCGAATTGGTCCAGATTGGTCTTCCCCAGCGGGATGGCGCCGGCATCGATCAGGCGTTGCACCACGGTCGCCGATTCGCCGGGCGTGTAGGCGTATTCCGGGCAGGCCGCCGTCGTCGGCACACCCGCCAAATCGATGTTGTCCTTGATGGCGAACGGAATGCCATACAGCGGCAAAGCCTCGATGTTTTGCGGATCGAGGGCATCGACGAAAGCCATGATCTGGCTCTGCGCGAGCCGTGTGATCCAGATGTGGTGCGGGTCCGCCGCATTCATGCGCTCAATGAGTGCGGCGATGACCTGCTGCGGCGTATCGCGCCCGGTTCTATAGCGTTCGCGAAGATTGGTAATGGTCAGGTCGATGTCGTTCGGCATGGTGTCCATCATAGTTCGCCGCGCGTGCGCGTGCGCGAGGCAATTGCGCACGCGTTCTCGTTGACTTCCGGGCACCGGACGTGAGAGCGTCGCAATGCGAAACAATGTGCGTCTAGGGTTCCGGCCTTCATTGCAGGCGTCTGGTCCGAGAGAGGCAGTCCTTGAATCAATGATTTCAAGGATACACGGCGGGACAAAAGCCCGGGAGACAGACGAGGAGCCGGTGGCGTCCTCGGGATGGTCTCCCTCCGTGGGAAAGATCCCGGATTCACGAAGCGTCTCCTTGAACGGTGATGGTCAGACCACGTGATTTAAGGGAGCGGGATGTGTCCAATCAAATCAGCGATCCATACGAAACGGTCTTGGGCGGGGGCAAGCACTGGTCGCTCGCCGTGCGCGCCGGCACTTTGCTGCGATTGACCGACATTGAGGGCGGCGCCAACGTCGGCATGCTTTTCTACAATCCCCAGAACACCCTGGAACGCTACAACGCACCCGACACCCTCAAATGTCAGCACACGTTCAAGCTGACTCGGGGGCACTGTTTGTATTCGGACATGGGGCGAATTTTCTGTTCCATCGTCGAAGACACCGGCGGTTGGCATGACACGGTCTGCGGAACTTCGAATGCCAGGTTGGTTGCGCAGCGCTGGGGCGAGAAGAACTACCAGCTGCATCGCAATGATTGGACCCAGAATGGCCTGGATGCCTTCCTCGTCGAAGCAGGAAAATACGGAATGGGCCGGCGCGATCTCGCCGCCAACGTCAACTGGTTCAGCAAGGTGGCGGTCGCCGATGACGGCGCGCTCAATTTCGATGCCGCGCACGCCACGGCCGGCGCCAGCGTGGCATTGCGCTTCGAGATGGATGCGTTGGTGTTGTTGCATACTTGTCCGCATCCCTTGAACCTCGCGCCGGCATACCCGCGCCAGCCCGTCTCGATCAGCATCGGCAAGGCGCGGCCCGTGGCGCCGGACGACTTGTGCATGAACTCGCGACCGGAGAACGTCCGCGGGTTCGCCAACAACGAGTTGTACCATCTCTGCACCGGGGGTGCGGCGGAGCGGCTGCCATGAAAAAACCCAGCGACCTGCATCCCGGCGAAGCGGTGTTTCGTCACGTGATCCGCGCCGGTGATTATTGGATCGACACGATTCGCGTGGGGCAGCGGCTGCGCATCGTCGATCTGGAGGGCAACCAATCGGCCGATACGCTGTTCTTCGACGCGGCGGACGTGGCCGACCGCTATAGCGCGGTGGATACGATTCGCGAGCAGGGCAACGTGTACCTGACCTGCGGTTCGAAGCTCTTGTCGACCTCAGGCAAGGTGCTCATGGAGATCGTCGCCGACACGGTCGGGCGGCATGACACCTTGGGTGGTGCGTGTGCCTCCGAGTCCAACACGGTGCGCTACGACCTGGAAAAGCGCAGCATGCATTCCTGCCGCGACAGCTATTTGTTGGCCGTGGCCGAACATGACACGCTCGGCTTGGGAAAGCGCGACCTCAGCCACAACATCAACTTCTTCATGAACGTGCCGGTCACGGCGGACGGTGGACTGACCTTCGCCGATGGGCTCTCCGGACCGGGTGAATACGTCGAGATGCGCGCGGCCATGAACGTCATCGTGCTCATCTCCAATTGTCCGCAACTGAACAATCCGTGCAATGCCTATGATCCGACACCCCTGGAGGTGCTGATCTGGAACCCGGATGTTTTCTAAGGTCCTGGTGGCCAATCGGGGCGAGATCGCTTGCCGGATATTGCGCACGCTCGAGAAGCTCAAGATCGGATCGGTTGCCGTCTACTCCGACGCGGACCGATATGCGGCTCACGTCGCAGCGGCCGATGAAGCGGTGCGGATCGGTCCGGGGCCCGCATCGCAAAGCTATCTGCTGCCGGAAGCGATCTTGGCGGCGGCGCGCGCGACCGGAGCCGAAGCCATTCATCCGGGATACGGATTCTTGAGCGAGAACGCCGGTTTTGCCGAGGCCTGTGAGGCCGCCGGCATTGTTTTCATCGGGCCGACTCCCGCACAGATGCGAAATTTCGGCCTCAAACATCTGGCCCGCGAACTCGCGTCCAGCAATGGGGTCGGCCTGCTCCCGGGCACCGGCCTCTTGGAGAGCGCCGCTGACGCGCGCCTGGCGGCCGAGACGATCGGCTATCCCGTGATGTTGAAGAGCACCGCAGGCGGCGGCGGAATCGGCATGAAGTTGGTCCGTCGCGATTCGGAACTGACCGATGCCTTCGGTGCCGTCGAGCGCCTGGCCAGCAAGAACTTCAGCCGCGGTGGGCTGTTCCTCGAAAAATACATCGAGCGCGCGCGGCACATCGAGGTGCAGATCTTCGGCGACGGCGCGGGCAACGTGGTGGCATTGGGTGAGCGCGATTGCTCGACCCAGCGCCGCAATCAGAAAATCATCGAGGAGACGCCGGCCGCGGGATTGCCGGACGCCATCCGCGTCAGTTTGCACGATGCGGCCGTGCGCCTGGCCGAAGCAGTGAAGTATCGCTCTGCCGGCACGGTTGAATTCGTCTATGACGTCGCCACCGGGGAATATTATTTTCTCGAAGTGAACACGCGCTTGCAGGTCGAACACGGCGTCACCGAAGAGGTCATGGGCGTGGACCTCGTCGAATGGATGGTGCGACTCGCGGCCGGCGAACGCTTCTCGCTGCAGCTTGCGCCACCGCGCGGCGCTTCGATACAGGTGCGGGTGTATGCGGAAAACCCGGCGCGGGATTTCCGGCCGTCATCCGGATTGGTCACGCAGGCGCGTTTTCCGGCCGACGCACGCGTCGAAACCTGGATCACCGACGGCACCGAGGTCACGCCTTTCTATGATCCGTTGCTCGCCAAGATCATTACGGTGGGTGCGGACCGCGCCGATGCACTCGGCAAGTTACGCGCGGCGCTCGGCGGCACGACCATCGCCGGTATCGAAACCAATCTCGACTATCTGCGTCGGTTGGTGGCCGACCCGCTCTTCGCGACGGGGTCCATGACGACTCGCGCGCTCGAATCCTTCGCGTATGCGCCGCGCACCATCGAGGTGTTGACCGGCGGTACCCAGACGACCTTGCAGGACTATCCCGGCCGCGTGGGTTATTGGAACGTCGGTGTTCCGCCGTCGGGTCCGATGGATGCGCTGTCCTGTCGGCTGGTCAATCGTGCGGTCGGCAATGATTCGAGCGCCGCCGCACTCGAGATCACGGTATCGGGACCCACGCTCAAGTTCGACACGGAGGCATTGGTGTGTCTCGGCGGCGCGAACATGAGCGCCGATATCGACGGCGTGCCGATGACGGCATGGACACCGACCGTGGTGCGCGCGGGCCAACACCTCCGCATAGGCGGGGTCGGCGCGGCGGGTTGCCGTGCCTACCTCGCCGTGCGTGGTGGCTTCGACGTACCCACGTATCTGGGCAGCCGCGCAACCTTCACGCTGGGCCGATTTGGCGGTCATGGCGGCCGGCCGCTGGCCGCCGGGGATGTGCTGCACGTGGGCGAGGTTGCCGCGCCACGGGTGCCGCTGCCGCCCGCGGCCATTCCCGCACCCTGCGTTCCCCGGATCGGCAACGACTGGGAACTCGGCGTGCTGTATGGGCCGCACGGCGCGCCGGACTTTTTCACGCCCGACGACATCGACGTGTTCTTCTCGAGTTCATGGGAGGTGCATTACAACTCCAACCGCACGGGTGTTCGATTGATCGGACCGAAGCCCAAGTGGGCGCGCAGCGACGGCGGTGAGGCGGGACTGCATCCGTCGAACATCCACGACAACGCCTACGCCATCGGGGCTGTGGACTTCACCGGCGACATGCCCGTGATCCTGGGCCCTGATGGTCCCTCGCTGGGTGGTTTCGTCTGCCCGGCGACGCTCGTGAAAGCGGAACTGTGGAAGCTCGGCCAGCTGCGACCCAATGATCGCGTGCGCTTCAAACGCCTCACGCCGCAAGAGGCACTGCGCGCCGAAGAAGACCAGGAACAGCTGATCGAGACACTGCGTGCGGCACCGACGCCGCGGAATCTGGACACGAAGTCCGCCGGGCTCGATTCACCCATCGTCGCGAGCCTGCCGCAGCAGGGCACGGCGCCCGCCGTGGCATACCGGCGCGCCGGAGACAAGTATCTGTTGGTGGAATACGGGACCCAGGTGCTGGATCTCGAATTGCGCCTGCGGGTGCACGCGCTCATGTCCTGGCTCGAACAGGCGCGGCTGGCGGGCATCATCGAACTGACGCCGGGCATTCGCTCCTTGCAGGTGCATTACGAGAGTCGCGTGTTGCCGCTCACCCGGCTGCTCGACGTGCTGGCCGACGCCGAGCAGTCCCTGGCATCGATCGACGATATGCGCATCGCGACCCGCATCGTGCGTCTGCCGCTCTCGTGGGATGACGCGGCGACCCAGCTGGCCATCGCAAAATACATGCAGTCCGTGCGGGACGACGCCCCGTGGTGCCCCAGCAATATCGAATTCATCCGCCGCGTCAATGGGCTCGACACCATCGAGGATGTGAAACGCATCGTCTTCGGCGCCAGTTACCTCGTGCTCGGCTTGGGGGATGTGTACCTGGGCGCGCCCGTGGCGACTCCCATCGATCCGCGCGATCGCCTCGTCACGACGAAATACAATCCGGCGCGCACCTGGACGCCGGAGAACGCCGTCGGCATCGGCGGCGCGTATCTATGCGTGTATGGCATGGAAGGGCCGGGCGGCTATCAGTTCGTCGGCCGCACGTGCCAGATGTGGAACACGTATCGCGTGACCCAAGAATTCTCGCCCGGCAAACCATGGCTGCTGCGCTTCTTCGATCAGATACGGTTCTATCCGGTCAGCGGTGAAGAGCTGCTCCAGTTTCGCGATGATTTCACGCAGGGCAGGGTCAGTCTGGACATCACCGAGCACGTGTTCCGGCTCGAGGACTATCGCCGATTTCTCGAGCACAACGCGGCCGATATCGCATCGCACAAGGCGCGGCAGCAAGCTGCGTTCAACGCCGAGCGCGAGCGCTGGGAAGCCACGGGGCAGATCGGCTACGCGGCCGATCCGCCCGCCGGCCTCGCCGATACGGTCGTCGACGCCGTGCCGGCGGGGCATGTCGCGGTCGTGAGCCCGGTGTCGGGCAGCGTCTGGAAAATCGCGGCGGCGGTGGGGCAGGCCGTGAAGGCGGGCGATGCACTGGTCACGGTCGAGTCGATGAAAATGGAATTGCCGGTCACGGCACCGATGGACGGCACGGTCAGCGAGCTGCGCTGCACGGAGGGCCGTGCGATCAACGTGGCGCAGACGCTGGTGGTGTTGCGACCTTGAACGAACGCAAGAAGGGGATGGTCATGAAGGGGATGGTCATGCAGAAGCGGCGAAACGGTGTCGCGTGGCGCGCCGGTATGGTGCTCTTGATGCTGTTGGGCGGCGGCGGATTCGGTGCGCATGCGGCGGCCGAGCGGACGTCGTTCAACGTGGCGTGGAGCATCTACGTGGGCTGGATGCCGTGGGACTATGCGGACCAGAGCGGCATCCTCAAGAAGTGGGCCACGAAGTACGGCATCAAGATCAAGCTGACCCAGGTCAACGACTACGTCGAGTCGATCAACCAATACACTGCGGGCACGTTCGATGCATGCGTCATGACGAACATGGACATGCTGACCATTCCCGCGGCCGGTGGCGTCGATTCGACCGCGCTGATCGTCGGTGATTTCTCCAACGGCAACGACGGCGTCGTGCTCAAGGGCAAGGGCAAGACACTCGCGGACATCAAGGGGCAAAAGGTGAATCTCGTCGAGCTGTCGGTCTCGCACTACCTGTTGGTGCGCGGCTTGACCACCGTCGGCCTGCGCGAGCGTGACCTGAAGATCATCAACACGTCGGACGCGGATGTGGTGGCCGCCTTCGCGACGCCCGCGAGCACCGCGGTGGTGACTTGGAAGCCGCAGTTGAGCGCCGTCCTCGCCACGCCCAATGCGCAGCTCGTGTTCGATTCGAGCAAGATTCCCGGCGAAATCATCGATCTCATGGTCGTGAATACGGCAACGCTCACTGCCAACCCGAAGCTCGGCAAGGCGCTGGCCGGCGCGTGGTATGAAACACTGGCGCTCATGTCCAAGAACGACGCCGCGGCGGCGGCGGCGCGCACCGCGATGGCGAAGGCGTCCGGAACCGACCTCGCTGGATTCAACAGCCAGTTGGCGACCACCCGGCTGTTCGTCACGCCCGCCGAGGCCTACCAATTCGTGACGGGCGACGGGCTCATCAAGACCATGGATCTGGTGCGGCACTTCTCGTTCGACCACGGCATTCTCGGGCAGGGCGCGACGTCGGTGGATGCGGTCGGCATCCAATTTCCGGCCGGAAAGTCGCTGGGTGACTCACGCAGCATCAAGATGCGCTTCGACCCCGGCTACATGAAGATGGCGCTGGACGGGACGTTGTGAGGCAAGCCTGATCCATGCGCCGCCTCATCAATCAACGACCGGGTCGCGGCAGCGCGCTACTGCTCTCCATGCTGCCGTTCATCATCGTGGTGTGCGCCTATTTCTATTATTCGCATGCGCGCTTGCTCGAAAATCCGGGGGACAAATTATTGCCGGCACCCGCCACCATCGCGGCGACTCTGCATCAATTCGCGTTCGAGGAGGATGAGCGCACGGGCGATTATCTCTTCTGGACGGACACGGTGGCGAGTCTCGAACGGCTTGGGATCGCCCTGTCGATCAGTGCGGTGCTCGGGTTGTCATTGGGCCTCGCCATCGGTGTGCTGCCCTATCTGCGCGTGACGATCGCGCCGTTCGTCGCCGCGGTTTCGTTGATACCGCCGCTCGCGGTGCTACCGGTTCTGTTCATTGCCGTCGGTCTCGGCGAGCTCGCCAAGGTCACGCTCATCGTCATCGGCGTGGCTCCGCTCATCGTGCGCGATCTGGCCATGCGCACCGCGGAACTACCCGGGGAGCAGATCATCAAGGCGCAGACGCTCGGTGCCTCCACCTGGCAACTCGTGATCCGCGTGGTGCTGCCGCAAATGTGGCCGCGGCTGATCGACGTGCTGCGATTGTCGCTCGGCTCGGCGTGGTTGTTTCTGATCGCCGCCGAGGCGATCGCGTCCACCGAAGGCTTGGGATACCGAATATTTCTGGTGCGCCGGTATCTCGCGATGGACGTGATACTGCCCTACGTGGCGTGGATCACCCTGCTTGCATTCGCCATGGATTGGCTGCTGCGCGTGATCCGCGCCAAGGCCTTTGCTTGGGCGGCACCGCAGTGACACAGGTGACCGTCAAACATCTCTGGAAGGAGTTCAGCGGTCAGGTCGTGCTAGAGAATGTGAGTCTGCACGTGGGCGACCATGAATTCGTCACCATCGTCGGTGCATCGGGATGCGGCAAGACCACTTTCCTGAAGATGTTGCTCGGCGTCGAAAGCCCGAGCCGCGGCACCTTCCTCATCGACGGCGAGCCGCTCGCCTCCGAGCCGGGCCCGGATCGGGGCATCGTGTTTCAGCGCTACTCGCTGTTTCCGCATTTGACCGTCATGAAGAATCTCATGCTCGGGTTGGAGCTGCGCGACTCCCGCCTGTTCGGGCGGTTGTTTGGTGCCGCGCGGCGCCGCGCCGTGGAGAGGGCGCGGGAATTGCTCGACGCCGTGGGCCTGCAAACGGCCGCCGACAAATACCCGGCGCAGCTATCCGGCGGCATGCAACAGCGCTTGTCCATCGCGCAATCGGTGATTTGCGAACCGAAGATACTCCTCTTGGACGAGCCTTTCGGCGCGTTGGACCCCGGCATCAAGTCCGACATTCATACCCTGATCTTGAAACTGTGGAACATGAACAAGATGACGATATTCATGGTGACCCACGATTTGCAGGAAAGCTTCGCGCTCGGCACGCGCTTGCTCGTGTTCGACAAGGTGCGTCTGGATCCGCAATCACCGGAGGCCTTCGGCGCCACGATCACGTTCAACATTCCGCTCAAGGGACATCGCAGCCCGCAATGACGGGGAGCGTGGGCCGCTCGCGCTCGGTCGGGCGCGCGCCGCCGGATTACCCGTGCTGCAATCCCGCCGCGATCACCCCGGCCATGCAGATGGCCTCATCTTCATCGCCCGTCCCGCCACTGGCACCCACGGCGCCGATGATCTCACCGGCTGAATTCTTGATGACCACCGCACCGGTCTGGGCCAGGAACTTGCCTTGCGCCGTCGCGGGTAGTGCACCGTAGAACGTGGGATTTTCGCGCGCGCGTTCGCCCAACGTGCGGCTCGCCGCCCCCATGGCCACGGCTGCCCAGGCCTTGCCCGTCGCGATCTCGATTCGAAACATGCTCGCGCCGTCCTCACGCTGCACCGCCCGGACATGGCCGGCTTCGTCCAGGACGACGACTGCCATGGCGCGATGGCTTTTGCGGCGCGCCTCGGCAAGGGCGGTCGTGATGATGGTATTTGCCTCAGCCAAAGTCAGGCGCGTCATCGGGCGCTCCGGTCGTGGGATTGGGCCTGCTGCGCGATTTTTTGGCGGCGCCGCGCCGTCAAAATCGCCTCCGTGTAGCCGTTCGGTTGTTCGCGGCCCTTGAAGATCAGGTCGCAAGCCGCCTGAAAAGCCACGTTGGTCTCGGTCGATTCACTGATGGGCTCGTAGGCCGGATCTGCGGCATTCTGTTTGTCGACGACCTTGGCCATGCTTTCGAGCGCCGTCATGACCTGGGCCCGGGAACAGACTCCGTGATGCAGCCAGTTTGCGACGTGCTGGCTCGATATGCGCAGCGTCGCGCGATCCTCCATGAGGGCCACATTGTAATAATCGGGCACCTTGGAGCAACCGACGCCGGCGTCGATCCAGCGCACAACGTAGCCCAGAATGCTCTGCGCGTTGTTATTGAGTTCCTCCTCGATCTCCGCGGTGCTCCACTGCACGTGAGCCGCGAGCGGTGGCGTGAGAATCTCCTCGAGCGCGGCGCGCTTGCGCTCGCGGAGCCCGGCTTGGACGGCGGCCACATCGACCTGGTGGTAGTGCAAGGCATGCAGCGTCGCCGCGGTCGGCGATGGCACCCACGCGGTGTTGGCACCCGCTTTGGGATGCGACACTTTGGTCTTCAACATATCCGCCATCGCATCGGGCATGGCCCACATGCCCTTGCCGATTTGCGCATGGCCGGAGAATCCACAGGCGAGACCGACGTCGACGTTCTGGCGCTCGTACGCGTCCAACCAGATCGCCTTCTTGAGGTCGTTCTTGCGGGGTACGGCGGCGGCTTCCATCGAGGTGTGGATTTCGTCGCCCGTACGATCCAGGAACCCGGTGTTGATGAATACCACCCGCTCCTTGACCGTGCGGATGCATTCCAGGAGATTGACGCTGGTGCGGCGTTCCTCATCCATGATCCCGATCTTAAGCGTATGGCGCGGAAGCCTCAGCAAATCCTCGACCGCTGCGAACAGGTCGTTCGCCAACGCGACTTCCTCCGGACCGTGCAGTTTCGGCTTGACGATGTACACCGAGCCCGCGCGCGAGTTGCGGCGCGCACCGCGTGCGCCGATATCGTGCAGCGCGATCAGCGCGGTCACCGCGGCGTCGATGAATGTCTCGGGAATCATCGCGCCGTCGAACGTGACGGCGTCGGACAGCATGTGATGGCCGACGTTTCGGACCAGCATCAGGCTGCGCCCGGGCAGCGTAAGGTCCGCTCCGGACGGCGTCCGATACCGGCGATCGGCATTCGGCTTACGCACCACCGTTTTGCCGCCCTTGTCGAGCGCCGCCTCGAGCGTCCCTTTCATGAGGCCCAGCCAGTTACCATAAACCAGCACTTTGTCTTCCGGCGTGACCGCGGCCACCGAGTCCTCGCAATCCTGAATGGTGGTGATGGCCGATTCGAGGACCAGGTCGCTGACGCCCGCGGGGTCATCGCGACCGATGAAATGGTCCCGGTCGATATGAAGTTCCACATGCAACCCGTGGTGCTTCAGCAGGATGACCGATGGCGCTGCCGCGTCGCCTTGGTAGCCGACGAAGGATGCGGCGTCCTTGAGCGCCGCGCTGCCGGTCTTCGAAACGACGTCAAGCCCCTGGCTCGTCACGCGGTATGAAATGGCATCGCGGTGCGAACCGGTGGTGAGCGCAAAGTGGTCATCGAGGAACTGCCGCGCAAACGCGATGACCTTCGCGCCGCGCGCGGGATTGTAGGCGCCGCCGCGCGTGGCGCCACCCTCTTCGGAAATGGCATCGGTGCCGTAGAGGGCATCGTATAGGCTGCCCCAGCGCGCGTTGGCCGCGTTCAGGGCATAGCGGGCATTGTTGACGGGCACCACCAACTGGGGACCGGCCACCGTCGCGATCTCGGCATCGACATTCGCGGTGGAGACGTCGAACGGCGGCTTCTCTTCGACGATGTAGCCGATTTCGGTCAGGAACGCCCGGTATTTGACCGCGTCGAAATCGGCGCCCGCATGTGCGCCATGCCAGTCATCGATCAGCGCTTGCAAGCGGTCGCGTTTGTCGAGGAGCGCCGCGTTGCGCGGTGCCAGCGTCCGGATCAGGTCGGCGAAACCCGCCCAAAACTGGGACTCGTCGATCCCGGTGCCGGGTAGCGCCTCGCGGCCGACGAAATCATAAAGGACGCGGTCAACGGCGATGGGGCCGAGCTGGATCGTTGCTCTCATGCGGGTTCCTAAACGAATGGGCTTGTTGCGAAACTCCCATTATAGCGGAGCCGCGCCGCGAACTACCGTTTGGCTAGATCCGATGCATGACGCCGTCCGAATCGACGCTGAAGTCGTTGCCTCGCCAGGTGATCTTGGACGTAAAGAAAGACCGCAGCCATACCCATCCGAGCAGCAAATCGCGCGCCGGCAGCAGCCACAAGTCGGCGAGCAGCGATCGGCGCCCCGGTACGCGGTGCCCCAAGTGCACCGCGATACGTAAACCCAACGTGACGGCGAACAAGAGCCTCGCCGAGAACAGCGGCAGCGGATGCGCCGAATCAGCGGCGACCAGTATGAGCCCGACCGCCGCAAGGGGCATGCTGAACGTCAGGAACAGCCACCTGAAACAGCGCGGCTGCAGGACGCGCAGCGTGCGCATCCATCGCACTTCATGACGTGCGACCGACTCCAGCGAGGGCTCGTGGTGTTTTCCAGTCACTTCGTAGCGTGATAACTTTATCTTGAGGCCGAGGCCTCGCACCAACGTGCCCAGGCGATGATCGTCCGCCAATTGATTGGCCAGCGCATGCAGGCCACCGAGCGCCCCGAGCGTCTCGCGCCGAATGCAGATGGTCTGTCCCGACACATACCCTCGATGGCCGAACAACCATGCGAGCAGTATGGAGGGCACGTACCAATCGTTGATGTACATGGCGCCCATTCGCGACCAAATGCCTGGCGTCGGTATTCCTCGATAGATGCACGTGACCAGCCCTATGCGCGGATCACGCAATGGCGGCGTCACGACGCGAAGGTAGTCCGGTTTCACACACGCATCGCTATCGGCCATCACGAGGATGTCGTGCTTGGCGTGCGGAACGATATTGATCAAATTGCTGATTTTCAAATTACTGCCGTGCAGTGTTGAATCGACCACGACGCTGATCGACAGCGACGGGAATTCCGTGACGAGCTGCCTCGCGATGGCGCAGGCGGGATCCGCTGCATCGCGCAGACCGAAGATAATTTCATAGTCAGGGTAGTCCTGCCGGCAGAATGATCTCAAGTCCTCATCCAAACCTGGTTCCGCGCCGCACAGAGGCTTCAATATGCTCACGGGTGGCAACGCAGCATGATGCTGCCGACGTTGCGGCAGGCGCCAGATGAGGAGGGCGATACCGTTGCAAGCGGAATAAATGAACGCCGACAACAAGCAGGCGAAACCGGCGAGCGCTACCATGGTTGAAACATGGGCCATTGATGGTTCCGGATCGACGACCGAACAACTTCTTTGTACCACAAAGAAGGCGCCATTGTCTGTTACCATCAACGCATGGTGCATCAACGATGCTGATGTCGCGCATGCCGGCATGCTGGATGCGCCTATGGCTTTTCGGTGTGTTCCCCCTCGTGTCTGTTTCCCTTGCGGCGACCGAGGATCCGGCGGTGCGCCAGGTGCAAATTCTGGACGCGTCGTTGCTCAAGTCCATGCACGCGGGATCGAACGAAACGGTCCTCGAACGTTATAGAAAGCTCGAACCGGTCATCTCGGATGTGTTCGACCTCGGGCTGATGACCCGGCTTTCCGTTGGCGCGGCGTGGACGAGCTTTTCGGCAGACGAACAACGAGCGGTAGTCGCGGCTTTTTCCCGGCTGACGATTGCGGGATATGCCCACAATTTCCAGCAGTACGGCGGGGAAATATTTCAAGTCGATGACAATGTCGTGACTCGCGGTGCCGACAAGATCATTCAGGCGCACATCAATTCAAGCCACGATGCGTCGGCGAATTTAATCTATAGGGCGCGCCGCTTGGGTGACACCTGGAAAATCATCGACGTCAATTACGATGGGATCAGCGAATTGACCATGCGGCGCTCGGACTTCGGCGCCGCGATCGCTGGCGGCGGAGCCACCGCGTTGATCGCTCATTTGAACCGTCTCAGCGATGAATTCTTGAAGCACTAGCGACCGACCGCTTGCTTCTTCACAGACCGCTGGGCGCGGTAGCATCAGCCGGGCCCATCAGCGCGGGTTGGAAAATCAGCGCCGAGACGAGTGTCCAGACCAACGAGATCATCAACAGCTTACCCATGCTGGCCGTTCCCGGATGGCTGGAGGCCCAGAGGCTGCCGAAGCCCGTCGCCGTGGCGAGCGCACTGAAGAACACGCCTCGAGCGAGGCTCGATGTCAACAGGTGCGATCCACCGGCGCGCCACGCCATGACGAAATAAATATGGAACGCGACGCCGATCCCGAACAACAACGGCAAGGCGATGATGTTGGCGAAATTCAGCGGCTGACGGATAAGCACGCAGGTGCCGAGGGTCAAGAGCCCGGTCAAGACGATCGGCGCCATCGTGATCGCGACATCCCGCACACGCCGGAGCGCGATCAAGAGCAAGATCGTGATCGCCGCAAACGATAGAGCGCCGGCGTCCACGAACGCATCGACCACGGCTCGGCCGCCGGCCTGCAGGCTGATGGCCGTGCCGGTCACATCGGGCGCTATGACGACGCAGGCTGCGATGAAGTGGTCGAGCACCGAGATCTCGTTGGAATCACCCTTCGGCAGGATCGAGACGCGTGCGCGTCCATCGGCTGTTTGCCATTCACGGACCAACTCCCCCGGTAGCGTCGCGATACTGACCGTTTGCGGTTGCAGCAGGTCACGGATCTGACCGAGAAGGGCGACAAAGCCAGGCATCAACCTCGCTGCGACCTGTGTCCGCCGTGCTGGACTCGCCATCGCCAGCGCGGTCAACTTGTCGGCCAGTTGGGCGGCCAGCGCGTGGATCGCGGTGTCGTCGCTTGGCGCGCGCCGCAGACTCGCGGCGGCTGTGGTCAGGCTGTCGATGACTTGGACGTCGCTCGGCGGCGCTGCAACGACGGGATTCAGGGTGAGGTCCAAGAGGTCCGCCGCATCTTGGATGAGCGCAATTTTCTCGACCTGATCGGCGGGAACGAAACTCGACAGCGTGCGCACGCTCGCGACGGTCGGGTCGGCGCGGAAGCGGGCGGCAAGCCGGTCCGCCGCCGCGACGTCGGGACGTATGACTTCCAACGTGTTCGGCGATTCGTCCGGATCGCGCATCAGATCCAACATTGTCGCAACCGACTCCGCGTTGGCGCTGCGCAGATGCATGGGGTTGAAATCGAAGTGCAACATCGGCAGCAGCGCGGCCGAAACCGCCGCGGCAACCAGGCTGATGCCGAGCACCACGAACCGGTGGCGCACCACATAGTCGTCGATCATGTTCAAGCGGGCGTCCGAGTGCCGGTGCGGCGCGGCCTGCGGCCGGGCGAGCGCGATCAGCGCGGGCAGCAGAGTGAGGTTCAGCAACAATGCAATGAACATCCCGAGTCCGGCAATGACGCCGAGTTGCGCGACACCGTAGTACGCGGTGGGCGCGAAGGCGAGAAACCCGACGGCGATTGCCGTGGCCGCCAGCGTCAGTGATCTGCCCATCTCAGACCCGGTCATAACGAGCGCCGGGACTATCGCCGATCCCGGCGCGCGCAGCGCGCGATAGCGGACGCTGAATTGAATGCCGAGGTCGAGTCCCAACCCGACGAACAGGGGAATGAAGGCAACCGAGATGACGTTGAATTGATGGAATACGACGAGCCCCAAGGCAGTGGCGGTCGCCAAACCCACTAACGTCGTTGCCACGATACAGGCGATCAGCCGCAACGAGCGAACGGCCAGCCACAGCATGAGAATGATCGCGGTGCCGGCGAGGCCGGCGATCAAATCCGCGCGTTGCGCCAGCGTGGCGAATTCCTCGTCCTGTAACGGAACGGGGCCGGTCAAGCGCACCCGCACGCCGTGTTTGTCCAGTTGTAGGGCTAGCACGGCGGCGCGAATGGCATCGATGGAGGCTTTTCCTGGTTCAAGCTGGGTGAAGTCGAGGGCCGGATTGACGAGCAGGATGTGCCGCAGTTCGCTGGGCACGGGCTCGCGTGCGGTGACGAGCGCGCTCCAAGAGAAAAAAGACGGCGCATCCCCATTTTTGTCCGGCAGGGCGCCGATCAACGCGCTGATTGGCGCCTTCAGGTCCGCAAGCGACGCCTGTCCGCTCGCGACCCCCTGCAGCGTGACGGAGAGCATGTCGCTCAGTCCGCGTAGGGACGGATCGGATGCCAGTGGACCGAGGAACGGTTGCGCTTTGAGCAGTTGCGCAATCACGGCTTTCACGTCGTCCGTCGAGGCAAACAGCAAGGCGTCGTGGGCCCAGAACGGGCCCGCGTCCGGACGCCACACGGACGTGAACAGCGTGTGCTGCCCCCTGAGGCGCTTGGCCAGGCTGGCAGCCGCCTCTTCACTGAGTTCGGGAGTGGCACCATCGACCACCACGACGATGTTGGCACTGTCCGGCGGGAAGGCCACGTTGAACGCCGACTCGCGGATTCGCCAGGCGAGCTTGGGCGACAACAGCGCGTAGGTGTCCGTGGTCATGGCGAAATGCCCCACGATGTAGTCGACCATGCCTGCGCTGAAGATGAGCGCACAGGCCGCGATGACCCACGCGCGCTTAGCGCAGATGCCGACCACCCTCGCCAGCCATGACGGTCGTTCCTGCCCGGCGGGCGAGCGTCTCACGGCGCGCCTTGCGGTCGATGCAACGGCGATTTTGTCTTCGCTGGCGGATCGGCATCCACGACCTGCAGTATGGAGCCGGTCGTTTGCGGATAGAGGGTTTCGTTGGTGACCAATAACGTGGTCCCCGGCGTCAAGACGCTGTTGACTTGGGCCACGAAAGCGGCAGGGATTTTCAATCTGGCAACCGCCATGGGATCGACCTCGGTGCCCGACTCTTCGAGATGCCCGGGCACGCCGATTCTCAGCCAACGGAATTTCGTCGGGTCGGGAACGTAAGGGTCCGGCACGCTGCTTGGGCCCTCGGCGAGAATGAGCGCGTGATTGACGAGCGGAGCGCCGCCCGTCACGGTCAGTCGTGCGCGGCCGATCTCGATACCGTTTCGATAAACGACGATGCACTGACTACCTTGGCTGAGCACGATGCTGACCGGGCCGCTGGGGGAGAGTTCCGGATGCCAGCGCTGCTCTTCTCTGGTCACGACAGGCGCGTTCTCGACGGGTTTGACGCCGACTTCATGCACGGGAGCGAAATACGCTGGATGGGCGACCCGCTCGGGTACCGTGGCGTCAGTGCCGATCACGACGGTCATGCCGCTCGTGGAGATGTCGAAGAGTCGCTTGGCAAACTCACTCGGCAAGTGAATGCAGCCGTGCGATTCCGGATAACCCGGCAACCCGCCCGCGTGCAGCGCGATGCCTCCCCAAGTCAATCGCTCCATGTAGGGCATGGGCGCATCGTCATAGATTGTTGACCGATGCTCCTTTTGCTTCTGCAGTACGGTGAAGATCCCGGTGGGGGTGGGATGTCCCGGCCGGCCGGTGCTGATCGTCGTCGCCCCTATCAGGATGCCGTTCCGATAAACATAGCCTCGCTGTTCCGTAAGGCTGACGACCATCAATACAGGGCCCGCGGTGATTGCCTCGCCCATCCATAAGAATTGACCTTTCTTCAGCTGATCGACGGGCGTGTCGATGGGAACGGAGGCTTTGGCACCCCAGAAAGGCACCGAGTCCGCTCGCGCGGCGCTATGCAGCACCAAACCGAGGCTGAGCAGCGAACAGAACCAAGGCCTCGAGCAGCGTTTTGCGGACATGCGAACTTCCTGGACCCAGAGAGGTCTACCGCAGTCTACTCACGTCAGACGTCATGCCATTGGGATATTCTCGCCGCTTTTTCCTCGGTTCGTCGCTTGCCAGTCTGGCGGCTTCGTCTGCGCTGGCGCGGCGTGCTCGGGGCAGTTCGGACGTTGCCTACGGGCAGATCGCACCCGGACTGCTCCGTTGCGCGTTCGAAGCACTCGATCGACATGACGACAGCATCCCCTATAGAGACTTTTTTGGCATCGTCGATTTCTCGTTGCCGTCGCGAGTCGCGAGGTTCTATGTCGTGGATCGCGCCGCCGGTAGCGTGCGGTCGCATTTGGTCGCCCATGGCCGAGGTTCCGATCCCACCCACACGGGATGGCTCGAGCGGTTTTCGAATGAGCCCCGGTCGAACGCGACCTCTGCCGGCGCCTATAGAACGGGATCTCTCTACACCGGTGGCCATGGGCATTCGATGCGTCTCGAAGGATTGGATGCGACCAACAGCAACGCTCTCGCCAGGGCACTCGTGGTCCACAGTGCTTGGTACGTGAGCGAGAGAATTGCCGACGACTCCGGCATGCTCGGTCGTAGCCAGGGCTGCTTTGCCGTTGCCGAATCCAGCTTGTCCGAGATCACGACGCGGCTTGGGCCCGGTCGGCTGATTTATGCCGCCAAAGTCTGATTAGATCGATTGCCCCACCGCCATGGGCAACGCGGTTCTGCTCAGTCGAGCAGGGGCGCGAGCCGCATGGCGTTCGCTTCGCGCGGTGTGACGACTGAACCGTGGTTCCCCCAGGTGACCCGGATGTAGGTGACGACCGCGGCGATCTCCTCGTCCGAAAGCACTTGGGCAAACGGTGGCATTCCATAGGGACGCGCGTTCTGCGCGGTCTGTGGCGGGTAGCCACCGTTCAGTACCATCCGTAGCGGATTGACGGAGACATCCATTTGAATGGAGGCATTGCCCGCCAGCGGTGGGTATGCGGATGGCATGCCCTTGCCGTCAGTGCGGTGGCACTCGGCGCAATGGGTGGCATAAACGGTTTGCCCGAGTCCGATGACCGCTGCAGCGGGCGCCGTCACATCGGACGGTTGCGGGGCAATCGTTTTCAGTTGCAGGAGGGATTTCAGGTACACCGCCATCGCCTTGGCGTCATCGTCGCTCAGGTATTGAAGGCTGTCATGGGTGACCTCGGCCATCGGACCGTAAACCGCGCCGCGCATCGACACACCCCCTTTGAGCAGCGCTGCGATGTCATCCACGGACCAACCACCGAGTCCGGACTCCACATCGTCCGTGAGGGAGGGCGCGTACCAATCTTGCAAAGGGATCAAGCCGCCCGCAAACGCGCTGTCATCCGCGCTGCCGCCCAGGGCATTGATGGTGGAGTGGCACGACGCGCAATGGCCGAGGCCCTGAACCAAATATGCACCGCGGTTGAATTCGCGCGAGCGTTTGGGTTGGGGAACGAACGTGCCTTCGGTAAAGTAAAGCGCCCGCCACCCGTACATGAGACTGCGATTGTTATAGGGAAAGCGCAGTTCGTTCTCGCGATTGATCTGACTCACCGGCCGCAACGACTGCAGGTAAGAAAAGAGTGCATCCGAATCGTCGCGCGTCACCTTCGTGTAGGCGGGAAAGGGCATGGCGGGATAAAGTAGAGTGCCGTCCGGCGAACGCCCCGTGTGCAGCATTTCATAGAATTGAGCGGCGCTCCATGAGCCTATTCCGGTCGCTTTATCCGGGGTGATGTTGGGGGAATACAGCGTGCCGAAAGGCGTCGGCATGGCGAAACCGCCGGCGAACGGAATGCCGCCGGGGTTGCTGTGGCACGCGACGCAATCTCCCGCTCGCGCCAGGTATTCGCCGCGTGTCATAGGACCGTCGACCGCGTGCAGCGGTTGCACGGACGGGTTCGAGACGGCGGACCGCGCCCCCAGACTCATCACGATCACGCCGAGACCGAGGCGAGCGAAGCGCAGGACGCCGGCCAAGCGACCTGCGCTCGTGGGCAGCCCTCTCACGGTTCGCTGCCGCAGGCGATCGGTGTTTTCCACGACCCCGCCGGAGCCGCGGACGAGGGGTCGAATGCTTGGGCGGCGAGCCATCCCGATACTTGGCGAATTTGCGTGTCGGTCAGGCGCGCGGCAATAAGGGCCATGCAGTCGGGAGCGTTCGCATGGCGCGTACCGACACGCCATGAGACCAGCTGCGCGGCGATATAGCGGCTGTTCAAACCGATCAGGCCGGGAATTGCCGGCTCGAGCCCGGTCAAGCGCGGCCCGTGGCACTGTACGCAAGCGGGAATTCCGCGCGTGGGGTCGCCGTGTCTCGCCAATACGCCGCCTTCGGTCCCGACCTTGGCCGCCGCGTCGATGGTCTTCTCATTGTGAACTAGCTGCGCGGCCTGGACTGGCTGCGCGGCCTGGGCTGGCTGCGCGGCAAAGTATTCGGCGAGCTCTTGCAAATAGTCATCGTGCAGATAGGCGAGCAGGTAGTTCATGGGCGGATAACTGCGCCGACCGTCCCGAAAGTTCAGCAGTTGATGGGTGAGATATCCGGCGGGCTTGCCGGCAATGCGTGGAAAGTTGAGGTCGGCCGTGCCTTGACCTTGCGTGCCGTGACAGGTCGAGCAGCCTCGTGCCCGCGCGGCGATGGTGTCGGGCGCGACCATCGATTCGGCGGCGTGGCCCGATTCGTAGAGGCACAGACTCAAGAGAATGAGTTTCCAGAGAGTCATGCGGCTACTCCGAATTCGCAGCCGATGTCTCGGCGTAATGGCGGGTCACCGACAAGATTTCCGCAGCCGTCAACAGGTG
>Ga0116226_10000830_pt1 | contig 26731 bp, 17 predicted proteins | sample S1TSphfallax_FD_89692 | JGI IMG/M metagenome (GOLD analysis project Ga0116226, IMG submission 89692) | Host-associated microbial communities from peat moss isolated from Minnesota, USA - S1T2_Fa - Sphagnum fallax MG | ecosystem: Host-associated > Plants > Peat moss > Unclassified | place: USA... | reverse complement strand
GAAGCCTGGGCCGGGTTTGCGCTGGAGCGGTTTCGTGCGATCGGCGAGCAGCTACGGGCCTCGGCCGATGGTCTGGCGATGGCGCAGCGGCTGGTCAAGGATGCCGCTGGGCCGCTGCCGGCAGCCGAGCATTGCGCAGCATCGATCCCGGCGCTCGAACGCAAGCTGGCTCAGCAGGACACGCGCTCGCACTCCGAAACTGCTTACCGGCTTTCAGCCTGCTACGCGCATGAGGCAGGCGAGGCCGCGCAACGATTGCAGGCAGGCGCGCCGGAGGATTTAGCCGCGATGCACCGTTTGCGCGGAGATGTATTGCTGCGCCTGCAGGGAAACGGGCCGCAGGCAGTGGTCGAGTACCGCGCGGCTCTGGCGGCTCACCCGGGCGATCCGGAGCTGCTCGAGCGGCTGGCCGAGGCGCAGATGTCGGCGGGTGATGCTGAGGGCGCGCAACTCTCGGCGCAGTCGGCGCTTCAGGTTGACCCGCACCGGCCGGCCGCTCTGCATACGCTTGCAGAGATGGCGATGAGCGACCGCGACTACGAGCGGGCGCTGCCATGGCTGCGGCAGCTGGTCGCGCAGGCGCCAGGAGATCGCGCCGATCAGGTGCAACTCGGCCGGGCGCTCGCGCAGACGGGCCAGCCCGAGGAGGCGGTCAAGTGGCTCGCGCCGGCGATCGCTGCAGGCTATCCCGATGAAAAAGGCGCGCTGCACGCGTTACTCGCTGGCGCGCTCAGGCGGCTGGGCAGAAATGCAGAAGCGGACGCGGCATCGGCTGAGGCGCGGCGGCTTTCAGATGCATTTGCGGCTGCAGGCGTTCATTCGCAAGGCGCTGGGGTGCATTGATTTGAGGCTGCACAGCCGCAGAGAGTTTCTAGCGAAAGCATCAGCCGCGGCCGCTGGCGGAGTGTGGCTTGCGCAGGCATCGGGCCAGTCCGCTGCAGCCCGGCCGGGCATTCGCTTTACCAATGGAGCAGCTGCGGCGGGCCTGGACTTTGTGCTCCGCAATGGCGCAACCGGAAACGAGTATCAGGTAGAGACGGTCACCGGCGGCCTCGGTGTGATCGACTTTGACGGCGACGGCTGGCCTGACCTGTTCTGCGTGAACGGAGCGGCGCTGCCCTCGCTCGAGAAAACCGGGCCGGCGTACGCAAACCGCCTCTACCGCAATAACCGCGACGGTACGTTCAGTGATGTGACGGCGAAAGCGGGGCTCGCCGGCGCAGGCTACGGCATGGGCGTGGCTGTGGCCGACTACGATAACGATGGGCACGAGGATATCTTTGTCGCCGGGGTGCACGGCAATCATCTGTATCGCAATAACGGAAACGGCACATTTACCGATGTGACCGCGAAGGCCGGACTATCCGGTTCCGGCTCGCTCGGCCGCCCGGCGTGGACCGTTGCCGCCTGCTGGATCGACTACGACAACGACGGCCTGCTCGATCTGTTCTTATCGAATTACTGCGACTGGGCGCCGGGCCTGGACCCGGTCTGCGGCGGAATTACGCCGGCCGCCCGCGCCTATTGCCACCCGGATGAGTACCGCGCGCAGCCCATGCAGCTCTATCACAACAACGGCGACGGCACCTTTACCGAGATCACCCACAAGCAGGGGCTGCCCGACCTGCTGGGCAAAGGCATGGGCCTCGCCATGGCTGATTTTGCTGGCGACGGCAGGCCGGGAATCTTTATCGCCAACGATAATGCGCGCAATCTGCTGCTGCGCAATCGCGGCCAGGGCTTTCAGGAGATTGGAGTCGATGCGGGCGTGGCCTACAACGGCGACGGCCGCAACATCTCAGGAATGGGCGCGGACTTTGGCGATATCGACGGCGACGGGCGGCCCGATATCGTGATGACCGGCTTGAAGAACGAGACCTTTGACGTATTTCTCAATCGCGGCCTCACTCGCGACCAGCCGCAGTTTGACGATGGCAGCGCCGAGACCGGTCTGCTGAACCTGAGCCGGCCGTGGAGCGGCTGGGGATGCGGGCTGGTTGACCTCGACAACGATGGCTGGCTCGATCTGTTTGTCGCCGGCGGCGGGCTCGACACGCAGGATGCGCAGCCGAACCGTGTGTTTCAAAATCACGCAGGCAGATTTACCGACGTATCGAACGAGGCCGGGACCGGATCCGCATTGCCGGGGCTGCATCGCGGCGCGGTCTTTGCCGACTTTGACCGCGACGGGCGGATCGACGTTGCGGTAAGCGTGATCAATGCGCCCATCGAGCTGTGGTGGAATCGCAGCGAGCCCGCGCGGCATTGGCTGCAGCTGCGATTGACTGGCAAACGGAGCAACCGTTCGGCGATCGGAGCCGTGGTGCGCGTGAAAGCCGGAGGCCGCGAGCAGATGCGCACCGTGACCGCGAGCGTCGGCTATGCGTCGTCGAGCGACCTGACCGTGCACTTTGGTCTGGGTGAGGCTGCGCGGGCAATGGTCGAGATTCACTGGCCGTCGGGCTGCGTGCAGACACTGGGCGAGGTCGCCGCAGACCAGCGGCTGACGATCGTCGAGGCTGAGGCAACAAACCGCTAAAGCGTAAGAAATATCGCCATCCCGGATAGACGCTCGATGCGCCCGCGCATATCTATAGTCCAACAGCATCTTCACTCTCAGTCCGCAGGGCCTGTGTGAAGCTGTTTCCGCTCCGGACCGGCGAGAAACATGCTGAAGGTTGTCCTGGCCCAGCAAGAGTCATCTTCCGGGGCCAGCTTTCTGGAGGCAATACATGCCTAGGACTTCTTCCTTGAGAATGCCCATCCTGCGCCGCAGAGCCACTGTTGCGGCGATTCTGTTCGCGCTCCTCGTAACGCTGAGCCTGAGGATGTATGCGCAGACCACCAATGCGCAGATCAGCGGATTGATCGCCGACGCCAGCGGAGCTGTGATCCCCGGAGCGAAGATTACCGCGCTGAACACGGCGACGGGTGTGCCCTACTCGGCCGTATCAAACGGAGCTGGCATTTATGTGCTGCCAGAGATGCTGCCGGGGCCTTATGTCGTCACCGTGACGGCGCCGGGTTTTGGCGAGACCAAGAGCACCGGACTCACGCTCAGCACCGGCGATCACCTGTCGCAAAACTTTTCGCTCAAGCCCGGCTCGGTCGAAGAGACGGTCAGCGTCAACAGCGGCACGACGCTGATCTCCTCCGATGAGGCCAGCACCTCCGACGTGCTCGACAACAAGATGATCACCGAGTTGCCGCAGTTGAGCCGCAATGCGCTCGACCTCACCGTGACCGTGCCTTCGATCCAGGGCACAGGACCGCAGGTAGATAACATCAAGAACCTCGGCAACTCCGCCTACCTGATCGCAAACACAGGCAATAGCTACTCGGTCTCCGGCGGGCAGGTCAATGGCACCAGCATCAGCGTGGATGGCAACCAGGTGCAGGAGGCGGAATTCAACGCGACCAATCGTTCGATTCCGACGCCCGATTCGATCGGCGAGTTTCGGGTAGAGAGTGGCGTGCTCACGGCCGACAAAGGCCGCTATGCGGGCGGCATCATCTCAATGGAGACCCAGAGCGGGACCAATAATTTTCATGGCCGGTCCTTCTTCTATTTCCGCAATCAGGATCTGAACAGCAACGATTGGTTCGATAACTCGCAGGGAAATCCGCGCCAGGCATTTGATCAGTACAACTATGGATTCGCCATCGGTGGACCGGTGCGAATTCCGCACCTGTATAACGGGCGCGACAAGACGTTTTTCTACGGAGCGTGGGAAGGGCAGCGATTTTCGCAGGGTCAGGAAATTCAGACCAGTGTTCCGACTCTGCTGAATCGTCAGGGCGATTTTTCGCAGACCGTGATCAACGTCAATAATGGAGCCCCGGTCTATGCCACGCTTTATGATCCGTTCTACGGCGCCTATGACAATAACGCCGCGGACTGCGCCGGAACGCCAACGGGAACCGCTCCCTGCTGGGTGCGGCCACAGTTTCCCGGCGCAAAGATTCCTGCGACGTACGGTTCCTCCGTCCCCTGCGCAGGCGGGCAAGTCTGCGCGCTCTCGGGCCAAAGCGCGCTCTTTGCGAAGTACCTTGCGCTCTGGCCGCAGCCGAACCGCGCCCCGAACAATCCCAGCGACCACCTGAATAACCGGCAGGACGCGATTACCGCCACCATTCCGATCGATAAATATTTCATCCGCATGGATGAGGCGCTTCGCGCAAATCAACATCTGCAAGGCAGCCTGAGCCGCTCCGCGCTGACTGACAATATTCCTGCGCCATGGCTGCATGGAGCGGAATCGGTGACCACCGATTACGACTGGTCGGGCAGCGCCCTCTATACCTGGACGCCCGACAGCAAAACGATCCTCGACGCGCACCTCGGATTTGCGACTTCCAAACTCATCAGCAATGGTGTGAGCGGCTATGGCTCCGCGCCTGATCCGAATATCAATACCTCGCAGTGGCCTTTCGATCCGTTGCTTGAGAGTAACTCCGAAAAAAGCACAAACGAAATTCCTCCGGTGATGCTCGTATCTGGCTACACGCCGGTGGGCGGGTCGGAGTTCGACTCATTCATCACGCAGACTTACAACGGCACGGTTTCGGCAACGCGGCTTCTAGGACGGCACTCGATCAAGGTCGGTTATGAGCAGTCACTGATTCGGTTTACCGAGCAGGGCGGCGATCACACCGGCGTGGCGTGGGTCAACCCCGGCGGCGGATCCAATCAATATTGGAACCAGAACGACGGCCTTACCGGCAGCCCGCTGGCCGAGTTGATGATGGGCTCCTCGAATTTCTTTCAGTGGGGCAACTGGGATATTACGCCGTACGGGTGGAACCAGGCTGCCTACGTCATGGACGACTGGAAGGTGAATTCAAAGCTCACCGTGCAGATGGGCCTGCGCTGGGACCACGATGGCGCGCGCCAGGGACGGCATACGCAAGGCAGCCTCGTGTATGACATCAATGCGAAAAATGTACTTTCGCCGGGCAACGGCTGGCAGTGGAGCGAGGTCGTGCAGGCCGAGACCGCGGCCGGCGGCCCTGATCTCTCCTCACTTCCGCAGCCGGCATGGCTCACCCAGGGCGCGACCGGCCGCGTGGCGCTGATCGGCACCAAGGAGTATCCGCAGAAAAATCTCTACACGACGAATATCGTCAATCTGCAGCCGCGGCTTGGCATCAGCTATGTGATCAATGACAAGACCGTGGTTCACCTGAGCGGCGGCACGGTCGATCAGGGATTAAATGGTCTGTCGACGGACTGGCTGAGTTTCTATTACAACTCCAACACGTTTAATCAGATTCCCTCGGTGGACGGGCAGCATTGGATCAGCGAATTCGGTAACGATCATGGGCTCGGCACATTTCCTGCACAGCCCGGCGGAACGCATCTGGGCTTCGTCGGACCGATTACCAACAATACTGACTATTGGTACGCGAGCTACGGCGCGGCGGGCAATTTCGACCAGGCCGGAACAACGATCGGCCACTTCAACACGCCGACCGATTACATGTGGGGATTCAGCGTGCAACGGCAGTTAGGCAAAGACTGGGCCATTACCGGTGAATATCAGGGAATCAAGGGCGTGCATCTACTCACCAATGTCTTTGGGTGGAGCCTAAATAACGTGCCGACCGGTTATTACTCGCTGGGTTCGCATTTGAGCGATCAGGTACCCAATCCTTTCTACGGACAGTCGCAGACATTTTCCAGTGAGCCTACTGTAGCTCTGAGCCAGTTGCTGGCCCTCTCGCCGCAATACGCAGGCACCAATTCGACGACGCCGGGCCAAGCCACGTGGGGTAAGTCGTTCTCGAATTTTGCTAATATCCAGATTCAATCGCGCAACTATCACGGGTTGGAGTTGCTCGCTTCGTACGCCCTTCGCAAAACGCTGAGCAATACCGCCAGCACCGATGTTCACCAGTACGGCGCAAGCGGCGGAGTTACGAGCACAGGCGGCGGATTGCAGAATCCGCATAACCTGATGGAAGGCTACGGCGTTGCGCTTTACGAGAAGCCACAGACGATCAAGCTGAACTATAACTACGATCTGCCATTTGGGCGCAATCGCCAGTTTCTCAGCCATCCCAATGGACTGGGCGGGCACGTGGTCGATGGATTCGTAGGCGGATGGGCGGTCGCAGGCATCACCGTCTGGGATCCGAAGGGCACCCCTGTGCTGTTGCCCCAGGTCGATGGCGGCAACACCGCCCCGGGCGCGGCGCTTCGCTGGGGTCTTGCGGGCCACAACTACAGGGTCTCTGGAGCCGGTTACGGCAAGGCGTTGGTGGTCAGTGGTTCCTTTGTCAATGGCGAAGGCCGAGGAGTTTTGAACCCTGCCGCTTTTACCCGCACGCCAGATTATTCGCTGGCCAATTCGCCGGTGATGTTTCCCGATCTGCGTAACCCTGGGGACTTTTCAACCGATGCCAGCATTCTCAAGAAGTACTACCTCAGCGACAATCAATCACGCTACGTCGAAGTGCGCATGGAGGCGCAGGATATCTTCAACCATGGGGTCTTCGGCACCATTATCGCTGACCCGGATTCGCCAACGTTTGGCGGCGTTAGCGGTAAGACCGGCCAGCGCGTAATGCAGGTGGGCGCCCGGTACTTCTTCTAACCATGGTGAGGCGAAGCCGCTGAGAAATATCTATGCCGGGACGTAAGTATGAGGCTCGTGGAATCCTATGCATCGCCGCTCTGCTGGCCCTTTGCTCAACCGCTGTCCACGCGGAAAAGATGCAGGCTGAAGTCAAGCTGGGTACGCGGGACAGTACACTGGTGTTTCGCGCAGGCGTCATAGGTCCAAAGCTCGTGAGCCTGTCGGGCGCTCACGATAGGTGGAGGAACGATTCTGCGGAGCAGCTGCCCGCTTCCGTGGAGTTCGACGGGAAGCAGGTTCCGCTTGTCTGGACATTCATGCCTGATTCCAGCAAAGTCACGCAGAAGCTGGTGGAGTTTGTCTACGAATCGAGTGAACCGCATTTGCGCCTGCGCTGGCGGTGGCAAGCGCGTGCGGACTTCGGCCCACTCGAGCATACGACGCAGGTAGAGAATCTCGGCGCAAGAGAAGTCTGGCTGCCCATGATCGACAGCCTTCAGCTCAATTGGAAGATAGATCGCGCCGCACCGCTGCATAATTTATATGTAGAAAAAGGCGCCGACACTCCGTCGAATGTGGGCACGCATCTCGACACTGTTGGTGAGGATTATCACTGGACAGGATACAGTTCGACATACGCGCGGCCGGTCCCAGGTGAGGCGCGCGAAATCATTCCGGCAGAGATTGTGTATAGCGATGCAGGCAATCACGCCGGATGGTACGCGGGCATCGAATTCAGCGGGCGCACGCGCATCGCCCTGGCGCGACAAGGCAGCACACTATCAACCGAACTAGGGCTGAATCCTGATCCCGGTCCATTTCGCACCAGGCTCGATCCGGCTGCAAGCTTTGAAACACCGGCTGTGTTTATCAGCACATTTGAAGGTGGGCCGGACGGCGCTGGCAATCAGCTGCGGCCGTGGGTACGCGCGGTGTTGAATAATCCGTTGACGTGGAAAGATCCGCAATATCCGCTGCTGGTAAATAACAGCTGGGGCAGTGGAATGGCTGTCGATGAGGCGATGTCGCTGCGTATGATCGGCGAGTCAAAGGAGCTTGGCCTCGAGATGTTTCACATTGATGCAGGCTGGTTTCGCGGCGTAGGCGACTGGTATCCCGACCCAAAGAAATTTCCGCATGGACTCGCAGCGATTGCAGACGCGGCGCACAAGCAGGGGCTTCGATTCGGTATCTGGACAGACTGGACACAGGCGGGACTCGACACGGAGCCCGGCGCGCTCAATGTGCACGACCCGAAGGTGCGCGGCTGGATGGTGACCGATCTTCCTGGGGACTGGAAGCCGGAAGAATTCAAAGGGCAGACCATCGATATCGGCGTGCCGGCGGCGCATGAGTATGCGGCGCAAGAAGTGAAACGCATCGTCGAAGACTACCACCTCGACATGCTTGAGCATGACGGCTACCTGGTAGCCCAGGGCTGCACGCGCGACGATCATCCGCACGCACCTCCAAATAAGAGCACGATGAAGGTCACGCACGATTGGGGCTCGTACTTTGTGCTGGCAGATAACTCGACCGATGTAAGCTACCACTCGGTGCGCGCCTACTACGACATATACGCGAAGCTGCGGCGCGAGCACCCCGGCCTGCTATTTGAAATATGTAACGATGGCGGCCGCATGGTGGACTTTGGCTCAGCCTCGCATGGAGACTACTTCTCGATTACCGACACCTATGATCCGCTGTCGAATCGCCGCGCGTTCTACGATGCGAGTCATGTGCTGCCCGCAGCCATGCTCGAAAGCTATGTGGAGAAGTGGCCTGCGCCGCAGATCGCTAATTTTTTATATATGCTGCGCAGCGGCATGATGGGTTGGACAACCATTATGCTCGACACCACGGCGTGGACTGCTGCACAGCACGATGCGGCGCGCAAAGCATTTGCGCTCTATAAGCAGCAGCTGCGTCCACTGATTCGCGATGCGGATTTATATCATGTCTCGGAGCGGCCGGACGGCGTGCGCTGGGACGGCCTCGAATATTTTGATCCGGCTCGCGGAAAGGGCGTACTGTATGCATTTCGCGGGAGCACAACCAAGCAGCCCCGGCACACATTTGTGTTACAGGGACTCAGTGCAGGCGCTCGCTATGCGTTGCATTTCGAAGACGGAAGTGCTCCGGACGCCGAATTGCCGGGCAAAGCATTGATGTCAGCTGGAATCACCGTGAGCCTCGCTCAGCCGTTGAGCTCCGAGTTGATCTTCGTGCAACAGATAAACCGCTAGAGAAGGGAATCGCCACAGAGTGAAGTTGCCCGAGGCCGAGGAGCCATTTGAGGGATTAGTCGCAGTCGTGACCGGCGCAGCGCAAGGGATCGGTCGCGCGATCGCCGAGCACCTGCATGCGCGCGGCGCGCGCCTGGTGCTTGTAGACCGCAACGCTACAGCATTAGTTGAGACGGCCAGCGCCATCCGCGCCACTCGCGCAAGTGCGGTTGACCCGTTGGTCGCCGACCTGAGCGACCCAGCTGCGATCGAGTCACTCGCGAACGATGTGGCGACACTCGCTCCGCGCGTCGACGTGCTCGTGAATAACGCCGGCATCGAGTTGGATCTGCCCTTCAGTGAGGTCACCGCGCCGGTCTTCGACCGGATCATCGCCGTAAATCTGCGTGCGCCCCTGCTGTTGACCCAGGCGCTCGCGCCGCTGTTCCCACCAAGCGGTGGCGCGATCGTCAACATCAGCTCCATTCACGCCAGCCATGCATTTCCCAACGCAATTCCCTACGCCTGTTCCAAGGCCGGACTCGTGGCGCTCACACGCAATCTTGCGCTCGAACTCGCGCCGCGGAACATACGCGTCAACGCGATCTGCCCGGGATATATCGACACCGCGATGTGGGATGAATGGCTGCGGTCGCTTCCCGATGCGGCGGCAGTCGCCGCGGCAACGACAGCTCTGCATCCGCTGGGCCGGCGCGGGTTGCCGAGCGATGTTGCCTCCGCGGTGGCCTACATGGCTGGGCCGCAGGCTGCCTGGATTACCGGCACACACCTGGTCATCGACGGCGGTTTGACGATCCGGGCTCATCCGTGACTGTCCCAGAATCGTGCGGCGCTTTCCCCGGAACGCAAGTCCAAAGTAAATCGCCTTATTCCGAAAGCGGACGCAGGTTTTCCAGTAGTCCATGCGCGGATTCCGGTATACGATCATTGGCATCTGCGCAGGAGGCTCACCCCCGCATGAAGAAGCCGAAGACCGCGTTAGGTGGAACGCTCAAACAGGAGTTCAAGAAAGACCTGGAGTTGTTCGAATACTTCCTGGTGCTGATCAATAACTCCAGCCCTATCCGCAACGTGGAGCTGATGTGGGCCGACGATCTTGAACTTTTTGACTTAAGCGAAAAACCCCGGCTCAACACCGTTGACGCGCTGGTGCAGATCACGCAATTGCTATCCGCTGGACCCGATGCTCCGGCGCGCACATCACCGAGCCCCAGTACGCTGTTCTGCGACCTGGTGCACGGCTTTGGCAGCCACGAAGAGCAGACCTGCGCCCGCAGCGACAAGCCGGCCAAGGAGCGATGCCGCGCGACTGGTTGCAGCCAGATCTATCCCTGCCACGTCGGGCTCACCGATATCGCGGTTCCGGTGGTATGTGAGGGCCGCTACCTGGGTACCCTCTTCAGCGGGCAGGTGCTGACAAAACCGCCCTCGGCCGAGGGTTTCGCCTATGTTCGCGCGAACCTTGAAAATCAGCCGCACATCGACATGGCGCGGCTCGAAGAGGCCTATTACCGGGTGCCGGTTGTGACCACAGCGCAATTGGCAGAACTGGTGCGCATGCTTGAGGTATTCGCGCGGTATCTGGCTAACTCCTGGCGCCGGCTTGAGATCATGAGTGAATTTCAACGTGTGCGGGAGCGCGAGATCGCACTCGACCGGCGCCAACTGGCGGAGATGTTGCTGTCAGGGCAGATGAGCAGCGCTGGGGATGATAACCACGAGGCGATGCGCAAGCTCGCGGCCAATATCGGCCTGGACCGGCTGCCGGACCGCGTTCTGATTCTGCGGCTGCAAACGTCTCCGCAGGTTGTCAATGAGTTCACAACGCCGTTGCGTGAGGCTGAGCGGGCTGCCGCGATCGGCAATCACCTGGCGCTGGCGCGCGTTTCCCATCTGGTGGAAGACAGATGCCAGACCTGGCCCAACACGCTTGCGACCGTGGTCACGCCCGGTGAGATATGCATCTTCACCGGGCAAAAGTCCCGGACGCCCGGCCATGAGCGGATGCTCCTGGACGAGATGGCACAGACGCTGCTCCGAACCGCGCGCGCCCAAGGACTGACGCTGGCGCGGGTCGGCATCAGCGGTCTGCACTCGCAGCCGGCAGAGCTGTTGCGTGCCTATCATGAAGCATCTTCGGCGCTCGATTTCGGGCATTTCACCGTGAATTGGTTTGATGCACTGGCGGAGCGCCAGCAGCAGCCCACCCAGGCCCTCGGGAAGGTGCACAAGGCCCTGCAGTTGGGTGAACCCGCTGCGGTTACGGCCGCGGTGCGGGAGTTTCTGGCCTCGGCCGCACCCGCTGCCGCGAGCGTGGCGCAACTACAGCAGGCGCGTGGATTGCTCACCTGGGCATGCGAGCACCTGGCGAGGGAGATGGCGGCGCTGGGCGTCAATCTGATGGCGGTAGATACCGCCAAGGACCGCGCCGTGCTCATCATCGTCGGCAGTCCCAACTCGTTTGCCATGGCCGAGGCCTTTCGCAGTTTCGTCGAGCAGCTACGCCAGCAACTGGTGCAACTGTTCAGCCAGAGAGACGAAAAAATTGTCATTGAGACCCACCGGCTGGTGCATGAGATGGGTCCTGAAAAGGTCACCATTCAGGATATTGCGCGCGACCTGAAGCTCTCCGCAGGCCACCTGGGGCGCGTCTACAGCCGCACCAGTGGCCATACGCTCGAGGAATATCTCATCCGCCAGAGGCTGGAGATGGCGCGCCGCATGCTGCTCGACCCACGCCTGCATGTTGCCGAGGTGGCCGACCGCTGCGGATTTTGCAACCCGGCTTATTTTGCTTCGGTCTTCAAGAAATACATGGGCTGCACGCCCCGCGCCTATGCCAGTGACCCGCATCGCTGGGCGGCGAAGGCCGAAGGGCCTGCACCGCTGCTGGAGCAGGCTGGCTGAGTTCTTGCAAAGAATTACAAGGAAGGATTGTTGCGATGCGCTCGCTGGTCTATACCGCGCCCCTGCACGTTGTCATGGAGGACTCGCCCAGGGCGGTTCCCGATCCCGGAGAGATTGAAATTGCCGTAACTCTGGCGGGTATTTGCGGGTCGGATATCTCCGGTTTTCTGGGCCATAGCCGGCGGCGCGTCGCTCCGCTCGTGCTGGGCCATGAATTTGCCGGACGCACCGCCGATGGCCGGCGGGTGGTCGCGAATCCGCTGGTAAGCTGCGGCCGTTGCCCGGCTTGCCTGGGCGGCTCGCAGAACCTCTGCCCCACCTGGCGCTTATTAGGCATGGATCGCACGGCCGGCTGTTATGCGGAGTTTGTCTCCATTCCTGAATCGCAGATCTATGAAATTCCGGACTCTCTACCCGACGCTCGCGCGGTGCTCGCGGAACCCTTGGCCAACATCGTGCACCTGTTTCGGCTGGCCGCGCCGCAGCCATTTTTTCGCATGGGGATTGTAGGCGGCGGCACCATGGGCGCGCTCGCCCTGCTAACTGCGCGCCGCTTAGGTGCGCGCGAAACGCTGGTGCAGGATGTCAACGAGGCACGCCTCGCAGTCGCCCGCCAGATGGGCGCAACCGTCGCCATCTATGCAGGCAGCGAAGAAGGCCGCGCGCAAGCCAAAGACTTTGCCGGTCACGGGCTCGATATTGTGCTCGACGCGAGCGGAAATGACGCCGCACGGCAGTCGGCCTTCGACCTGTGCCGGCCCGGTGGGCAGGTGATTCTGCTCGGCATGGGCAAGGAGCGCAGCGAGATCGACTTTGTCGCAAGCATTCGCAAAGAGCATCGCGTGACGATGTCGTTTGCCTACACGCCAGCAGATTTCGCGCGTTCGCTTGCGCTGCTCATCGCAGGCGAAATCGACTTAAGTCCATGGACGGTCGAGATGCCGCTCGCCGACGGGCAGCGCGCGTTCGACACGATGACCCAGTCGCCCGGCGATACCTTGAAAATGCTGCTGCGAGTAAGTTGACTTACTGTCTGAATCTATAGCGTTCGATCGTTTCGGGATGCAGCGTGACCCCGAGCCCGGGCGACTGCGGCACTTTCACCGAGCCGTCTTCCTCGACCGGAAAATGCTCGTTGGTCGTCTCCCAGCGTAGCGGCGAGTGGCTGAGTGAAAACTCCAGCGGCTCGACATTTGGCTGCGCTGCCAGAAAATGAAGGTTGGCCGCGATTTCAATATTTGTCTTATAGCCGTGCGTGATCACGCGCTTGCCGCGCGCGTAGGCCGCAGCAGCAATCTGCTGAATGCCAGTAAATCCGCCCACTTGCGAAATATCCGGCTGGCAGATGCTAGCGCCGCCATGATCCATCATCTCGATAAATTCGCGCACGTGGGTTAATCCAAGATCGCCTACTCCGGTTTGAATGCCATGGCGGCTCATCTCCAGGTGACCTTCCACATCGTCGAGCGGCAGCGGCGCTTCAAGAAACCAGATGCCAACCTCACGAAATATGGGAAACAGCCGCAGGCCTTCTTCGGCAGTGCGATAGGAGAGCGCCGCGTCGACAATTAAATGCGCATCGGGGCCGGCCTGCTCACGCGCCGCTGAGAGCAGCCTGCCGGTGAGCGCGAGGTCATCGAGCCACCACGGATCCGCAGCAAACTTGAAATGACGCAGCCGCTTGGCCTGCCCCGCTTCTACCTGCGCGCGAACCTCTTCCGGCGTTTGCGCCATCGGATAAATGGTGCCGTAGGCGGGCTGCCGATCGCGCCTGGCGCCACCGAGTAACGCATGCACCGGCTTGCCTTCGATCTTGCCCTTGAGGTCCCAGAGCGCGAGGTCCACGCCGCCGATGGCATGCATCGCAAGACCGCGGCGGCCAACATAATCGGTCGACTCATACATACGCTGCCACAGTTCCGCCGGGGTCCACGAAGGGTCGGAGATGTCGGTGCCGACCAGCACGGCTGAGAGCGAACGCGCATGATTATGCGCCGACGGTCCACGGACGATGGCCTGGATCGCCGGGGCCATGGACTCGGTTTCGCCAATGCCAGTAAGGCCGGAATCGGTGTGGACGATCAGCACGCAGTCGTCGTAGGAGCCGTCAAAGAGCTCGATGAGCGGGTCTTCGGCGCGCAGGTGAATGGCTTCGACGGCGGTAATCTTCATCGGCTTACTCCGGGGATCTATCGGCTGACCGGCACGATCATAAAGCGCCGCAAACCCTCCCGAAACCCGCAGGCAGCCAGAGCGAAAGAATGAACCGCAAAACGCGAGTGGCGGCCTGGGCGAAGCATTGTTCGCGCGCCAGCGGGACAGTATGCTCTGCTCAATACAGAGAAATACTAGCGAGGCAACGATGGGCGAGCAAATACGCGAGCGGCCGCTGTGGCTGCTCTGGTCCGTGGCGACGATCGTTCTGTGGGGACTCTGGGGGCTCGTCTCAAAGATCGCCTCAAACGGCGTAGACGTCTACGTCAACCAGTTGCTCTACACCGCAGGCCTCGCGCCGCTGATGCTCTTTGTTGGCTGGACAGTGTGGAAGCACAGCGCGAAAGAGGACGCGAAGCTGCGGCGCACGGGCATCTTCTGGGCCTTTCTGACCGGCATTCTCGGCGGACTGGGCAACCTCGCATTCTTTCAAGCGCTGGTCAAAGGTGGCGAGGCGTCGATCGTCGCTCCGGTGACGGCTTTATTTCCCATGGTGACCGTTCTATTGGCGGTCATATTTCTAAAGGAGCGCCTGGGCCGCACGCAGTGGGTGGGCCTCGGCCTTGCGTTTGTAGCAATTTATCTGTTGAGCGCGTAATTTTCCCGGGGGGTCAGGAATGCAGGTTTGGCTTGGATTTGCAATGCTCGCGCTCGTCTTCTGGGGCATCACCGGAGTTACGCAAAAACTCTCGACAAACGCTATCTCGAGCGAGCGGTCGTTTCTTTGGTTCTGCTGGGCGATGGTGGCGCTCTCAGCCGCAGTGCTGGTGGTCGCGCGGCCACATGCGGGGCTCGGCGCGGCGGTAATGTGGAGCGCCATTGCCGGGGGCGCACTCAACGGCCTCGGCGCCTGGACCAGCTTTCGCGCACTTGAGTCCGGCGGCAAGGCATCGATCGTGATCTCGATGATCTCGCTTTATCCTTTGCTTACAGTCGGGCTTGCCGTTATGTTTCTCGGTGAGCGCCTGACTGGAAAACAACTTATCGGCGCAATCGTTGCGATCGCTGCGGCGATTCTGCTTTCGCTCGAAGCCTCGCCTCAAGAGAAAGTGGTTTAGCTTTCATCTCCGGGGAGAATATTTCCTGCCTCGTCCACTCCGCCAACCGAGCGCATCTGTTCGCGCGTGGTAAACAGTACCGAGGTTGCCAGGGTCTCTCCCGGCGCAAGCCAGCGCGCCCTTCCGGCATCCATCATGGACTGAGCCTGAAATGGGTAGCCTGTCGCCGGTTCAAGCACCGCTACATTCAGGTTGCGCCAGCCGCCATGGCTCGCAAACAGCCAGCAACTCGGGAAAACTTCCGGATCAAAACGCAGCGCCGCCGCAAGGCCGTTCGCGCGGTTGGTGATAGCGCACCACCCTGCTTCCATCGCTGTTCCGTAGAAAAAATGCACCGCGCGCGAACCTGCATCGGGCACCTGGCGCAGATCAAGCGCAGACCCTCGGAGCGGCGCATACGGCCAGGGAAATTTAGTTGGCGCCTCGCCCAGGCTGCCCGGGAACAACGGCTCGCGCTCCACCGTCATCGCCGGAAAATCAATCCGGTGCTCAGGCGAAACGGAAAAAGCCGGATGCAATTTCCATAGAAACGGATAAGGCTCGGAGTTCTGATTCGTGAACTTATATTGCATTTCAAACTGAGCGCTCTGCGGACGAAGGCGGATCGTACGTTCGATCAGAAATGCGCTGATGGGCGTCAGCAATTGGAGACGCACACCGGCCGAGTGCTCATCATGAAATGTCTGCGCGGTCCAGTTACCGGTCCAAAGCTCGCCGTGGTCCGGCAGCGATTCCCCCAGCAGATTTCCCGCCTCATCGTTGGGGAAAAGCTCGTCCCATCCGCCGCTCCAAACATCGTCGTAGCGGGCATGAATCGCGTGCTTCGCCGGCGCAATGCGCGGGTGGTTCCACAACAGCTGCGCGTCCAGAGGCTTGTACTCGATCTGCCAGATCCTGCCGCCTGCCTCTGGCAAAATCGTGATACGCAGGAAACGGTTTTCAAGCAGAATTGCGTCGAGTCCATGGAAAGTCCAGGCAGTGGAGAGTTTCAGATCCTCGCGCAATTCAACCACAACTGTCCTTCCCGTAACCAATTCGAAGACTAAAGCATTTTCACAGTAACAGTAAAAATGCTATCGCGGGAAACACGCGCGCACTGATCGCGAAATCGCTGGAATAAGGTGAATTGATTCGCTTTGCCTGCATCTGATCGAAGCAACTCCGCCCGAGCGCCAATCAAAAAAACAGGAGAGAGAACATCGGAGTCTTCTCCCTCATGTTTCGATCATTGACGGCACGCAGGCTCGCGAGCGGTCAGAAGGTCAGCTTGAGCGCCGCCTGCCTTGTGCTTCAGCCCAGGGCTCTCACCCTGCAGGGGTATCGCTTCGCAGCAGCAGGGCGCGCGGGTCAGGCAGAGTTGCGCTGGCTTGCGAAGAGTTTGTCTGGCAGGCGCGACAGACAGCGAGGATCGCCCGTACCTTCGCGGCGAGATCAGGCACCGCTGCCGGCGTGCTGGGCGCATATGGCCGCGAGAGCCACGCCTGCTGCCAGATATCGAGCGAGAACGACTCGCCGGTGAACTGGTGCTCGAACCAGGCGCGCCAGCGCGCGGCGTAGTAGTCGCGGGTGAGCCCGGACCAGACGCGCGAGGCGTAGTCGCTCAGCTCCGGCCAGCCCCAGGTGGTGATCAGCCGGCGTGCGTTCTCATCGTAATAGGCCGCTTCGTCGGGCGACGAGGCCTGCGCGCGCGCGGCGTTCACCCAGGTTTCGAGCCGCCGGTCGGCCCGCAGATTCATCAGCGCGTCGATCTCGCCCATCATCGCGAGCGCGGCCTCCGCGTGGACCTTCGCGGTCGGGATCTCCTTGCTGCGGAGCGCTTCTGCGGCGGACGCGAGCTGCGCGTCGACATAGCCGCCTGCGGTCTGCGCGACAAACTCGATCAGGTCGTTGCGATAGAGCTGGGCCTTCGGCGAGTCCAGGTCTAAGTCACCCGCGCAGGAGAAGAACTTCTCCGTAGCTTCGGCAAAGACGGGGCCCGCGTCGATCGACTGGCCCATCGGAGTCAGGCTCGGCTCGCCCTGCCAGGCCTGCTTGGTCATCCACACATGCTCGCTGTAGGCGCTCTTGAGCAGCAGCGCCCAGGCTTGCTGCATCGCAGGCGGGCAGCTGCCGTAGCGTGCACGGCAGTATGCCGGAATCCACGCCGCCAGGTCGATCGCACCGTCCCGCCAGCCGGCGTCGGTCATCAGCTCATAGACAACCTCGTTGGTCTCGATCCCTTCCGGGCACATGCCCCACCCGACGAGATTGCCCTTCTGCGGGCTGGCCAGCACTGCCGCCGGCTCCGATGCCATCAGCGCGAGGTTGCCCTTGACGTTGTTGTTGCCGCCAAAGGTATGCGCCATGCCGTTGATCCACTGCTTGCCGAAGAACGCCGAGTCGCGCTTCCACGGCCCCGGCGCGTACTTGTCGCGCAGCCCCGGCACCAGGTCGTTCGCATAGTCGATGATGATCATGCGGTCGTTGGGCACGCCGCGCAGCAGCGCCTCGACCGAAGGCGCGTCCCAGAACGAGTCGAAGACAAACAGCCAGCCCTGCATCACCCAGGTTGCGTTCGCGTCGCCCGCGAGGATGCCCGCATAGACCGTCTTGCCGAAGCGCTCCAGGTCCTCGTAGCGGTGCTCTTCGCTCACCGGCACGGCCAGCTCGTTGAAGGTGTCGGCCAGGTAGTAGCGAACCTCGCCGTACTCAGCCTTATAGGCCTCGATGAACCGCTTGCCGATCTCTTCGTACAGGTCTTGCTGCGACGGGTGAAGGATAAACGTCCGCGTCGAGCGCGGGATCGTCGCGAACTCTTTCGGCAGCCAGAGCAGCGTGAAGGCCTCAGCCTGCGGCCGCACCCGCAGGAAGCCCTGGGGCACAAATCCCGAGAAGGCAGGCGCAATCGGCTTGATCCCCAAAGCGCGCATGCGGTCGAGAATCTTACGCTGCAGCCCGCGGTGCTCCTCGATCCAGTGCTGCGGCAGCGGCCCGTCAAAGTTGTTGATGTTGCCCATGCGGTGCCAGGGCAGGTGCGCGGGGCCGACGGAGAACGCGTCGATCTCGGCCTGCGTCAGCCCGAAGCTCGCCCACACCTGCTGCCAGACCCACTCCTGGCCCTCCATGGCGATCGCCATGTTGATGCCGTGCAGCGCCATCCAGTCCAGCTCGCGCTCCCAGCGCGGCCAGTCCCAGAAGGCCGCAGTGTAGCCGTAGGTGCAGGGGTTCAGGTACTGCACATGCTCATAGGGGCAGCGAACCTGCGTTTTGGCGAGCGAAGGCAGCGGCGTAGGCAGGTCGAGATGTCTCCCGCTCCAGGTGATCATCGCGCCGCACTGCTCGCGCAGGTAGCTGTAAACGCCGCGGCAGATTGCGACCGCCGAGGTCCCCGCGATGTGCACAACTCCAGCGGCCGACTCAATTTCATAGGCGTCGTGGCCGTCCGGTTCGGCCGTCAATAGAGACAGGTGAAAGCTCGCAGCGGCCGGGCCAAGCTGCCGATCGAGCACGCCGCGGGCTGCCTCCAGGGGCGAGAGCACTGCGCCGGCCTGCGCAAACGCTCGAGGAGCACCGCCAGCCAGCGCCGTCGCTGCCGCGCCGGAACACGTCACTTCGAGAAACTGCCGCCTGGTCCACATGCTTTGCGAACACTCCGCTGGGATTATCGAAGTATGTGCGCCTTGCGTGGCTGTGAAAAGCTATTTCACCGTGAAATCGCGTGGTTTCACGGCCTGAACCCTCGTCAATGCTCGACGCGGCGCCAGCCGATCACCCTGGCCTCCGGCGCATCGCCGCCCAGGCTGCGCGTCTCCAGCAGCACTTCGAAGAAGGGAATCGAGCCGCCCGGCCCAGGCCCAAGCTGCTTGAGAAAGCTCGCGAACCGCTCGCCGCTGAACGGAAAGTCTGCCGCCGCCTCGGTGCCCGCCATTCCCGATCCGTCGAACAACAGCGTTGAGCCCTCGCCGGTGATGCCCGGCAGGTACGCCAGCACCCCGTAGCTGATCGGCGAGCTCTCGCCCGGCGTCTCCCGGTAGGCCGGCTGCTCGCCCGGCTGCGGCTTCTTGTTGAGCACGTAGCCCTGCGCGTGCTTCCAGTCATAGTTCACATCAAAGTTCAGCTCGTGCGAGAAGAGCTCGACCCACGGGTTAGCGCCGACGCCACCGATCAGGATGATGTTGTTGTCCTTGAGATCATCGAGGTGCAGCACCCGTGCGTAGCGCGTCGAGACAGTAGCCTTCTGGGCTTCTGGCAGCCGGTCGAGCCGGAGCGCGAGGCTGAGGTCGGCCGTGCTTGTATATTGATGCGACGAGAGCCAGCCGGCCGCTGTTGCTCCGCTGGCGAGCTGCGTCGACGAGAGCCCGGGAACCTGCGCGGGCGCCTGGTGCAAGTAGCTGCCGCTCAGATAATCGTCGAGGTTCACCCCGGCGTGCTGCAGTTCCTCAAAGAGCACCAGGCCGTCGTCCGACGGAACGATGACCACCGGCCTGCCTGAGCCGAAGATGCTCGCCCAGAGCGTTGGCGCGGGGCGGCCCGCGTGCGGGTTGAGCAGGTAGTAGCCGCACGCCGCCACGAGCAGGACCACCGCGAGTGCGGCCCAGAGCAGAGCCCGGTGCTTGGGGGGATTCCCCGCTGCGGCCGCGATCTCGGGGCCTGAAACAGGGACAGGAACTGCCGGCAGGGCCTCCGCTACCGCAAGCGCCGCCGGGGGCATAGAGGCCGGCGGCCGCCGCTCGAAGACCGGCACATAGCCACCCTTGGGGATGATGACCACCATCGGGCAGGCCGGGCACTCGTGCTCAAAGTACTCCTCCAGCCGCTGCCGCAGCAGCCGCGCCTGGGTCCGGACGATGCTGTCGTCGGTCGCGTTGTAGGCCGCCGACCGCCCGAAGACGTGCACCCCGATCTGCTGCTCGTTGATCTCCTCAGCGTGACCCTCGATCGCCTTGCGGCAGATGAACTCCAGAAACTGGGCCAGCCGGACCGACTTCGAGAAGGTCCGCGAGGCGAGCACCTGGCGCACCAGTGCCGCCCGCTCCTCCTCAATCACAGGCACACCGGATTCTCGCACGCGGCCTTCGTCCCTGATCATGCACCTTCACCTGCGTCAACGCCGGCTGGGAACAACCGGCCGGTCGCCCGGAGACCTGCCGCCGAACTCGGAGTCATGGCAGGCGTTCGCTGTTCTACTCAAGGTTCTACTCAAGAGGATAGAGGATTGCCGCCCGGCGCGTAGACGGGCGCTCGTCCGCACGCAGGTTCAGACGATAAACAGGAGCGAAGATCCGCCCATCAAGGCGCACCCGAACTCGATTTGCCAAGTATCCTTGCCCAAGGAGGGTCACTTGCCCAGCTTCTTGTGTTCCCGCAATCACTGGAACATCTCCATCCATGCGCGAGTGTGGGTGCGCTATGTACTTCTCGCCGGGGTGCTCTGCTACGGAGCCCATGGGTTCGCAAGCGATCTATTGCTCACCCACGGGCATATTTACACGGCCAATCCGAGCGGCAAGTGGGCCCAGGCGCTTGCCATTTCGGGGGACAAAATCGACGCCATCGGCACCGACGCCGAGATTCTGCGGCTGCGCCAGCCCACTTCGAAGGTAATCGACCTTGGTGGCAAGACTGTATTGCCCGGATTCAACGACGACCACGTGCATCTCTGGTTTGGGTCTCTGGCGCTGCATGGGTTCAACCTGTCCACGCCGGAGTTGAATATCAAGCCGGACGACACGCAAGCCTTCACAAAGGCAGTCAAGGCCTACGTCACCGCCCACCCTCATGAGGCGGTCTACTTTGGCCGGGCGCCCTTCGCCGAGCTTGGGGAGAAGATGACGGCGACTCACGAGTTGCTCGACAAGATCATGCCCGACCGGCCGATGGTTATCCATGCGACCAGTGAACACGCCCTGTTTGTCAATGGCAAAGCGCTCGCACTTGCCGGTATCGGAGACCAGCCGGTCGCCGATGCGGAGATCGAGAGATACATCGATCGAGACGCGAACGGACATCCGACCGGAGTCCTCCGCGAGGGCGCAATGGAGCGGATGGAACGTGCGCTGCCCGATCCTCCGTTATCCGAGAGACTGGCGCTTCTGCATGCGGGCGAGCAGTTCTTGAATAGCTACGGGGTCACCAGCATTGTGGCCGCGACCGGTGGCCCGAAGGATCTTGCGAACTACGACGAACTCCGCAAACATGGCTTGCTGACGCTGCGGATCCGGCAGGCGTTCGGCTCGGTGGCGGTCAATCATCACCTGACGGCGGATTTTCTGGCCGATCTCGAGAAGGCGCGCAGCCAATACCACGATGACTGGATTCAGGCCAACGAGGTCAAGTTCTTCATGGACGGGGATGAGACCGCTCCGCTCTACCGGCAGGACGACTACATAAAGCTGGTGACCGAGCTCGACCGGCGCAACATGCATGTGATGAGCCACGCCACCACCGCCCTTGGTGGGACAAGGGCTTTGGACGGGCTTGAAGCCGTGACGAAGGTGAACGGCCCGAAGGACCGGCGCTTTCGCATCGAGCACGCATACTTTATCGCCCCCGGCGACATCGCTCGCTATGGTCGATTGGGCATGATCGCAAGCATGCAGCCTGCATTCTGCTGCTACAGTTTCGCCATACCGGGCGAGCCGGAGAAGCAGAGTCAATGGAACAGTGTCGAGAAGGGCGGAGCGGTGGTGGCCTTCAGCAGCGACTGGCCCTGCTCCTGGCCACCCAGTCCCCTGATGGGAGTGCAGACCGCGACCGTTCGTGAGCTCTTGCCGGGTTTTGACGCGCTTCGCAATCCTGGCGTCCCGCCCAAATATGACGATCCCGGCGAGCGGCTGACAGTAGAACAGGCGGTACTCGCCTATACCAGGAACGCAGCATTTGCAAACTTCATGGACGATAAGTTAGGCACACTGGAAGCAGGAAAGCTTGCCGACCTGATCGTGATCTCCGACGACATCTTTGCGATGCCTCACGAGAAGATCGGCCAGACCAAAGTAACGGCCACGATGGTTGGAGGAAAGGTCGTTTACGGCCGCTTGCCGCAGTAGCGGTCCACATCGACGACTGCGTCGCGTCGCACTGAGTGCGATCAGTGGATGACGAAGATCGTCGATGACGGCCAAGGCCGCAGCAGCCGGCGTCAGTTGGCGTACTTTCAGGAGAGCGCCAGACACAGGACGGCTCAGTGCGGCGCATTGTGGCAGAAGGAGTGATCCGGGAACTGGAGCTATGGCCACTATTCTTAGAGGAAGAGCGGCACAGTGCGAAATCGCTGGATCACCGCAAATGCTGTGATGCGCCCGGCACAGTACGCCTGATCCTCGTCGGGGCAATTTCGCGAAGCTTGAGACCCAGCCTATGCGTACCTGGGACTCTTGCTTCACCGCGCTTCCACGAGGATCAGGGCCTCAGGGCCGGGCGGCTCGCCAGCCCTCTCTCGTAAGGCTCTCATCTCGGGCCTCTTCCCGTTGTCTCCGGCGCGGCGGTTCCCATTCACGCACGGCCAGCGCGGCTGCGGGGAGCAAGAGCCTCCCCGGGCTCTGACCACTCAATGGCTGGCGGCTGAACGGGTCCAGCCGGGCTCACCTTGAGCCTTATGGGCCGGACCGCTCAGGCAGATTCGGCACGCGTGGCAGCACCCCTGGATGCGAGCCACGCGGAGCACCCCGGATCGAAGAACGCCAGACGGCTTCCTCTCGGCTGCGTTATGTGCCTCGCTCGAGCCAGACACGGAGCGAGGGCGCACGCGATGAGGTGCGCTCGCTCGTCCAGGGCTGGCTAGGAGGCCTTTTCGACCGTCGCCGTCGGCGCCGTATACGGCGACGAGGCTGCATGGCCGGCGGTCGACCCGTCCGCCGGAGTTACCTGCGTCGCCGGCGATTGCGCTGTCGTCGGCACGACCGACGTTATGCCGGTTACGCCCGACGCGCTCGTCGGGGCGATGTTCAGGTCGCTCTCGACCGTTGCCGGCGGCAGACCCAGCAGCGAAGCGATTTGCGTAACCGTGTGACCTTGCAGATAGAGCTGGCTGGCACGCGCGGATTCCGACAGCGTAACCGTATCCCCCTCTTTGCTGGGGAGTACCGAGTTCGTCGAGCTATGACTGGACGCCGTCTTGCTGGTCTCGGGTGTGATAGCACCGGAAGACACGAGTGCTTCGTAAGGGGGGGTGGTTTGTATCTGTTCGACCATGGAGGACCTGCTTTCCGGTTGGGGAGTTCTTGAGAGACCATAGCACTGTGCACGTCGCTTGGTGCCCTGTAAAAGCCGGGAGATGGTTACTTGCGTGTGCGCTATCCCATTTTGGGAACAGGCCGGGATCCTCAACAGTTCCTTGACATACAATAGCGATTATCGTTAGGGTCGATGGAATGACGCATCAGGAGACGAGCCAGTTCCGGAGGGTCTGCGAGCAGGCTGGTCTTGCCGTCACGCACCAGCGCCAGGTCATCTACGATGTGCTGGCGTCCATTGAGGGTCATCCCAGCCCGGAAGAGGTCTATGCGCGCGTCAAGCGCCGTATCCCCTCGATCTCGTTGGCCACGGTCTACAAGAACATTCACCTGTTTATCGAGAGCGGCATCTTTCAGCAGGTGAGTCTGCACCATGGTTCGATGCGCGTGGAGACCAACCAGGCCCCGCACCACCACCTCGTGTGTACCGGCTGCAAGTCCATTGCCGACATCGATGCCGAACTGCTGGGCATCTCCAAGATGGAACATCGTCTGCCGGGCGGCTTTCTGATAGAGCGGCTCTCGGTCGATGTCCTTGGCCTTTGCGAGGCTTGCCAGAAACAGCAAAGCGTACAGTAGAGCTTCGAAGCGGTCTCATACTTGGCGAAGTTGATTCGTCCTGCGACCTGAGCCCCGCTTCGATTGCGGGTCTCATCCGGGGCCACCCGGCGGCATGGCGCGTTGATGAGACCACTGCTAGCCTTCTTCCTGCCACACCCCGCAACATCGCTCCGCAAGGGGTGTCTCCCCAGCGAGAGGCGCTGAAAGATTAGTTGACGCCACACAGACGCCTATCTCATCATGACCAGAAGGGCGTTCTCCAGAGTGAGACTGGACCCGGACGCTCTCGCATCCCCGTCACGTTTGCCTTTGCCTTCGCACGGCCGCATCGTGCGGCTCAAAGAGGAAAGAACCCTCCGGGAGTGGTTTCTCTTGACTGCTGCCTTGCCCGGCAACAAGCACGCCACAACTGGCATTGGCCCCTCCGCGAGGAGCCAGCAAGATGGCGTGTTGCCGGTGCTCTGTGGTCAAGTCAATGGTACATACGGCCGGCCCTGGCGGGCCATAACTTGGGATGAGAGTGACTCCACGAGGAATGTTCGAACGAATGGTTGCCACCCCTTCAGGTCAGAGCAAGAACACTTCGCACGATTGCAACTCCCGCAAGATTTTGATCGATCGACGCGCGTTCATCCGGAGCGCCGGTCTGTTAGCCGCAGGTTCGGCGCTTGGCTCGTATTTGCCGGGCTGTGGCGTCCAACCCTCGATACCCTGTCTGGGTCCGGCTGCGGCGCCTACTCCTGTTCCAGGAATGACGTATATCCGGGCGTCTGAGATCGGCTGCGCTCTGGATTGCCGTCTCGATAATGGGAGCAACAAGTACAAGGGAGGGCCTGCCACCGACGATGGGCCGCGCATCAATGCCGCGATGGCCGGCGCCACGGCAGACAATCCCCTTACGCTGATCATCGACGGGTCCGCGCTGATCTCGGGCCTGTTCCTTCCGGCGGGAGGGCACTGGAGCATTGCGGGACTGGGTTGCGGGACGGGATTTTTCCTCATGTCGGGCACCAACAACGATGGCATCCACAATGGCCCGGACGCGCGCATCCTCTCCGATCCGGGTCCCCCTGCTCCAGCGCGCGGGGGGATGAACATCTCGCTCAGCAACTTCACGCTGAACGGCAATCGGGGCAATGGCTATAACGGAGATTCGACCAGCGGAGCCGTGCAAGGAGCCAATGGAGTAGGCTACATCGGCATTAACCTGATGAACCTAAACAACATTGTGATCGAGAAGGTAGTCATAGTGAACTCCCCCGAATACCATGTGAGGTTTTCAAATGTCGGCAATGTCGTGGTTTCTGGATGTGTGATGAGAACCTCGGGGCCCAACAGCGATGGCCTCCATTTCGACGGGCCATCAAATGACATCGCTATTTCCGGCTGCCACTTCGCTACCGATGACGATTCGATCGCGCTGAACTGCCCAGAGGGCTACACCGGAGACATATCGCGGGTTACCGTCAGCAACTGCACATTCGATAGCTGGTCTTTGATGCGGCTCTATACGGCGAACGCGAACTACAAGTACAATCTCGACACCGTGTCAGTAAGTAACTGCAGCGGCACATTTCGGGAGTTCGCTTTCGTCATTGGCCTCGGTTATCCGAGCAATCCGAATGCGGTGACCGGTTTGACGATCTCCGATTGCAGCCTGACCGGGCCCACTGTGCTCGGCATCCAGGAGAATTTCGGATCCATCGCACTTGAAAACGTAACTTACACCCCCCAGCAAATCAACGTCGTCTGGAACCCTCAGCTAAACTGGAACTCCGCCTTCCTGCGGCCATCTCCGGTCTACGGAATACTCGATTACGTTGGGTCGAGTCTTTCGTTTACCAACTGTAAACTTCACCGCATTTCGAACATGGACGCGCCCGCGGTTGTGATCGAAAATGACTCCACGATTGACTCTGTGGTCTTCAATGGCTATACCGTGCAGGACGCCGGATCGTACTCCAAGGTACAAGAACTGTTGAGTGTTGGGTCCGCCTCCATCGGCCAACTGGTCCTCACTTCGGTGGACAGCAGTAAGATTCAGGCTCCCATATCCCCGGGCGAATTCACAACGCTCGGCTCCGGTTCCGTTTCCGGGGCGGGCGTGCTCGCGACCGGCTGGGAGTTTCCTGATGCGGTAATGGCAAATGACGTCCCGTATATTTCGATGAGCTCGGGATTGCCCTCGATCAAGGTCAACGGAGTGGTCGAGCCTTATAATCCCGGCTGATACCCTGTAGGGGGTGCGGGTGACCAAGGCTCCGCGCGTAGCCGAAATCGCCGCGCGTCCCTACCTGCTCCGCACCCAGTTTCACCTCCGAGCCGATCAGCCGCAGGCATGGCATTAAAAGATGATCTTCGCGCCGAGCTGTGCATTCAAAGGCTCGCCTGGGCCGATGCCTGGCGCGCCCCAATAATTGCCGATGGTCGAGAAGAGTTGCCCGAGGCCGCCACCCAGCGTGTTGCTTGGCGGAGCCAGGTTCTTGTAGTTGAACAGGTTGAAGGCTTCGCCGCGTAACTGAAGGCTGACGCGCTCGGTAATCTGCGTCGTCTTGAAGACCGAGAAGTCGACATCGGAGTAGCCCGGACCGTAGAGCGCGTTGCGCGCCATCGTGCCAAAGGTTCCGTTTGCGGGCGATGCAAATGCTGCCGGGTTGATCCACTGCTCGGTCGCGCTCGCCGTCGCAGTCGAGGGGTAGAAGTGGCGGTCGACCCCCGCATAGGGATTGCCGATCAGGTTCACGCGCTGTGCGTTCTCGCTCGTGCCGGTGGTGTCGCCGTTGTTGTAGACGGTGAACGGCTGCCCGCCATGGAAGGACATCAGGCTATTGAATACCCAGCCTTCGCTCACCCTTTTGAATCGCTGGGTAAAGGAGGGCAGGCTATATGTGACAAACAGCGTGAAGTTATTGCGTGTATCGAGGCCGCTGTTGCCATAGTCGCCCTTGAGGTTG
>Ga0116226_10000829_pt1 | contig 26737 bp, 24 predicted proteins | sample S1TSphfallax_FD_89692 | JGI IMG/M metagenome (GOLD analysis project Ga0116226, IMG submission 89692) | Host-associated microbial communities from peat moss isolated from Minnesota, USA - S1T2_Fa - Sphagnum fallax MG | ecosystem: Host-associated > Plants > Peat moss > Unclassified | place: USA... | reverse complement strand
TTCTTGATCTCCGTTTCATCGCCCGGCTCCTGGTGGCCGAACTGATCGCAGGGAAAGCCAAGTATCTCGAAACCACGATCGTGATACTTTTTGTAGAGCGCCTCCAAGCCGGTGTACTGCGGCGTGAAGCCACACTTGCTGGCGACGTTGACGATCAGCAGAACATCGCCACGATACTCGCTCAAGGACTCCTCGGAGCCATCGATCGTACGCGCAGAAAAATCATAGACACTCATCGCTTACCTCGCCCTCGGCCACCGCGAGGTGGACGCTGTGACCACATGAATTTGTTGGAACGCATCATTTCCGACGCTGCGCTCTCATCATAACCTGACTGAATTCCGCACGCAGCGACGCTAGACTCCCAGCCGCGGCTGGCAACGGGCAATCAAACCAACAGGAGCACGACCATGAGCGAGAGCGACGACAAGACTGCACCCGGTACTTCGCGGCGCGAATTCGTGGCCTTGGCGGTGGGCGCCGGGCTCGCTGCCGCCGGCGGCGCCATCGCCGCTCCCGGCGGCGTCGTGGAATCGAACGTCGAGATTAAGACGGCGGACGGCAGCTGCGATGCCGCCCTGTTTCATCCGATCCACGGTAAACATCCCGGCGTGCTGATCTGGACCGACATCTTCGGCTTGCGGCCGACGTTTCGCGACTTTGGCAGGCGACTCGCCGCCCAGGGCTATACGGTCCTGATCCCGAATCCCTTTTACCGCACGGCCAAGGCGCCGGTGATCGCCGACGTTTCCGCCTTCGATTGGCAGAGCGCGGCGGATCGGGCCAAGCTGCAGGCGTTCACGGGACCGCTCAATGCACCGGGCGCCGCCGATGCGGACGCCAAGGCCTACGTGGCCTTCCTCGACGCGCAGCCGCAGGTCGACACGCGTAAGAAGCTCGGCACCCAGGGCTACTGCATGGGCGGCCCGCTCGTGCTCAAGACCGCGGCGGCGGTGCCCGATCGTGTGGGCGCCGGCGCCTCCTTCCATGGCGGCGGTCTCGTGACCGACAAACCGGACAGCCCGCATCTGCTCGCGCCGCTGATCAAGGCACGGATGTATTTTGGGATCGCCGCGAGCGATGATGCGAAACAGCCGGATGCGAAGGACAAGCTGCGTGAAGCCTTCGCGGCAGCTCACGTGCCTGCCGAGATCGAGGTCTACGCCGACACCCAGCATGGCTGGTGCGTGCCGGACATGCCGGTGCAGGGCGGCAAAGCCATTTACGACCGGGCCGACGCGGAAGTGGCCTGGGGCAAGCTCCTCGATCTCTACGGTGTCGCGCTTGCCTGAGCCCGTGGGCGCTGCGGTTGTCGCCGTCCGCCGCCTCGTGTCACCATGCGCCAGGCCATGCCCGGCCGGATCGACACGCTGCGGGAGCGACAAGAATGAAGGGGATGCCAATCGTGGCGCTCGATACCGCGCGGCGCGCCGTCGTGGCGCTCGATACCGCGCGGCGCGCCATTGCGGCGCGCGCAGTCATGCTTGCGCTGTGTTCTTCGTGGGCGGGGCTGGTCGCCGCCGCTCCGCACGCGCAGGAAAAGGTCTATTCAGCCGTGCAGGCGCACCGCGCTGACGCCCTGGCGTTGCTGGCGCAGATCGTCAACATCGATTCCGGCACCGGTAACGTGGTCGGGGGCACGCAAGTCGAGGATGTGCTCGCGAGTCGCCTGCGCGCCCTCGGCGCGGAGCTGCGCACGGTGCCGGCGGAGGCACCGGACCTGCCGCCGAACCTCGTCGCGGTCTTTCATGGCAAGGGCAAAGGACGGATTCTGATCGTCGCGCACATCGACACCGTCTTCGAACCCGGCACCGCGGCCGCGCGGCCGTTCAGCAGCGACGGGGATCGGGCACATGGGCCCGGTGTCGGCGACGAGAAGGCCGGCGTCGTCAATGCTGTCACGTCACTGGCGATTCTCCAGGATCTCGGCTTCCGGAATTTCCAGTCGATCACGCTGCTGATCGACGACAGCGAAGAGCGCGGCTCGCCCGGCTCGACCCGCCTGATCCAGAGCTTGGCGCGCCAGAGCGACGTGGAATTCAACATGGAGCCCGGCGATCCGCCCGACGCCTTGACCGTGTGGCGCAAGGGCTCGGCCAATATCGAACTCGCCGTCCACGGACGCGCAGCGCACGCCGGGATGGCGCCCGGCGACGGGCGCAATGCTGCCGTCGAACTCGTGCATCAACTCGCCGCGCTCGAAGGGCGATTCCCGCATGCCGGCGACGGCTTGACCGTGAATCTGACCTTGCTCAAGGGCGGCATTCGCATGAACATCATCCCGGATTCGGCCGAGGCGACGCTCAACGTGCGCTTTCGAAAACCCGAACAGTTTGCCGAAGTCTTGGCCGAGGTGGAGGCAAGCGCCAAGACGACGATCGTCCCCGACACCACAATCACGGTGACACGCACGCCGGCCTTTCCCCCGCTGACCGAGAACGCGGCAATCGACGCTCTCGCCGCCCGCGCACAGGCGATCTATGCCGAACTGGACCGCAAGGTCGCGCTTTCCGGCAACGGCGGCGCCTCGGAGTCCGCGCTCGCCATGGCGGAGGGAATTCCCGCCCTCGACGGTCTCGGCTTCGTGGGCGGCGACTTTCACACCGATCACGAATGGATCGATTTGAACAGCGTGACCCCTCGGCTGTACTTGTTCGCGCGTTTATTGATGGAAACCGGCACGAATCCCCCCAGGAAACCCCAACCATGATTTCACGACGATCCTTGTTGAGGACGGCCGGCGCCGTCCCCTTGCTCGCGGCGGCCTCCGGCAGTGCTGTCTCCCGCGCGGCGGCCGACGAGCCGGCAACCGTGCGCGCACCGGACGTGACCGGCCTCCAATCGCTCACGATCGGCGCACAGCCGATCAGCGCACCAGAGCGGGAAGCGCGCATCGCGAAGGTGCAGGGACTGCTGGCCGAACGCAAGGTCGGCGCCCTGCTCGTCGAAGCAGGAAGTTCTCTCGAGTACTTTACCGGCATCAGCTGGTGGCGCTCGGAGCGCACGACGGCCGCGGTCATTCCGGCCCGGGGTCCCGTGATCGTGGTCACCCCGGCGTTCGAGGAGCCGTCGATTCGTGAGACGCTGCAGGTCGGCGGCGAGGTGTGGCCGTGGAACGAAGCGGACAGCCCGTTTGCACTGCTGGCCGATGCCTTGCGCAAAAGCGGCGTGCCCCGTGGTCAAGTGGCCGTCGAGTCGACGGTCCGATTCTTCATCCTCGACGGCATACGCCGCGTATCGCCGCATTACGAATTCATTTCCGGTGACCCCTTCGTCCGCGCCTGCCGGATGATCAAGTCACCCGCGGAACTCGCCCTGCTCGAGACCGCGAATCACGTGACGCTCGAAGCGCTGCGCTATCTGTACCCCCGGGTGACGCGCGGCATGACCGCCTCGGAGGTCGATGCCCTCATGCAGGCTGCAACGACCGCGCTCGGGGGCAAGTCCGAATCCCCGCTCGTGCTGCTCAACGACGCCTCCGCCTATCCGCATGGCTCGCACCATCCGCAAACGGTGCACGAAGGCTCGATCGTCCTGATGGACTGTGGCTGCACGGTCCATGGATATACCTCCGACATTTCCCGCACCTGGGTGGTCGGTGAACCGACGGCGCGTCAGCGCAAGGTTTGGAACACCGTCAAGCGCGGTCAGGAACTTGCGCTCGAGGTGGCGAAAATCGGGGTTCCGGTCGGCAGCATCGACGATGCCGTGCGGCATTACTACGAGAGCGAGGGCTGGGGTCCGGGCTACCGCCTGCCCGGCCTGCCGCATCGCACGGGCCACGGCATCGGCCTCGATGGACACGAATCAGCTTTTCTCGTTCACGGAGATGCCACGCCATTGCAGGCGGGCATGTGCTTCTCGGACGAGCCCGGCCTCTACATTCCGGGGGAGTTCGGCGTGCGACTCGAGGATTGCTGGCATATGACGGACGCCGGCCCGCGCACGTTCACGCCCCTCGCCAAGTCCCTCGAAGACCCCATCTAGGACACGAGGGCACGCAGTCGTGCCGTGCGACCGATTTCGGTGACCGCCGCCGCTCGGCGCAGCAGCGCGAGCGCATCGTCGGGCATCAGCGGGTGGCTCAGGAGATAGCCCTGGGCCTCATTGCATTGCTGCTCCTGCAGGAAGGCGAGCTGGGGGAAGTTCTCCACGCCTTCGGCGGTCACGCTGATCCGCAACGAGCGCGACATTGAAATCAGCGCCTTGGCGATCGCCTGATCGTCGTTGCATTCGACCAGACTCGTCAAGAACGAGCGATCGATCTTGAGTCGGTTGACCGAGAAATTTCGCAGCCGCCCGAAGCTCGAGTAACCCGTGCCGAAGTCGTCGATCGCGAGTCCGACCCCGAGCCGTTTGAGTTTCGTGAACGCGCGCTCCGACGCGCTCTCGTCCTTCATGACGACCGATTCGGTGATCTCGAGTTCGAGCAACGGCGGGTCGATGCCGGTTTCCGCAATGACAGCGGCGACGATCTCGGGGAATTCCTTCAACATGAACTGTTGTCCAGAGACATTGACCGCCATGCGCAACGGCGGCAATCCTTCGTCGCGCCAGGCCTTGGCCTGCAGACAGGCGTTGCGCAACACCCACTCGCCGATCGGCAGGATCAGCCCCGTCTCCTCGGCGACCGGGATGAAAGCGCTCGGGGGCACCGTGCCGAGTTCCGGACTGTGCCAGCGCAACAAGGCCTCCATGCCGGCAATCCCCCCCGAGACGACGTCGAACTGAGGCTGGTACTGCAGGGAGAACTCACCGCGTTCGAGCGCTCCATGCAGCTTCTCCTCGATCGCCAATCGCTGGACCGCGGTGTCGTGCATCGAGGCATCGAAGAACTCGTAGGAGCCCTGTGCGGAGCGCTTCGCGAAATACATCGCCAGATCCGCGTGGCGAAGCAGGGTATCTGCGTCTGCGCCGTCGCGCGGATACACCGCAATGCCGATGCTGGGCGCGATGACCAGCGAATGGGAGCCGAGTTGCATCGGCTTCTTCAAGTCGGCGATGAGGCGCTCGGCGACTCGGCCGGCATCCTCGGCCGAGTGCACGAACGGCAGGATCACGATGAACTCGTCGCCGCCGAGCCGCGCAATGTGGCCCCCACGCCCGTCGGATGGCACATTGGCCGATACCAGATCGCCGCCGCGCAGCGACTGTCGCATGCTGGCGGCGACGAGACACAGCAACTGGTCGCCGGCCGCGTGACCCAGGCTGTCGTTGACCCGTTTGAACTTATCGAGGTCGAGGTAGAGCACGGCCATCGATCGATCCGCTTGGTCGGCCGCGGCGAGGGCGCTGGACATGCGGGTGCGCAGTTGCTCGCGGTTGGGCAGTCCGGTGAGAGTGTCGAAATAGGCGAGCTTGATGATGCGATGCTCTGCGCGCCATTTACTGCCGAGCGACAATGCCATCTGGCGGATCTCGCCGGGATGAAACGGCTTCTGAAGATACGAGAGTTTCTCTTCGGGTGGCACGAGTGCGGCGATCTCGGAACAATCCACGTCGGCATACGCGGTACAAATCACGATCTCGATCGCCGGATCGAGTTCCCGGATGCGTGCCGCCGCCCAGAGGCCGTCGGGTCCCGGCGGCATACGCATGTCGATGAAGGCCACGGCGAACGGCTTGCCGGCCGCCAAGGCGTCGCGGACCGCGGCGACTGCCGCTTCGGCGCCGTTGCAGAACGTCGCATCGAACTGCGTCTTGAGGGGTGCCTCCTTTCCGGCAACTAGCCTTGGCGCGGCTCCCGCGGTCTCGGGTCTCAGACGCGCCCGCAGTTCTGCGAGCGTCGTATCGCCGCCGCCCTCGGGGGTCACGAGAATGTGACGATAGGCATCGCGTAGCGCCGCCTCGTCGTCCGCGACCAATACCCGGATCGGCTCCTTGACTAATTCCTTGTTCGGCTCCCTGCTCGCTTGGTTCACGTTCAATCTCCTTACTCTCAGCGACTCTCGCTAATCATGGTCTCGACACCGTTCACGGGCAGCATGATGTGCATCGCTGCCCCGCTTCCGGGGCCCTCGCTCGTGGCCCAAATGCTGCCCCCCAGGGAGCGCAGCGCATTGGCGCACCAGTGCAGGCCGCTCCCTTGATTCGTCGAGCCCAGCGCGGCTCCGAACTCCCGATCGAAGACCCGGGTCAGGTTCTCCGCCGCGATCCCGGTTCCGTCGTGCCGACAATGCAGGCACAGCTGCGGCGTCTCGCGCAGCAGCTGGATTTCGGCGTGGAAGCGCAGGGTGCCGCGCTCACGTCCCGCGTCCCGGACGGCATCCGCCGCATGGATGATGAGGTGTTGGAGGATCAGACGCAGAGCCGTCCTGGCCACGGGCACCGCACCGAGCGCACGCAGGGATTCGTCCACTTCCACGACGACCCGCTGTCGGCAGGCGGCCGGAACGATCTCGAGCGACTCGGCGATGAGCGCGGGCAGCAGGACGCTCTCCACCTTTTGACTGATCTGTTTGCCCGGCAACTCTTCGGTGAGCGCTGCACGCATGATCGCGCTCTGGCGCTGCATCACGGCGATGTCCTCTCGAGCTCCCTGCATGACGAGAGAGATCTCGCGGCAGCCGAGTTCCACGAAACTGAGCAGATCCGCCCGGCGCAGCAATTCAGCGGCGTCGGCGGTCGCAGCGCCGGCCTCGAGATTCTTCGTCGACGCCGCCAGTTCGGTGGCGGCCCAGCGCACGTCGACGTGCGGCGCCGAACGCAGACGGGCGGCAAGCAGGGACAAACGCACTTCGAGCGGCGTCATGGCGTTGCCGAGATTGTGGAGCACACCCTTGGCGAGTTCGGCGAAGCCGGCCTGGTAAGACTGCTCCAAATGCTGTCGCCGCGACTCCGCGACGCTTTGCACCATGCGATCGAATTCTTGGGACAGTTGTGCGATCTCATCCGAGCCCGTGGCGCCGAGCCGCGCCGACAAGTCATCGGTTTCGCCGACGGCCACGGCGTGCCGCGTCACCCGCGCGATTGGCTCGAGCACGACGCGGTTCAAGATCACGAGCACCAAGACGAGCACCGTGACGGCTGCGCCGATCAGGTACCAGACCGAGTAACGAACGACCCGGTAGCCTCGGCTGGTGATGCTGCGCGGAACGTCGATCCGCAGATTCAAGACCGACTTGCCATAGATGTCCTCGAACGTCCCGTAGACCTGCGTCAGTCTCGCGGTCTCGACGAGATTGGACCCTCTCGGCGCGTGGCCGGTCTCCGGCAGCATCGTCACGTCGGCTTGTGCCTCGGTGCCGATCACTTTGAGCTGCTCGGGCGTCAACAGGCGTCCCATGATCGTCATGCCGCGGGGTGCACCGTGGGCCGAACCGTTGTAGATGGGCGCGCCCGCCAACATCAGGATGCCTTGCGAGGTGCGCAGCAGGCCGCGCACCGGCTTGCCGGCCGCGAGTGCCGCGCGCCAGGGAAAATCCTCCGGCAGTCCGGCGCGGTTCGCCAGTTCGATCGCGAGCGGTGCGCCCGAGGCCCAATCGCGGGCGATCGAGAAGACGTACTTGCCCCGCATGTCGACGAGTAACAACAGGTTGCTCTTGAGCGGAGCCATCGCCTCGGTGGTCGAATACGTGGAGAGGAAGCCGGGATTGAAATCTGCCATGTATTTGTACAGCTCGCCCCAGTTCGACCACTCCTGGTCGTTGAGCTGCAGTCCTTCCATGGTGCGATCGAGCGCGTAGCGGATCCGGCGCATCGACGTCTCCGCCTGCGACGTCTCCAATTGCTCGAAACTCGGCATGAACACACGTTCTTGAATGACGATTTCGATCCCGATCAGGACCGCGAACAAGGACGCCACGAGGGCGATGACCTTCCACCGGATATTCATGCGCACCGGAATAGCAAACGGGCGCTACCGGGTCGCGAGCACGCGCCTCACTTTTTACTGCTGCAGACGACCGCGGCGCCCAGACTGTGAACCAGAGCGCAGTTTTGCCGCGGATCAGGTGGCGTGATCGGCCTCGACCTTGAGCACGGCGGGACGCGCAGCGAGCAGCGCAGCGTGCTCCCCGAGCCGCGGGAAACGGGCATGTAATTGTGCCCGATCGCCGGGACACCAGCTGGCGAGCATGTGGAGGTACACATCGGCGATCGAATACGCGGTCCCGAGCACGTAGGGAGCGAGTGCCTCGCTGACCAGACCGAGGTGCGCGATGTAATCGACCGTGGCCTGCGCCACGATCGCCTCGGCATCGGCCGGCCCCCGCGTCGAATACCGGTCGGCGTAATAAATGCGTAACACGGACTCATAGACGTTTGCGGAGAGAAACACCATCCATTGCAGAAAACGTGCGTGCGCGCCGCTGCCGACCGGCGGGGCGAGCAGCGCCGTGGGGTGCGCGGCGGCGAGGTGTATGAGGATGGCCGCGGATTCGAACACGACACTGCCGTCGGGCAGGCGCAACGCGGGCACCCGGCCCGTGGGGTTCAATGCGCGAAATCGCGCCAGATCCTCCGGTTCACGTGCGACCCAGACCCGCTCATACGGTGCGCCGATCTCCTCGAGCGCCACCTGAACGGCGATCGAGCCCGAACCCTGCCACCCGTACAACGTATAAGTATTCGCCATCTCGATGCACCCCGCGTACTCTTGGTCTACCCGACTCCTAGTGTAGCGAGTCTCCCGCGCTACGCATAAGGCTGATCCGATGCCCACCACGCTGACGCTCCCGACGAATTGGTCTCTGCCGAGCACCTTGTCCCTGACCAGCAATCTCGCCTACCTCGGTCTGATCTTCGGCTTGATCGTGATCCCGCGGGCTTTGCAGCGCTTCCGTCTGCCCGCGCCGCTGTCCAGCTTCGCGTTAGGGATGCTGGCCGCCTGGCTCCTGGGGCCCGCGTATCACGATGCGACCTTGATCCTGCTCGCGACACTCGGCATCTCCTCGTTGTTCCTATTCGCCGGTCTCGAGGTCGATCTGGACAGCCTGCGGCGCGGCCGCTGGCCGCTGCTCGCGCACCTGGCTTTGAGCGCGGCGATACTGGCCGGGGCAACCTGGATCGCGATCCGGTATTTCGGCTTCGCCTGGAATACGGGGCTGTTGCTCGCGCTCGCGCTGCTGACGCCTTCGACGGGCTTCATCCTGGAGTCCCTCGCGCGGCTTGGACTCGACGCAGACGAGCGTTACTGGGTCACGATCAAGGCGATCGGCGCGGAGATTCTCGCTCTGGTCATCGTCTTCATCGTGCTGCAGTCGGACTCAGCGGCACAGCTGGAGATCTCCTCGGCCGCGATCTTCGCGATGATCCTCGGTATACCGTTGTTGTTTGGACTCCTGGGGCGGCTGGTCGTGCCCTATGCCCCAGGCTCGGAATTTTCCCTGCTGGTCATGGTCGGATTGCTGGCTGCCTATCTGACCGACGAACTCGGCGTGCATTTCCTCGTCGGAGCGTTCCTCGCCGGCTTCATCGCGCGACTCCTGCGCCAGCGCATGCCCGGACTGGCGTCGCCGGAGAACCTGCGCGCGATTCAGCTGTTCGCCTCGTTCTTCATCCCGTTCTATTTCTTTTACGCGGGCATGGGGGTGCCGTCCGCGGCTCTGCAGCTGGAGGCTCTGCGCATCGGTTTGCTGCTCACGGGCGCGATTCTGCCGCTGCGGGTCGCGGTCATTTGGTGCCAGCGCCGATTCATCCCTGGGGAGACGGCCGGCGGCAGCCTGCGCGTCGCTACCGCGCTCACCCCGACCCTGATCTTCACGCTCGTCCTGGCGACGATCCTGCGGGATCGCTTCCACATCACCGACACGCTCTACGGGGCGCTGCTGGTTTACGCGGCTCTGACCACGCTGCTGCCCTCGTTCGTGCTCGCCCGGCAGCCCGACTTTTCGCCGGGCGTGCCGGAGGAGACCGCCAAAGCGAACGCCGACTAGCGGGGCGAGCAGACGAGGCGCTACGCGGAGCCGTTGACCTGCAGATGCTGGCAGTTGAGCTGCACTTTGGCGCTGCCGTTCCACTCGTTCACCTCGATCCGGTAGGCAACGCGGACGCGCGACCCGGTCCGCAAGGTCGCGTCTTCGGCGACCCCACCGATATAACCAAACGCGATCGCATCGATCGGCTCGGCGCGGGAATCGGAGCGCAAGGCGAGTTTGAGATGCCGGTCACCGACGATCCGCGTGGACTGCACGCCGAACAGGCCGTCGAAGACGGGTTCGGGAAACGCCTGGCCCCAGGGTCCTGCGGCACGCAGCACGCGCGCCGTCTCCATCGACAGCTCCGCCGCGGCGAGTTCTCCGTCAGAGAGAATGACGCCGGTCAGGGATGCAGGATCCGCGCGCAGGGCGATTTCGGCCGCGAACGCGACGCGGAAGGGTTCGAGATTCTCGGCGCGCAGGCTCAAGCCCGCGGCCATCGCATGACCGCCGAACTTCGCGATCAAACCCGGATGGCGCACGGCGACGCTGTCGAGTGCATCGCGAATGTGCACGCCCGCGATGGAGCGCGCCGATCCCCGGAGACTGCCGTCCTCGGCGCGCGCGAAGGCGATCACGGGCCGGTGCAGGCGATCCTTGATCCGTCCGGCCACGAGGCCGATCACGCCTTGGTGCCAGGTCTCGTCGAAGAGGCAAATGCCTAATTCTTCCGCGCCGTCGGCGGCGGTCCGTACTGCATCGGCGATATCGATGGCCTCGAGTTGCATGCGCTGTTCGATTTCGCGGCGCTCCTCGTTGAGTCGCGTCAATTGCCCCGCGAGGCGCGCCGCCTCCCCGGCATCCTCAGTCAACAGGCAGGCGATCCCGATGCTCATGTCGGTCAGGCGTCCCGCCGCATTGAGCCGCGGTCCGACCGTGAACGCGAGATCCGCGGCGGTGAGTTGCTCGAGCCGTTTACCGGCCTGCTCGAGCAAGGCACGAATTCCCGGCACGCAACGCCCGGCACGGATTCGGCGCAAACCCTGCTCGACCAGGATGCGATTATTGCGGTCCAGCGGCACCACATCGGCGACCGTGCCGAGCGCGACCAAGTCGAGCAGATCGGCGGGCTTGAATCCGGGCAGCGCCAGCAACCGCGCGAGCGCGACGATCACATAGAAGGCGACACCGACACCCGCGAGATTGGGGCTGCCGAAGATCGAGCCGATCAGGTTCGGATTGACGATCACCGCCGCGTCCGGGAGGGTCGCACCCGGCAGATGATGATCGGTGATGAGCAGGGCGATCCCGAGCGCCCGTGCGGCGGCGGCGCCCTCGATACTCGAGACGCCGTTGTCGACCGTCACGATCAAGCTCGGCGTGCGCTCGGCCGCGAGGGCGACGATCTCGGGCGTCAGGCCGTAGCCGAAACGAAAGCGATTGGGCACGAGGAAATCGACGTGCTGGAAGCCGAGCGCACGCAAGGCGCGCACCACCAGCGCGCTGCTGGTCGCGCCATCGGCGTCGAAATCTCCCACGACCAGCACGCGCCCCTGCGTGCGATGTTCAGCGAGCAAGCGGGCAGCCGCGTCGACGCCGGCGAGCGAGGTGACCGGCAGCAACTGCTGCAAGGAGAGATCGAGTTCCGCATCGCTGGTGACGCCGCGCGAGGCGTAGACCCGCCGCAATACGGGGTGCAGGGTGTCGCCGAAAGGCGTTAGCGTGGCCGCCGGCCGCCGCCGAATTTGCGGCATGTTCATCGAAAAGACTCCCACCAAGGTCGCGGTCGGCGCCAGAAGCGCCACCGCCAGTGCGGCCCCAGACTATAGCGGCGCTCGGCCGCCGACAACTCGAGGCGCGAGAACTTGCCGGCACGCAGTTCGGACAAAAGGCGCAGCAGCCGGCGCGACTCGAACTCGCGCCAGGCCGCGGTTCCCGGCGAGGCGTCGACGACGATCAGACCGGGGCCTGGCTGGCCCGCCGTGCGCTCGCCGGCCCAGGCCGAGAACAGCACGTCCCGACCCTCGACCCAGGCCGCGAGCGGGGGCAAGCGGGGCAGCGCGGGGCCCCCTTCCCAGAGCCAAAGGCCCGTGACCGGCAACGCTCCACGCGCGGCGCGGGCGACATTCACCGGGTGCTCGAACAGCCACATCTCGATCTCGCTCATGAGTCCGCGCAGTCGCGCGCCGTCCGCTCCCTGCGGCTGATGCCGGCCGATGTCGCGACCGACGACGCGCTCCGGATCGCAGGTGACGGCGTCGACCGGGCGATCGAACCAACAAGACAGTGCGCCGTCGGCACCCGCGATCAGTCGCTGGCCGCCCTCGGCGAAGACCTGGGCGAAGTCCTGAACGAGCGCGCCGGCCTCGGCGTCGCTGAGGCGCAGCAGTCCGCCCACGGGCAGGTGCACGTTCGTCATTCCCGCGACGTAATGCAGGGGACTCGCCACGCAGGCGTAGCCGTCGCTCGCTGCGCCCTGCGCCGCGAACAGGGCTACGGGACCGGCGGCGGGGCGGGCGCCCCCAGGGAGGGAGGATAACTGCAACCGCTGCCAGGCATCTTCACGCCAATCTTCGCAGTGCACCGGAGCAGCGGCGCTCGCGAGCAGGCGTTCGAGCAAGGGGTCTCGGGGGATGTCTTGCGGGCGAAGGTCGAGCGAGGCAAGCGGGAAACGGATATAGACGATGGACACGCGGCGCCCCAGGATGAGATTGGGTATCTTAAGCGCATGCGACTCACTCGCGAGGCAAGTTCGGGCACGCACGTCATTCGCGGCTATACGCCGGGCGAGGTGCGCATCAACGAAGAACGCTTCCAGAGTACGGTGCTGGTGAGCGCGAATTCCATCGCGGCCGAGCCCACGATACTCACGCTCGCCGATTTATCGGTCGACTTGAGTCAGCGCGTGCTCGCGTCCGAGCCGGAACTCGTACTGCTAGGCACGGGACCGCGGCAGCACTTTCCCGACGCCGCGTTCGGTGCGGCTTTCCTGCGCGCCGGCGTCGGCTTCGAGGTCATGGATACGGGTGCTGCCTGCCGCACGTTCAACGTGCTTGTGGCGGAACAAAGACGCGTCGCCGCCTTATTGCTTTTGTGATCGAGAAAATAGCGGGGCGCTTAGTGAACCGGACAGGAATCGAAGATCGGATCTCGGTCGCCGGTTTTGACAGATACAGTGGGGCGACGTCGACATTTTAATTTTTCTTGTTGATCTTATTAGCTTTTTATCCCCCGTCAGCTCCTGTCCGATGGTTCTGCGCCCCGCAAATGACCTCTCTGCGGACGAACCCAAGTAAAGCATAGGCATTGTTGCCCGGCAAGTTAAGATTGTTGCTTCGATTTCGCTATTTTTACCTTTAAATCAAAAACTTAAGGGTGCAATAAAAGCTCATTTCTTACCCAATAAAAACGGCAGCGGGTCGGTCGGCTTGCCGTTGACGCGGATTTCGAAGTAGAGCACCGGATTCTGGTGGGCACCCTCGCCCATGTGGGCAATCGGCTGACCGGCGCTCACCTCCTCGCCCTCGGTGACGACGACGTCCCGGTTATAGGCGTACGCGGAAAGCAATACCTCGCTGTGCTTCAAGATGATCAGTTGCCCATACCCGCGGATGCCGCTGCCGGTGTAGACGACTCGACCCGCGGCGGCAGCCCGCACGTCCTGCCCGAGACGGCCCGAAAACAAGATGCCGCCGCTCTGCACAGGTCGCGGACTGACAGTGCGCTCCGTGGGCCAGACCCAGTTGAGATGCGGGATCACGACGCCCTCGAGTGCCGGCGACTTGGCGCTGCCCGAAGGACGGCGCGGCAGCTCGCGACCGCCGAGGGGCGCACCCGGTGCGGCGCTGCTAGCGCCCGCGCCACCGCTCGCCGCGCCAGCAGCCGCCGGCTTCGGTCGCCCTATCGGTGTCCCACCGGTGGGCGCGGACAGCGAGAGACGCTGGCCGACGCTGATGCGAAAGTCGGGGCCGATATGATTCCAGCGGGCGACTTCCCGGTAGTCGAGGTTGTGGCGCCAGGCGATGCTGTAGAGCGTGTCGTCCGGCCGGACGGTGTAGAACTCGGGACCCGCGGCCTCTTCGCTGGCGCAGCCCGCTAGCCCGGCGGCTCCGAGCAGGCACAGCGTGACGGCGGCCAGTCGCAACGAGGGCGGTCCGCGCACTGCGCTAGCGCTGCAATCCCGATAGCAGGGGAACGAAGCTCACGGGACCCAGGGACTCGCGCTCGAGGCCCTTGTCGGTTTTGGTATAGCGCATCAGTTCTTGCCGCCCCTCCGGGCCCACCGGCGCGAGCAAGCGACCGCCCACGCCGAGTTGTTCGAACAACGCGTTCGGCACGGCATGCGGCGCGGCGGTGACCAGGATGCCGTCGAAGGGCGCGCGCGCCGCCCAGCCGATGCTGCCGTCCGCATGGCGAAAATTGGCATTGCGGACCTTCAACTCGCGCAGGGTCCGCCGCGCCCGGCCGAGCAGGCCCGCGATGCGCTCGACACTGTAGAGCTCTTCGACCAAGGGCGAGAGCACGGCGGTTTGATAGCCGCACCCCGTGCCGACTTCGAGCACGCGGCGCACCGGGCCGCCCGCGAGCAGTTGTTCGGTCATGCGCGCGACGATGTAGGGCTGCGAGATCGTCTGGCCGAATCCGATCGGCAGGGCCGTGTCTTCATAGGCGCGGGTCGCGAGTGCCTCGTCCATGAACAAGTGCCGCGGCACCGAGCGAATGCGGTCGAGGACGCGCTCGTCGCAGATGCCCTGGTCTTGCAACCGCTGCACGAGCCGCTCGCGCGTGCGTGCAGAGGTCATGCCGATGCCGCTGAGACGCGAGCCCTGCATGGTGCCGCTCACACCTGCAACCAACGTTCGATCTCGGGCAGCGCCGCGTGGCGCGTGAGATCGATTTGCAGCGGCGTGACCGAGACATAACCCGCGGCGACCGCATGAAAATCCGTGCCCGGGCCGGCATCCTGGCCTTCGCCGGCTGAGCCCACCCAGTAGACGGGGCGGCCGCGCGGATCCTGCGCGCGCACGACCGGCTTGCTGCGGTGACGGCTGCCGAGCCGCGTCACGCGAATCCCGCGCAGCTGCGCATCCGGCAGGTCCGGAACATTGACGTTCAAGATCATGGAGCCCTGCAAGGGCGAACGCGCGAGCCGCTCGACCAGTCCGGCGGCGACCCGGGCGGCGCCGGCGAAATTGCGCGGGCTTCCCTCCTCCACGCACAGGGACACGGCAATCGCGGGCAGTCCCAGGAAGCGTCCCTCGACGGCGGCGGCCACCGTGCCCGAGTACAGCGTGTCGTCGCCGAGATTCGCGCCGTCGTTGACCCCGGAGACGACCATGTCGTGATCGAAGTCGAACAGCCCGGAAACGGCGAGGTGCACGCAATCGGTCGGCGTGCCGTTGACGAAATAAGCGCCCGTATCGAAGACCCAGGCGCGCAGCGGCACGTCGAGCGTCAGGGAATTGCTGGCGCCGCTGCGATTGCGCTCGGGGGCAACGACCGTCACCGAGCCCAGGGGCTGCATCGCAAGCCGTAGGGCAGTCAAGCCTTCCGCGCGGTAACCGTCGTCATTCGAAACTAATATTTTCACGCGATGTAATGCAGACCCTGAGCATGGCGGGCGGCGCCATGGGGACTATACTGGAAGGCCTGAACCCCTGTAAGCCTAACCCAAGCCCGCCAACCATGGTCAAGAGACGCGCCGACAGAGCAAGCCCGAAGAACAGTGCCGGCGCAGGCGGTGTAGATTTCGGGCCCAAGGCCGCGCAGGGCGCGAGCGCCGAAGACGACCGTCTCGCCTTTCGCGCCGCCGTGCGCGACGTAAAGCCCTTGAAGCACAAGCCCAAAGCCTTGGTGCCCGCCCCACCCAAAGTGCGCCGGCGGCGTCCCGCGCCGGTCTCCGCGGTGGTCGATCTCGAGGCGGAAATGCCGCTCGTTGATCCGCACCTCACGCCCGAACAGAGTCTGAGCTTCCACCGCTCGGGCGTGCGCGATCAAGTGCTGCGCCGCCTGCGCCGCGGACTGGTGCCGGTCGAAGGCGAACTCGATTTGCACGGCTTGAATCAAGCGCGAGCGCGCATCTTGCTCGCGGACTTCCTCGATGCCAGCAAGGCGCAAGGTGCCCGCTGTATCCGGGTGATCCATGGCAAGGGCATGCGCTCGGGCGACCGCGGCGCCGTGCTCAAGTCGGCCGTCGATCTGTGGCTGCGCCGTCATTACGAGGTATTGGCCTTCACGTCGGCCAAGGCCATCGACGGCGGCACGGGCGCACTCTACGTGTTACTGCGGGCCTGAAGCCGGGCGCTACGCGTCAGCTTGGATCCTGCGCTCGCGCTTCCAGCAGGACCGCGGCCATCGCCGCGAGACCTTCGCCGCGGCCGATGCTGCCGAGTTTCTCGGTCGTCGTTGCCTTGATGTTCACGCGATCGGCGGCGACCTGGAGATCGCTCGCGAGCAAGGCGGCCATCGCCCCCCGGTGCTTGGCGATGCGCGGCGCCTCGGCAAGCACGGTCACGTCCGCATTGACGAGCCGCAAGCCTGCCGCATGCATCTTGGCGGTGACCTCGCGCAGAAACACGCGGCTGTCGGCGCCGCGCCACTTCGGATCGCTGTCGGGAAAGTGCTGACCGATGTCGCCCATGCCGAGCGCGCCCAGGATGGCGTCGCAGAGCGCGTGGATGATCACGTCGCCGTCCGAGTGCGCGAGCACGCCGTGCGTGTGGGGCAGCGTCAAGCCGCCGAGCACGACGTGATCGCCCGGCCCGAAGGCGTGAACGTCGAAACCGTGACCGATACGCATGCCGCCATTCCCCTCGTTGCGCAAAATTTTCGCCGCTGCCGCCAGATCCTCCGGCCGCGTGATCTTGATGTTGAACGCAGATCCGGCGACGAGCGCAGGCCTGGTGCCAAGCCGTTCCATGGCCTGCGCCTCGTCGGTCACGGCGATGCCGGCAACGCGGGCGTCGTGCAGGGCACGGCGCAGTTGCGCGTACCGGAAGACCTGCGGCGTCAACGCACGCCACAAACCTTGCCGATCGACCGTCGTGGCGACCCGCCCCGCTTGCTCGCGCTTGATCGTATCGACGAGCGGCGCGCCGAGCACGGCGCCCTCGGCGCCGGCGTCGAGCGCCGCGAGCAGCGCGCCGATCTCGACGGCCGTCAGGCAGGGCCGGGCCGCGTCGTGCACGAGGATCCAATCGTCATCGGCCGCGAGCGACGCGAGGGACTCGAGCCCGCTCAGCACGGAGTCCTGGCGGTTGGCGCCGCCGATCGCGGTGCGCAGCCGCGCGCCGTCGAGCCGGGCCGCGATCGCCGGCCAATGGGCATCGGCCGCCGCAAGCACCACGACGACCGACTGCAGACGCGGTTCGGCCAAGAGCCGGCGCAGGGTGCGCTCGAGAATGGTCGCGCCTAACAGCGTGGCGTATTGCTTCGGGGGTGCATCGGCAAAGGTGCCCGTGAAACGCTCGCCCCGCCCGGCCGCGGGCACGATCGCCCAGACGCGGGGATCTGCGCTCGGCGGGTTCATTCCGCGCGGGCGGTGACGGTGGGCGGCAGCGCCTGCGGCTGAATGCTCGCGGGCGTCACGATTTGGTAGAAGGTCTCGTTAGTGCCAACCATGCCAAGTTCGCTGCGCGCCCGTTCCTCGAGCGCGGTCAGCCCTACTTTGAGATTGGTGACTTCGGCGCCCAGTTGCCGATTGCGCTCTATTTGGGTCCGATTGGCCGCCGCCTGCACCGCAATCGCGGCCTGCAAGCGTGTGACTTCGCGCACGCCCTGATCCGACAGCCACAGCCGATATTGCAGCAAGATCAGGCTGAGGCCCAGGATAGCGGCGAAAACTCTCATTGGTACAGGAGCTTAGCACGAAGTCTTAAGAAATTGGTACCGATAAGGCAGCGGCGCCGGCGTACCGAGCCGCCGAACCGAGCTCCGCTTCGATGCGCAACAGCTGGTTGTACTTCGCAATGCGGTCCGAGCGCGACAGCGACCCGGTCTTGATTTGCGTCGCGGTCGTGCCGACGGCGATGTCGGCGATCGTGGCGTCCTCGGTCTCTCCGGAGCGATGCGAAATGACGGCCGCGTAGCGGGCGTCGCTCGCCATGCGGATCGCGGCGAGCGTCTCGGTCAGCGTGCCGATTTGATTGGGCTTGATCAAGATCGCATTCGCGATCTTCTTCTCGATGCCTTCGGCCAAGATCTTGGTGTTGGTCACGAACAGATCATCGCCGACGATCTGCACGCGCTTGCCGAGTTTCTCGGTCAAGATCTTCCAGCCAGCCCAGTCGCCCTCGCTCATCCCATCCTCGATCGTGACGATCGGGTATTTCGCCACGAGGCCCGCGAGATAGTCGGCGAATTCCGCGGCGCTGAATTTACGTCCCTCGGAGGCGAGATCGTAAACGCCGTCGTGATAGAACTCCGTGCTTGCAACGTCGAGGCCGAGATAAATATCCTTGCCCGCGCGGAAGCCCGCCTTGTCGATCGCCTCGAGGATCGTCGTCAAGGCCGCCTCGTTCGACGGCAGGTCGGGCGCGAAACCGCCCTCGTCGCCGACCGCGGTGTTCAACCCCTGGCCATGCAGCACTTTCTTGAGCGAGTGGAACACCTCGGCGCCGTACCGCAAGGCCTCGGAGAAGCTCGGGGCACCGATGGGCAGGATCATGAACTCTTGGATGTCGACGCTGTTGTCGGCATGCGCGCCGCCGTTGATGATGTTCATCATCGGCACGGGCATCGTGAGAGCACCGGAGCCGCCGCTCGACCCTTGACCCAAACCGTCGAGATAGCGGTAGAGCGGCAGCTTGCGCTCACGCGCCGCGGCGTGTGCGGTCGCGAGCGAGGCGGCAAGCAGCGCGTTCGCGCCGAGATGCGATTTGTTCTCCGTGCCGTCGGCCGCGATCAGCTTCGCATCGAGGCCGGACTGGTCCTCGGCGTCGAGGCCCAGACCCAAGGCGCGGATCGGACCATTGACGTTGGCGACGGCTTTGCGGACACCCTTGCCGCCATACCGCTTCGGGTCGGCGTCGCGCAGTTCCACCGCTTCGCGCGAGCCGGTGGAAGCCCCCGAGGGCACGGCCGCGCGACCGATCACGCCGGACTCCAACACGACGTCAGCTTCGACCGTGGGATTGCCGCGCGAATCGATGATCTCGCGGCCGCGAATGTCGACGATACGACTCATAACAGGGACTCCTCGAAAGCTTGTTGTTTGACCACCCGATCCAGTGCGACCAGCGTCGTGAGCAGGGCCTCCATGCGCTGCAAGGGCCAGGCATTGGGTCCGTCGGACAGCGCTTTGGACGGGTCCGGATGGGTTTCCATGAAGACGCCGGCCACGCCCGCCGCAACTGCCGCGCGCGCGAGGACGGGCACGAATTCGCGCTGGCCGCCGGAAGACTTGCCCTGTCCGCCCGGCAGTTGCACGGAATGGGTCGCGTCGAAGACGACGGGGCAACCGGTCTCGCGCATCACGGCGAGCGAACGCATGTCGGAGACGAGGTTGTTGTAGCCGAAGGAGAAGCCGCGCTCACAGACCATGATCTGCGCGTTGCCCGTGGAACGCGCCTTGTCGACCACGTTGCCCATTTCCCAGGGCGATAGGAACTGTCCCTTCTTGATGTTCACGGGCTTGCCCTGGCTCGCGGCCGCGACGATGAAGTTCGTCTGCCGGCAGAGAAACGCCGGCGTCTGCAGAACGTCGACGACACTCGCGACCTCGGCGAGCGGCGTGTCCTCGTGAATGTCGGTGAGCACGGGCACGCCGATCTCGGCGCGCACGCGCGCGAGCGCCTTCAGTCCGGCATCGATGCCCGGACCGCGGAAACTCGAGCGCGAGGAGCGATTCGCCTTGTCGAAGGAGGCCTTGAAGATGAACGGCACGCCGAGTCGCGCGGTGATCTCGCGCAGCCTCCCGGCCACCTCGATCACCAGTTCCTCGCTCTCGATCACGCAGGGACCCGCGATCAGAAACAGCGGACGGTCGATGCCGACATCGAAGGAAGCGAGTTGCATGGCGATCGTCAGCGCGGTTCAGGCCGTCGCGCGACCCGGCCGCAGCGCTGCCCGATATTCACGGGCGGCCCGAATGAAGCCCGTGAACAAGGGATGACCGTCGCGCGGCGTCGAGGTGAATTCCGGGTGGAATTGGCTGGCCATGAACCAGGGATGGCTCGGCAGCTCGATGAACTCGACCAAGCCGTCGGCTGAGAACCCGGAGAAGCGCAGGCCCGCGGCGCTGAGTTCCTCGAGGTAGTTGTTGTTGAATTCGTAGCGGTGACGGTGCCGCTCGAAGATGGCGTCCTTGCCGTAGGTCAGTTGGGCGAGAGAACCGGGCGTGAGCCGCGACTCCTGCGCTCCGAGGCGCATGCTGCCGCCCATGTTCGACTTCTCGTCGCGCACCTGTTGGCCGCGCGCCAGATCCTGCCACTCGGTGATCAAGGCGATCACCGGATGATTGGTCGCCCGATCGAACTCGGTGCTGTTCGCTCCGGCCAGCGCGAGCACGTTACGCGCGTACTCGATGATGGCCAGTTGCATCCCGAGACAAATACCGAGGTAGGGAATGCGGTTTTCGCGGGCATAACGGATCGCCTGGATCTTGCCCTCGACGCCACGATCACCGAACCCGCCGGGCACGAGAATCGCATCCATGTTCTGCAAGGCGCCCGGCCCGGCGCGCTCGATGTCCTCGGATTCAAAATAATGGATGTTGACGCGCGTACGCGTCTTGATGCCGCCGTGCATCAGCGATTCGTTCAAGGAAATATAGGAATCGCGGACCTGGACGTACTTGCCGACCATGCCGATGTCGACGACCGCCTCCGGATTCTGTTTGGCCGCGACCACGGCCCGCCAATCGGAAAGGTCCGTCGGCGGCACGTCGAGGCGCAACTTGTCGACGACGATGTCGTCGAGATCTTGTTCGTGCAACAGCATCGGAATCTTGTAGATGTCGTCGGAATCGACGGCCGAGATCACCGCCCGCTCCTCGACATTGGTGAACAAGGCGATCTTGCGACGCTGTTCGTCCGGCAGGGCTTCCTGACAGCGGCACAACAGGATGTCGGGCTGAATCCCGATGCCGCGCAGTTCCTTGACCGAATGCTGCGTGGGCTTGGTCTTGATCTCGCCCGAACCGCCGACGACCGGCACGAGCGTCAAATGCATGTACAGCACGTGATTGCGGCCGAGTTCCACGCCCATCTGACGTATGGCCTCGAGAAACGGCAGGGACTCGATGTCGCCCACCGTTCCGCCGATCTCGACCATGCAGACGTCGGAATTACCGGCGCCCATCCGGATGCGATACTTGATCTCGTCGGTGATATGCGGAATGACCTGGACGGTCGCGCCCAAGTAATCGCCGCGACGCTCCTTGGCGATCACGCGCTCGTAGATGCGGCCAGTCGTGAAATTGCTGTTGCGGCCCGTGGTCGTGCGCACGAAGCGCTCGTAGTGACCCAGGTCGAGATCGGTTTCCGTGCCGTCGGCGGTCACGAACACTTCGCCGTGTTGAAACGGGCTCATCGTGCCCGGATCGACGTTGATGTAAGGGTCGAGCTTGACCATGCTGATCTTGAGCCCGCGGGCCTCGAGTATGGCCCCCAAAGATGCGGATGCGATGCCCTTGCCCAGCGAGGAAACGACCCCGCCGGTGACGAATACAAATCGAGTCATGATGGTCACCGCCGTAAAATCGCCGCCCCGGAGCCACTGGGGTGGCGCATAGCCGGTGCGTTCGAGAGCCTAAGGGAATATGGGAATTCGACGGGAATTCAGAGTAGCAGAATCAGGTCCCTGCGACAATCGAGTCAGATGACATTAGGGCCACCAAGCCACTGAAATGCCAATCCGGGCTCACCCGCGGGCGCACACCAGCGCGCATCCAGCCACAAATCCGCGATGCCGAGCACGTCGCCGCCGCCACATATGAAGGGCAAGGCATCCCGCATCCACGGCAGTACGCCGAGGTCCTGGCAAAGATGCTGCACGCTGCGGGTCGCCGCCCGGGACCCGGGCTTCAGGACCTCGCCGCCCGCGCGCGCGCGAACATGCAGCTGTTCCGGGAGGCTCGCGCGCCGCAGACCGCCCGGCCGCGCGACGACCTGCAAAGAGCCGAGATCAGCGCGAAGTTCGAGGGTCGGCTGTTCGCGCCACGCCCAGGAGAGCGGTGATCCGAGTTGCGGCGGCACTGCCGCGCTCAGAAAAATCCGGTCGCGGTATCGGCGCAGGGCCCAGCGGTCCCAGACGACCGCGGGGAGGTGATCGCCGTCGGCCTCGAGCATCTGGCGCAGCGCCTCGGCCAGGCGCGCCGTGGGTGGCAGCGTCGTCGTCCGGTCGCGCAGCCAGCGCCGCAGCACATTGACCCGGCGCGCAGGGGCGAGCGCGCGCAGCCGCGGCAGACGCAGCGCTTCCCCGTCGCGTAAGGAGACGAGATCGGCGTCGGCAATCTCATCGAGCAATTCTTGCGCCTCCGCCGCGTGCGCGGCCGAGCGCGCCAGCGCCGGGGACGCGCCGGGCCAGCGGGCTTCGATCAGAGGCCACAGTTTGCGGCGCAGATAAACCCGATCGAAGCGGCCATCGGCATTCATCGGGTCTTCCACCGTCGTGCAGCCGAGCGCGGCGACGTAGCGGTGCAGATCCGCGCGACGCCAGCGCAGGAGCGGTCGCAGATGCCATCCCGGGCTCCAAGTGCGTAGCAGCGGCATGCTCGCCAAGCCCTTGAGCCCGGCGCCGCGAAAGGCCTGCAGCAGCAAGGTCTCGGCCTGATCGTCGCCATGATGCGCCGTGAGCAGGCATTCTCCCGGGGCGAGATCGGCGCCTAGCGCGGCGTAGCGCGCGTCGCGCGCTGCGGCCTCGATCGAGGCCCCCGCGGGCCTCGCGACCGGAACGGTCAGGATCGAGAGGGGGATCGAGAAAAACTGACACTGCTCAACGCAGGTAGCGAGAAACTGCTGGGCAGCCTCCTGGAGCCCATGATCGACATGGACGGCGCGCAGTGGCAAGCGGCCGGCGCGCAGCGGCAAGTCTGCGGCTCGCCGCTCCGAGCCGGGCCCACACCCGGTATCGCGCAGCTGCGCGAGCGCGCCGAGCAAGGCGCAGGAGTCGGCGCCGCCGCTGAGCGCGAGCACGAGGCCGGTTGCCGCGGGCGGCAAATGCCGCTCTAGTACCGTCTGTAATTCGCTCGGCGAAAAGCCCATACGCCGGCATGGTAAGCCATGCCGGCGAGATTTAGGTCGCCGGCGACGCCGGCGACGCCGGTGTTCCGTTCTTCGCGGACTCCAGGCACTGCCGCATGAACTCGTGACGCGCCTCGCCCCGTTCGAGCTTCTTGTCGTCGGCTTGGCTCTTGCAAGCGGCCCAGGCAGGGTTGTTATGATGACGACCTCCAGACGGCGGCGCATCCGGCGTCTGGCTCGGGGGCGGGTCGTCGGCGGCCGAGACGATCTCACCGACCGTGATGCCTGCGAAGGTGACGACGATCGGAAGTGCGGCGAAGAATTTCAATCGACTCATGAAGGCTACTCCTGCGTGGTGGCGAGTGATTCTCGCCGAAGATTCTAGCGGGCTGTCAGGAGAAATAAATCGGCCGCGATGCAAAGCTCTGTGAAGAATCGCGAGCTCGATGCATCAGTCATCGAACCACCGGTCGCCGATCGGCTGTGACGTGACTCGCATCACGCTCACGAGTTTGCGCCGGTATGCGATCGCCCGCTCGCTGTTCGCACCGACGACGTTGCGACGCGCGATCGGCCGCCTCGGCTTCGTCCAGGCTGATCCGATCCGTGCACCGGCGCGTGCGCAGGACTTGATCCTGAGACATCGGGTCAAGAGCTACCGCGAAGGGGACTTGGACCGGCGTTACCAAGCGCTCGCCGTCGACGAGGATCACTTCGTCAATTACGGCTTCCTGCCGACCCACCACCGGCAACTGCTCCATCCGCGGCCCGCGACAGCGAGACGCGGGACCGGCTCGGCCGAACAGGTGGAGCGACTGCTCGCCTTCGCGCGCGAACAGCGCGAGATCCACCCGCGCAAGGTCGCTGCGCACTTCGGTCTCGGCCGCGTGGAAAATTACTGGGGTGGTCAATCCCAGGCGAGCACGCAACTGTTGGAGCAGTTGCATTTTCAGGGGCTGCTGCGGGTCGCGCGCCGCGACGACGGGATCCGCATCTACATGCCCTGCTCCATGTCAGCGCCGGTCGAGGGTGCCGCGACGGCGGCGAGCAGGGTCGCGAGGAACTCTCAAGACCAGGCCGACGCGCTGGTCGGTTTGGTTGTTGCCCTGTACGCGCCCTTGCCCGCGTCCAGCCTCACGCAGCTCGTGGCCAAGCTCAAGTTCGCCGCGCCGCAATTGCGCCGCGAGCTAGCGCAGGCTCGCGCACGCGCGCATGCGCTCTTTTCGCACGCAACGCTCGCCGGCACGACGTGGTATTGGCCGCAGTCGGAGCGGCCGTCCGCGTATGCGCTCGACCCGTCGCCTTCGATCGTCCGGCTGCTCGCCCCGTTCGACCCGGTCGTCTGGGACCGGCAGCGATTCGAGTTGTTCTGGGGCTGGCCCTACCGCTTCGAGGCCTATACGCCGGCGAAGCGGCGCCAGCTCGGCTATTACGCCCTGCCCTTGTTATGGGGCGAACGGGTCATCGGTTGGGGCAACCTCGCGGTCAGCGACGGCCGGCTGCAAGCACAGCTCGGCTACCGGGCGGGAGCGCAGCCCCGGAGCCGGATCTTCCGGCGGGAACTGGCTGCGGAGCTGGACAGGTTCGCGGGATTTCTCGGAGTGCAGCGGGGGATTGAGGCGGCGGCGCGGTGACGCTCATGGATCGCGGGAAACGAGTAGCAGCTGAGTGTTCCCTGTAACCACTCGGCGTATCATGCAGTCCCTCAGATTCAGGAGCGCCCATGAGTTACGACAACTATCACCGACGCCGAGTCGGCAAACGCCTGTTGAAACCCGAAACCCTGATGATGGGCTACGGCTACGACCCGACCCTCTCGGAAGGATCGCTCAAGCCGCCGATCTTTCTGACATCGACTTTCGTGTTCAAGAGCGCCCAGGACGGCAAGGACTTCTTCGACTTCAGTTCGGGCCGGCGCGAACTCGGCGCGGGGCAGACCGCGGGCCTCGTCTACTCGCGGTTCAACAACCCGAATCTCGAAGTGCTGGAAGATCGTCTCGCCCTCTGGGACGAGGCGGAAATGGCGGCCGTGTTCTCGAGCGGCATGGCGGCGATCTCGACCACGCTCTGGGCCTATGTACGGCCCGGGGATGTAATCTTGATCAGCCAGCCCTTGTACGGTGGCACGGAGACCTTGATCGAGAAGACGCTGCCCGGCTTCGGGGTGCGGGCTGTCGGCTTCACGCGCGGCTGCGAAGTCGCTGCGGTCAACGAAGCGGCCGACCGCGCTCTGGCACTCGCAGCCGAGCATGGCGGCCGCGTCTGCCTCGTGCTCGCCGAGACTCCTGCGAATCCGACCAACAGCCTCGTCGATCTGTCGCTGCTGCGTGCCGTCTCGGAGCGCATCGGGGGACAGCAACGGGGCGGACGACCGCCGGTTGCGGTCGACAACACCTTTCTCGGGCCGCTGTTTCAGCAGCCGCTGCAGCATGGCGCGGACATCGCAATGTATTCGCTGACCAAATATGTCGGCGGTCATTCGGACCTCGTCGCCGGCGGCGTCACCGGCTCGCGCGAGATGATCGCTCCGATCAAACGCCTGCGCGGCGCTCTCGGCACACAACTCGACCCGAATACGGCCTGGATGATCATGCGCTCCATGGAGACCATGGCCTTGCGCATGCACAAAGCGGCGAGCAACGCCGCGCTCGTGGCCGACTATCTGCGCACGCATGAGAAAGTCGCCTCGGTGAATTACCTCGGATTTCTGTCCGCCGAGGACCCCGGCCGCGCCGTCTTCGAACAGCAGTGCAGCAGTCCGGGCTCGACCTTCGGCTTTTCGGTCAAAGGCGGGGAAGCGGAAGCGTTTCGGCTGCTCGATGCGCTGCAGGTGATCAAGCTGGCGGTAAGTCTCGGCGGCACGGAGTCGCTGATGTCCCATCCGGCGAGCACGACGCACTCGGGGGTGCCCAAGGCAACGCGCGACCGTCTCGGCGTGACCGATGCCCTGATCCGGATCTCGGTCGGGATCGAGGATGCCGACGATCTGATCGCCGACCTCGAGGAAGCGCTGCGCGCGGTTTAGTGCGGAGCGAACCGGCGTCCCGCGCGCACGACGCGGAACTCTGTCAGGTGGCCGGCTTCCACTGCTGCAGGAACTCGGTCACGCTGCTCGACTGCATGTGGCGCATCGCCTCGAATTCGCCGGTGCGCTGGCTGTAGAGCAGTTTGCCGTCCGAGCCCAGCACGGCGAGCGCGGGCACACCCTTGTCGATCGGAATGTCATAGCTCTTGGCGATGTCGAGGTTGCGATCGCGCTCGCCGATGTTGACGTGCACAAGGATGTAGTTCGCATCCAGTAGCGGCTTGTTCGCGTCGTTGTGAAAATAGATGTCGAGCACCTGGCAGTCAGGGCACCAGTTGCCGCCGAAGTCCAGGATCACGCGCTTGTGGGTGGCCGCGGCCGATGCCAAGGCCGCTTTCAAATCAGTCTGCGCCACATCCGGCGACGGATAGATTTGTCGCTCGCCCGCGTGCGCCGCTGGCATGAAGCCGACGCCCAGTGAGAAGACGAGCGCGCCGAGCAGCGAGATGCCGAGCGCACCGACCATCGGCGCGGTCCAGCGTCGGAAGGATTGCGTCAACATCGGCGAATACCTCGATCAGCATGGAAACGTCCGTCAATAGTACCCTGGCGGCCCCGTCGCGCCCAGTCCTGCGCTGCCCTGGCGCTCCGCGCCCCAGCCCCCCCCCCCCCCC
>Ga0116226_10000828_pt1 | contig 26769 bp, 23 predicted proteins | sample S1TSphfallax_FD_89692 | JGI IMG/M metagenome (GOLD analysis project Ga0116226, IMG submission 89692) | Host-associated microbial communities from peat moss isolated from Minnesota, USA - S1T2_Fa - Sphagnum fallax MG | ecosystem: Host-associated > Plants > Peat moss > Unclassified | place: USA... | reverse complement strand
TGTCAAAAGCGCCGGCGCGGATCAGCGCCTCGATGGTGCGGCGATTGACGATGCGCCGATCGACCCGTTGGCAGAAATCGAACAGATCGGTAAACGGACCGTCTTCGCGGGCGCGCAGGATTTCTTCGATGGCACTCTGGCCGCTGCCTTTGATCGCGCCCAGACCATAGCGTATGGTGTCCGAGCGTTTGACCAGCTTGCCGGCCGCCCGGTCGGCTTCGGCGGTGTCGTGCGCGACCGGCTCGAAGCGATAGGCCGAACGATTGATATCGGGCGGCAACACCTTGAGATTATTGGTCAGGCAGTCCTCGAACAGGATCTTGACCTTGTCGGTGTCATCCATCGCCAAGCTCATGTTGGCTGCCATGAATTCGGCCGGATGATGCGCCTTCAGCCATGCGGTGTAGTACGCCAGCAGGGCGTAGGCTGCCGCGTGCGACTTGTTGAAGCCGTAGCCCGCAAACTTCTCCATCAAGTCGAAGATCTCGTCGGCTTTCTCGGCCGATAAACCATTCTTGGCCGCGCCTTCGCGAAACAACTCGCGATGCTTGGCCATTTCCTCGGGCTTCTTCTTACCCATCGCGCGACGCAGCAAGTCGGCGCCACCGAGCGAGTAATTGCCGATGATCTGCGCCATCTGCATCACCTGCTCCTGGTAGACCATGATGCCGTAGGTCTCCTTGAGCACCGGCTCGACGCGCGGGTCAGGATATTCGACAATTTCGCGGCCGTGCTTACGCGCACAGAAGCTGGGGATCAGGTCCATCGGGCCGGGGCGATACAAGGCGACCAGCGCGATGATGTCCTCGAAACGGTCAGGCTGGGCGTCCTTCAACATGCCTTGCATGCCGCGGCTTTCCAGCTGGAACACCGCCACCGTATTGGCTTTTTTGAGGATCTGGAACGAGGCCGCATCGGTCAGCGGCACCTCGGCCAGCGACCAGTCTTTCTTGGCCGGATCGAGGCGGCGGATATAGCGCTCGGCCCAATCAAGGATGGTCAGGGTGGTCAGACCGAGAAAGTCGAACTTGACCAGGCCGACGGCTTCGACGTCGTCCTTGTCGTATTGACTGATCACACCACCGCCGTCTTCGCTGCCGCTTTGCGTGTAGAGCGGGCAGAAATCGGTCAACTTGCCGGGGGCGATCAGCACGCCGCCCGCGTGCATGCCGACGTTACGGGTCAGTCCCTCGACGCGCTGGGCCAGTTCCAACAACTGATGCACCTCGTCTTCGTTATCGAAGCGCTCTTGCAGCAGCGGCTCTTCCTTCATGGCGTCGGCAATCGTCACATGCTTGCCGGGCTTGAACGGAATCAGCTTGGCGACGCCGTCGGTGAAGTTATAGCCGAGATCGAGCACGCGACCGATATCGCGCACGGCGGCCTTGGCCGCCATGGTGCCGAAGGTGGCGATCTGGGATACCGCATCGGCACCGTATTTCTCTTTCACGTACTGGATCACGCGATCGCGTCCGTGCTGGCAGAAGTCGATGTCGAAGTCGGGCATCGAGACCCGTTCCGGATTCAGAAAACGCTCGAACAGCAGGTTGTAGCGCAGCGGGTCGAGATCGGTAATGCCGAGCGCATAGGCCACCAACGAACCGGCACCCGAACCCCGGCCGGGACCGACCGGCACGCCGTTGTTCTTGGCCCAGTTGATAAAGTCGGCCACGATCAGGAAGTAGCCCGGGAAACCCATCTTGACGATGGTGCCGCATTCGAATTCGAGGCGCTGGTAGTAGGTGTCGCGTTGCGCGTCGCGTTCGGCCTGATTTGGGAACAATTGCAGCAGACGCTTTTCGAGGCCGTCCTTGGATCGGTCCACCAGAAAATCATCGAGCGTCATGCCGTCGGTCGGGAACAGCGGCAGCTTGGGCTTGCCCAGTTCCAACGTCAGGTTGCAGCGTTTGGCGATTTCGACGCTGTTGGCCAGCGCCACGGGCAGATCGGCAAAGCGCTCGGCCATCTCGGCCTGGGTCAGAAAATACTGGTCGGGCGTGAATTTTTTCTGGCGCCGCGGATTGGCCAGCATGTCGCCTTCGGAAATACAGACACGCGCCTCGTGCGCAGTGAAGTCGTCAGGGGTCAGAAACTGGACCGGATGGGTTGCGACCACCGGCAATCCGGTGTCGGCGGCGAGCGCGACAGTCTGCTGCAGCAGTGCCTCGCTGCCGGGCTGGTCGACACGCTGAATTTCCAGGTAGAACCGCTGGGGAAACAGCGCGGCCCAACGCAATGCGGCGCGCTTGGCCTGTTCGGCGTTGCCGGCGCTAAGCGCCACGCCGACATCGCCCAGGCCGCCCCCGGAAAGGGCCAGCAAGCCCTCCCCTAGACCGCCTTCGATCCACTCGGGCAGGACTTCGGCACGGCCGCGGTATTGGTTGGTCAACCAGGCCTGTGTGAGCAGTTCGCACAGGTTGAGATAGCCGCGCTGACTGGCTACCAGCAGGAGCAGACGCGTCGGTCGTTCTCGATCGGCCGGATTGGTGACCCAGACGTCGCACCCGGCGATGGGCTTGACGCCCGATGAACGGGCTTGTTGGTAGAACTTGATCAGGCCGAAGGTGTTGGCGAGATCGGTCAGCGCGAGCGCGCCCTGACCGTCGGCGGCGGCAGCCTTGACCACGTCGTCGACGCGCACGGTACCGTCGGCGATCGAGTATTCGGAGTGGAGGCGCAGGTGTACGAAGCTGGGATTTGGCATAGCCTTTATTGTAACGCCGGATACCGATCTGCTTGACACCTGGCAGGGTGAAATTGGCCAGCCAGCCGAGTGGATGCCTGCATGGGATAGCCAGGCGCGGCGCAAGCCGTCGGGGGCGGGGCCGCATGGCCGCATGGCCGCATGGCCGAATTGGCCGCATGCGGCGGGATAAGGGATAATACGGCTTTGCTGATGTCCGGCCCGCCGTGGTCAGGGCCCTGGCCACAGCACCGCCCCGGTGCCTACTGTTTTTTCCGTCCGCCATGAACGTTGTCAATCTCGCTGCCTATTTATTCGTCTCGCTGACCGACCTGCCGCGCCTGCGCGAGGCCCTGGCCCAACGTTGCGATGCGCTCTCCCTGCGCGGCACCATCCTGCTCGCGCCCGAGGGCATCAATCTGTTTATCGCCGGCCCGCGTGAGTCTACCGATGCGCTGCTGGCTTTTATGCGCACCGACCCGATTTTCGAAGGTAAATTCGCGACGCTCGAGGTCAAGGAAAGCCTGTCGGCGGATCAGCCGTTCAAACGCATGCGGGTGCGCTTGAAACAGGAAATCATCACCATGCACGCGCCGGCGATCCGGCCCGAAGCCGGGCGCGCCCCAGCCGTCAACGCGGTCACCCTGAAGCGTTGGCTCGATAACGGCCACGACGACGCGGGCCGCCCGGTGGTCATGCTCGATACCCGCAATGCCTTTGAAGTCGACGTCGGTACCTTCGACGGCGCGCTCGACTACCGCATCAGCAAGTTCAGCGAATTCCCTGCCGCCGTCGCCGAGCATCGTGCCGAGCTCGAAGACAAAACCGTGGTGTCGTTCTGTACCGGCGGCATCCGCTGCGAAAAAGCCGCCATCCATATGCACAATCTCGGCATCGAGCATGTGTATCAGCTCGAAGGCGGCATCCTCAAGTACTTCGAGGAAGTCGGCGGCAGCCACTATCACGGCGACTGTTTCGTGTTCGACCAGCGCACCGCGCTCGACCCGGCATTGCAACCCAGTTCGGCCGCTGCGGTGACGGCCGCCAACCCGGCTAGCCACACCGACAGCAACGCGGGTGCCCGTACGCTGGCCGCGTAAGGCGGCGGGCCCGGCCTGCCACGCCTGACTGCCCACGCCACCATGGAAGTCCTGTCATCCAGGCTAGCGCGCTACAGCGGCCGCTTTGCACCCTCGCCAACCGGCCCTTTGCATCTGGGTTCTCTCGTCAGCGCCCTGGCCAGTTATCTGGACGCGCGCGTCCACGAGGGGCACTGGCTGGTGCGGATAGAAGATGTCGACGGTCCGCGCTCGCAGCCCGGCGTGGCCGAGCATATCCTGAAAAGCCTGCATATCCTCGGCATGCGCTGCGACGCGCCGCCGCTGTGGCAAAGTGCACGCACCCAGTTGTACGAAACCGCATTGGCGAACCTCAGCGCTCAAGGTATGGTCTATCCTTGTGGCTGTACCCGGCGCGAAATTGCCGATTCGTTACTGAACCGGCATCAGATTCCAGGCGTCGCCGACGCCGCAAGCCGTGCGCCCGAAGCGGCTCATGCGGGCCACCAACGCCACGCCACCCTCGCCTACCCCGGCACCTGCCGCAGCGGCCTGCACGGCAAACCCGCGCGCGCCTGGCGCGTGCGCGTGCCGGACGGGCCAGCTGCCCTTTTTGCCTTTCATGATCGCTGGTACAAGGAAATCGAGCAGAACCTCGCCACCGAAGTCGGCGACTTTGTACTCAAACGGGCGGACGGACAGTGGGCCTATCAGTTAGCGGTCGTGGTCGACGATGCCGACTGCGGCATCACGCACGTGGTACGAGGTGCCGATCTGCTCGATTCAACGGCGCGCCAGATCTATCTGCAGCACCTGCTGCAGGTGCCGACGCCAGCCTATTTGCATGTTCCGGTGGTCGAGAGCGCCGACGGCGAAAAGCTCAGCAAGCAAACCGGCGCCGCGCCGCTGGATTTGAATCGCCCACTGACCATGTTGCGAGATGCCGCACGCCATCTCGGCCTGGACATACAGGCCGAGTCGATCGAACAGTTCTATCGGAAAGCGACGCCGGCGTGGGCGGCGCGGCTGGCGGTGCTGACGCCAGCTTGAGTGTCGCTCAGGTCGCTCAGGACGTCTTGCGCGGCAGACCGCCGAGCAATGCCGCCACCTGCCGCTTGGCCGGCTTCTTGACGGCCTGTGCGGCGTCATCGGCGGCTGCGGATGCCGTCACCACAGGCGTCGACGGCACGTAGGGTTTGAAGAAAATCTCGTCCTCGGGCTTTTGCGGAGCACGCGTGCGGGTGCGCTCCGCCGGCGTGTAGGCGGGGCGCGTGCTGCGCTCCACGTCATGGCGGTTGCGGCTGCTACTGCGGCCACGTTCACCACCACGGTCAGCGCCGCGCTCACCACCACGCTCACCACCGCGATCGCTACGCTCGCCGCGTTCCGCACCGCGCGACGGCGCCGTCAGCGTCAAGGTCTCGCGTTCGAGCGGGCGCTTGATCAGCGCTTCGATATCCGCCAGCTGCTTGCGTTCGTTCGGGCTGCACAAGGACAATGCATCACCACTCGCGCCGGCGCGGCCGGTACGGCCGATCCGGTGCACGTAGTCTTCGGCATTGAACGGCAGATCGAAATTGATCACCGCCGGCAGGTCGGAAATATCGATACCACGCGCGGCCACATCGGTTGCCACCAGGGCCACCAGTTCGCCGCGCTTGAAGGCTTCCAGCGCCTGCATCCGCTCGAGCTGGGACTTATCGCCATGGATAGCCGACGAGACAATACCTTCACGCTCGATCTGACGCGCGAGGCGGCCGGCGCCGATCTTGCTGTTACAGAACACGATGACCTGCTTCAGGCCGCGCTCGCGTATCAGTTGCACCACGGCCGAGGTTTTGTCGCCTTCCGCGACTTCGAACACGATCTGGCGCACATTGGTGGCCGTCGAGTTGCGCACGGCGGTTTCGATCGTGACCGGATTGCGCAGATAGCTGGCCGACAGCTTCTTGATTTCGTTCGAGAAGGTGGCCGAGAACAGCAGGGTCTGGCGTTCTTTGGGTAGCAGGTTGAGGATGCGCTGCAGGTCCGGCAGGAAGCCCATGTCCAGCATGCGGTCGGCTTCGTCCAGCACCAGCATCTGCACCTGACTAAGCGAGGTGTTTTTCTGTTCGACGTGATCGAGCAAGCGGCCGGGCGTGGCGATCAGGATTTCGACGCCGCGCTTGAGCTCGGCGGTTTGCGCCTTCATGTCGACGCCGCCGAACACCACAATGCTGCGCAGCGCGGTGTGCTTGGCGTAGTTGCTAACGTTATCGGCGACCTGATCGGCCAGCTCGCGGGTGGGGGCCAGGATCAGGGCGCGTACCGGATGGCGTGCGGGCGACGTGCTGGTATTGGCCATCGGCAACAGGCGCTGGATGATGGGCAGCGAGAAACTGGCGGTCTTGCCGGTGCCGGTCTGCGCGGCGCCCATCATGTCGCGCCCTGCCAGCACGATGGGAATCGCCTGTTCCTGGATCGGCGTCGGCACGGTGTAACCCTGCTCCTTCACCGCACGCTGGATATCGGGATGCAGGCCAAAACTGTCGAAAGTCACGACGGGTGCGGCGGACTGTTCCGGCTGCGCATCGGCCGGCGTTGCGGGAGAAACTGGTGTATCAGACATTGAACTTTCGCATAAAGGTCGGGCTCGGCCCGTGGCACGAAACTGTGCGGGTGCCGCAGCCCGTGCGGTGCGGTCGAAAGCGCCGCGGGCGCCGACGACGAGGTACAGCGGCAAACGGAGCGACTAGGTCGGCTTGGGGCGACTGGGGGTCAAGAACAGAGGCGAAGACAAGGCTGGCGCCTAGCCCCCAAATCGCATAACTGGCCGATTGTACCACTGCACGAGTGCAAACTGCGTGACAACCCACCCGGCCTCGCCGCAGCGAGGCCTGCGGGGCTCCGGCGCGCGGTTTCGCGCCGGACTGCGGCAAGGCCGCTGCCGAGTTCGGTACGGCCCGCCATTTAGAGGCACGGCGGCCCCGCTGAAACCGGCTTGCCTCTGCTTGCACCGGTTTGAACCGGCTTGAACCGGCCGGATGCCTCAATGACCGCTAACCGGACGCACCCGTCCGGCGGCGTCGGTAGCCCGGCCACGTGCCTGCTGAACCGTGTCGCCGTTGGCCAACGCCACGCCCATGCGGCGTTTGACGAAACTCTCGGGTTTGCCGAACAGGCGCAGGTCGCTACGCGGCACCGACAGCGCATCGGCCAAGCCTTCGAAGGCAATCCCGCTTTCCTCACGACCGCCGTAAATTACCGCCGACGCGCCAATTTCACGCAAGGCGGTGTCGACCGGCAAGCCCAGGATGGCGCGGGCATGCAGTTCGAATTCCGAAAAACGCTGCGAGCACAGCGTCACCAGACCCGTATCGTGCGGCCGCGGGCTGACCTCCGAGAACCACACCTGGTCGCCCTTGACGAACAACTCGACGCCGAACAGACCGCGTCCGCCCAGCGACTGGGTGACCTCGTGCGCAATCGTGCGGGCCCGCTCCAAAGCCAGCGCCGACATCGGCTGCGGCTGCCACGATTCGATATAGTCGCCATCGACCTGCAGATGGCCAATCGGCTCACAAAAATGGGTCACGATCTGCCCGTCCGCATCCAGCGCACGCACTGTCAACAGCGTGATTTCATATTCAAACTGGATAAAACCTTCGACGATCACGCGGCCGCGATTGACGCGCCCGCCCGCCATCGCGTAATCCCAAGCCTTTTCCACATCGGCGGCACTGCGGATCACCGATTGTCCCTTGCCGGACGATGACATCACCGGCTTCACCACGCAGGGATAGCCAATGCCGGCGTCGATCGCCGCTTGCAGCGCCTCGCGCGAATCGGCAAACGCATAGGGCGAAGTCGCCAGACCCAGCTCCTCGGCGGCCAGACGGCGTATCCCTTCGCGATTCATGGTCAACTGGGTAGCGCGGGCGGTCGGAATGACTTCAGCCAGACCGTCAGCTTCAATTTGTGCCAGGGCGTCGGTGGCAATCGCTTCGATTTCCGGCACGATCAGATGCGGCTGCTCTTGCTCGACCAGCGCACGCAGCGCTTGCGGATCGGCCATATTGATCACGTGCGCACGATGCGCAACCTGGTGTCCGGGGGCGTTTTCGTAACGGTCAACGGCGATCACTTCGACGCCCAGACGTTGCAGTGCGATGATCACTTCCTTGCCGAGCTCGCCTGCGCCGAGCAACATGACCCGGAAAGCGGAGGCGGATAGCGGGGTGCCGATGCGATTGGGGGCGGACATGGTGTTCTCCTGTGGTTTTAGGCGCGGGTTGCGTTGCGGGGTTGAGTCACGGGCTTGAGTCACATACTCGCGCCGAATTCGGGATAGTCAGCGTGTGGCGCGCCGCATTGCGCGCGGGTACAGGCCCTCGCCGACGGACCGGTACAACGGCGCGGCCGCAAGCCGATAGACTTCATGCTCTCGGCCCGGATGTTAACACGCGGCCGCCGGGGTGCGAACCAGGGCCTGCGCAGACCTGCACCATGCAAAACGGCGCACCCTCTGAAGGGTACGCCGTCGAGTCGAGTCAGGGGTGGGCGCGGCGCGCCCGCCGTGCGCCGGCTGTCTCCGTTCAGGCCAGCAGTTTGACCACCGCAGCGCGTTCGGCAGTTCGCGCTCCGGTCAGCACGAAGCCACGCACCTGCCCAGCCGCATCGGTAAATAATAACTTGAGGCCGGCATCTTCCGAGACGGCAATCTCCCAACTGCCGTCGGCGCCCGCCTTGACCGGTTGCACTGAAACCGGATGCGCGGGGGTCTTCACGCTCACCGGCATAGGCGCAAACACGATGGGCGTCGGCGTGCCGGACAGCGTCTGTGCAATCGCACGCGCCGCCGTCATGATGGGCAACACATAGGGCAGCACGCCTTCGACATATTCAGCGCAGTCGCCCAGCGCATACACATCGTCAGCGCTGGTACGGCCATGCGCGTCAACCACGATGCCACGCTTGACGTCGATGCCGGCCGCAGCAGCCAATGCGGTGCGTGCGCGCAAGCCGACGGCCGACAGCACCAGATCCGCCTGCAGCACGCTGCCATCGGACAAGCGGACTTGCAGCGCCGCGCGGTCTGCTTGCGACGCCACCGACTCCACCGCTTCAACCGTGGTACCAAAACGCCAATCGACGCCGGCCGCCTGCAAGGCCGTGCGCACCGCCTGACCCGCCACTTCGGGCAGCAGCGACGACAACGGGTATGACGACGGATCAACCACGGTCGGTGCGACACCAGCCGCCAACAAGTCATTGGCAAACTCGCAGCCGATCAGGCCTGCGCCTATCACCACCACGCGCTTGGCATCGCCCAGCTTGGCGCGGAACTGCGCATAATCGCGCAAATCGTTGACCGACAGCACCTGCTCGGCGGCATTGCCCGCCAGCGGCAGACGTACCGGATCGGCGCCCAAGGCCAGCACCAGCTTACTGTATGGGTAGCGGCCCAGATTAGTCTGCACTTCGCGCTTGGCGGTATCAATGGCCTGCAGTTGGGCATGCGCCAGCAGCGTCATATTGATCTGTTCGACCATGGTCTGCGCCGGGCTTGCCACCAGTTGCTCGGCTGATTTTTTCTGCGCGAAGGCATTGGACAGCATGGGCTTCGAATAAAAATCGCCACTGTCCTGCGTGATCATGATGATCTGCGTGGTCTTGTCGTACTTGCGGAATTCGCGTGCGACGGTGTAGCCGGCCAGGCCACTGCCTACGATGATGAGGGGTTCCATAGCGATTCGGGACTCGAAACGAGCATTCAGATAAAGGTGGGCGCGATGATAACGCGAGTCGGTGAGGTTCAGGCCTGAATGCGCGGCGTACCGATGACCACGCTGTGAGCGATGTCGCCGCGCAGCGCCCCCGATCCTGCCAAGGAGCCTGGCGCGGGATCGGCATCCGTATCGGGCAACAGCCGGCGACGCGTCCCGCCTGCCGCCCGGGATCGGCTTTAAGGCAGTTCGACCATTTCAAAATCGGACTTGGCAACGCCGCAGTCCGGGCATTCCCAATCGTCCGGAATATCTGCCCAGCGCGTGCCCGCAGCGATGCCTTCTTCCGGCAGGCCCTGGGATTCATCATAGATAAAACCGCATACGATGCATTGCCAAACTTTCATGTAAAACTCCTGATTCGATGTATGAGATGGGGTGCAGCTTAGGCGCTGACTTTTGCCAGCACCGCGCGGTAGTTGTTGGCGTGACGTTCCTCGACCCGGGTCAGCGCGGCAAAACGCTTGGCGGCTTTGGCCAGGGTGGCTTCGAAACGCTCGGCATGTTCTTTCGATTCGGCGATCTGTTCTTCGATTTCCTTGAGAGCCGCGCTATTGCCCTCTTCCTCGGCGGTCTTACGGAAACCCGGATACATTTCCGTGTACTCGTAGGTCTCACCGTCGATGGCGATCTGCAGCGACTTGGCCGGCGTCATGTCTGCGGGCGGGTATAGCAAATCCAGATGGCCGAAGGCGTGCAACAGTTCCTGGTCGGCCGTTTCCTCGAACGTGCGGGCAGTATCTTCATCGCCAGCGGCGCGGGCCAGCTTGGCGAAGTAGCGGTACTTCACGTGCGCCATCGATTCTCCGGCGAAAGCGGATTCGAGGTTCTGGTAGGTCTTGATTTCGGGACGTTGCATGGAAGGCTCCGGGTCTGAGTGGGTGCGATGGGTGCACTATATTGACTATCAAAAATCAATACCATTAGTATTTTTAAATATAGTGGATTGATTTTGCCTCGCCCCAACCTCGGCTACACCCTTCAGTCCAGCGGGTCAAAGCGCGGCACCTGCCGCCCGTCGACCTCGACCAGCTCGAAGAACACTGTGCGTGGACGGGTCCAGATGGTGCCATTCGCGGCCCGATAGACCACCATCGTCACGCTGGGATCCGATTCCAGTATGGCATCGCATACATGTTCGTAAATGCCGCCCTTGTAATGCCGATAGCGCATGGTGGAATGTCCCCAGTCTCTGAATATGCGAAAAAAAACGCGCCGGTCCTGAGACCGGCGCGCCTATTGTAACGTCCGCGGAACGCACAGCGGCTTCAACGCCGCCTGGGGCGGATCACGGTGCCGATCCAGCGGCGCCGTGCTGCCCTTGGAAACCTGAGGTCCCGAGCCTTAAGCTGCCGGCACGTCCGGGATCGGCTCAATCCGCCCCAGCACAAACACAAAGGACAAGATACCGATCAGCAACCCTACCCCTGCCACCAGGAAGGCATGCGAGAACGATTGACTGTTGCCGACCATGTAACCCGTGACCACAGGGGCCGCGACCCCCATCAGGTTGTTGACGAAATTCATGATGCCGCCCACCGAGCCGGTACCGCCCGTCGGCGCGATCAGAGAGGGAATCGACCAACCCACCGGGGCGGCCGCAGCCAAGCCCGACAGCGCAATCGAAATCCAGACAATGGCCCAGTACGGGTCGTGCGTCAGGGTGGCGCCAAACACGGCCAGGCCGACCAGCATGCCGCAAACCAGTACGCTTTTACGCACCCGGGTTTCGTCCAGGCCCCGGCCGATCAGATGATCGATCAGCCAGCCGCCGACCAGCAGATCGGAAATCGTCGCACAGATCCACGGAATCGCAGCAAAGCCGGCAGACTTCAGGATGGACATATGCATCGCGATCTCCAGATAACCGGGCAACCAGGTCAGAAACAGGTAGAACGCGTAACCGTAGGCGGCAAAGCCTATGGTCAAGCCCCACACCTTGCGATTGCGCAGCAAATAGCCCAGCATGCGCAGCGAACCGGTGCTGCCGACGCCTTCGGGGGTGGCCCCGCCCTCGCGGATATAGTCGTGCTCGGCGCGCGACAGCTTGGGGTCGGCGCTAGGATCGCGATAGATCACATAGAAGGCAACAAAGTACGCGAAGCTGAGCGCACCCGTGACGGCGAAACCCCAGCGCCAGCCCAGCGTCACCACCGCAAGCGCGACCAACGGCACACCGATCACATTCGAGAACTTGGCGGCCGCATCGAACAAGGCCGTTGCCAAGGCGCGTTCGCGTCGTGGAAACCAGTAGCCGGTGGCCTTGGAGTTGGCCGGGAAGCCCGGCGCCTCGGCAATGCCCAGCAAGACCCGGGCCACAAAAATGCCGGCAAATCCGCCGGTCAGCGCCGTAATCAAGGACGCCACGGCCCACAAAAATGCGCCGATACGGCCAACCCGCGTCACGCCGAAGCGATCCAGCACCATTCCGGTCGGAATCTGCAGCAAGGCATACGACCAGAAGAAAGCACTGAACAACAGCCCCAGTTGTGGCGTCGACAGATGAAACGCCGCCTGCAGTTGGGGGGCCGCAACCGACAAATTAATGCGGTCGAAGTAGTTGATCAGCACCCCAGCGCCAAGCAGCGTACCGATGCGCCAGCGCCGCTTGGGGATAACCTTGCCGGCGACGCCGGTGGCCGGGGAAATCGATGCGGTCATCGTGTCTCCTTATGTTTCGGTTTTTGACAGGTGAGTCGAAGCGGATCTGCGCGCTGGCACGTCATGCGCCCAGTGCACCCAGTTGCGCCACGATCTCGGCAACCAGACGCTGCGGGGTTTCGGCCAGATCGCAAAGTACTGCGCGCTCATCGTTTTGCGGTAGTTCGAGGTCGCGCAACTGGCTATCGAGCAGACTGACAGGCATAAAGTGATCGGGGCGACTGGCCATGCGCGCCTCGATCAAGCCGCGCTCGCCATGCAGACAAACAAACACCAGGTCGGGGTCGCCCTGACGCAGACTATCGCGATAGCGGCGCTTCAGCGCCGAGCACGATAGCACCATGCGGCGCCCGCGCGCGCGCCCCTCGGCCAGACGCTGGGCCAGCACCGCCAGCCAGCCGGCGCGGTCGGCATCGGTCAAGGGAATGCCGGCCGACATGCGCGCAATGTTCTCGGGCGGATGAAAACTGTCGCCTTCCAGCGCTTCTGCGCCCAACTGCTGCGCCAGCAGCTGACCGATCAGGCTCTTGCCGCAGCCGGCGACCCCCATCACCACCAGGCTGGCGCTTTGCGGCCAGGGGGTGGGCACAGGCGTCGGGCGCACCGTGGCGCCGGGATTCGGAATGTTAGCGCTAACGCTCATGATTGGAAAAAGCCGTGTATAGCAAACGAAGCGCGAATGTTAGCGCTAACGTAGCGAGGTGGGCAAGTTGGGTTAACCCCAGCGGGTTGGCGGATGGATGGGCATGTGGTGTGTGGTGGGGGACTCGGTGCGGTCCGATTTCTCCGGTAACGAGCGCCGGGCACGCGACAGCCCTCTATTCTGAAGCGCATTCCACCCAAATCGCCTTCCCCATGACTGTGATGACAGCGCCGCAGCGCCCGCCTCCGCTCATGCATGTCGCGATAACTGCCAACCTGCTCGAATGGTACGACTTCGGCATCTATGGCTTTCTTGCGCTGGTCATGGGTCAAGTCTTCTTTCCGACGCATGGCCCTCTGACTTCCCTGCTGGCCAGTTTCTCGGTCGTGGCGGTCAGCTACCTGGTCCGTCCGCTGGGTAGCGTCATTTTTGGGCTGATGGGCGATCGGTACGGTCCCGGTTGCGCCCTGGGTTGGTCAACGGTGTTGATGGCCCTGCCGACGGTCTTGATCGGCGTACTACCGACCTATCGTTGGGCAGGCTGGTATGCCCCCCTCCTGCTGGTTGGATTACGCTTGATCCAAGGTTTCGCTGCCGGTGGCGAGTTCCCGCTGAGCGCCTACTACGTGGCAGAACGCGCGCTTCTGGCGCAACGCGGCTGGCTGAGCAGTCTGGTTCATGTCGGAGGATCCTGCGGCATCTTGCTCGCGTCGTTTGTCGCGTTTCTGCTGGATACGACCTTCAGCCAGAATGCCATCCGCGAGTGGGCCTGGCGCCTGCCGTTTCTGCTGGGTGGTCCCCTGTTTCTGATGGTGTACCGCATACGCCGCGCCATCGTGAATCACGCCCCCCCACACGGCGGTATCGTCCTCGGATTCAATGCAAGCTCAATCCGCGCGGTGCTGGCCGGGGCTTTGCTGGTGGCCGCGCTCGAAGTTGGCTTCTACGTGATGTGGGTCTGGTTTCCCAATGATGCCCAAATCGACTTGCACTACGCCAGCACGCAAGCGCACCTCAGTAATACGTTGGCCCTGCTTTGCTATACGACGGCGATACTCGCGAGCGGCGCAGCGGCACGCGTCATACCGTATCAAAAGATATTGCTGTTATCGCTGATCACAACGGCCTGCGCTGTCTATCCCCTGTTCTTCCTGTTGGTCCATGTGCACGAGTTTGTCGTATTGGTCACCGTGCTCTTGAGCTTGGCCGTCTTGTACGGCTGCCTGGGTGGCGTACTACTGGTCGCCCTGTACGCGGTGTGTCAACGCCATGGCCGATGCTTGGGCCTGTCCATGGCGTTCACGCTATCGGCGGCGCTGTTCGGCGGCAGCGCCCCTCTGGTGTGTAGTTATGTCACCGAGCGAACCCATATGGCGACCTTTCCTGCGCTGTATCTGGCGTTGTTCTGCCTGCTGGCTTTGCCGGTCGCTTATCGCTTGTGCAAATCGGAGCGATCCGTCGAGGCAGCCCCCCCGCTGTGGGCCGGCGAGCCCCTGGTGCAGGCAGATCGATCACTCCGGAGAGCCGGCCCCATTCATAGTCGCACTTGATGCCAAACCACGCATGACCACACTCGAAACCCAGTTGCTCGATTTCGGCTTGACCCTGGCCCATCCAGTCAACTTCAAGGAAGTCGATACCGGCCGTTATCTCTTTTCGAATCCGCCCAGTGCCCACCAAGTCGGTATTGCGACACCGGAACGCATGTTGGGCTTGACGGTGCACGACCTGAGTTTTTCGCGGACACAAACCAATTGGGGACGAGCCCTGGCGGCAAAAATCGAGCGCATGGACCATCAAGCTCAAGTCGATAAGGTGCATGTCAACGACAACGCCCTCTATCTCAAACCGGATGGCAGTCTGATATTCCAGAGCGTGACAAAAATTCCCATCCTGAGTCGACAGGGCAGTGTCATCGCCATTGCCACCATCAATCAGGATATGACCTATCGCATGACCCAGCGTCTGCTGTTCGAGCAATACACCCTGCTCTGCGGGAAAAAGCAGGCGCCGCGCAGGATGTTGCGTCACCTTGGACTAGAAACATGGTTCTGTGCGGCGCCAACTCATACCGAAATGAAGGTCTTGCTCGAACGCGCCGCCGGCAAGGCGAACAAGGTGATCGCCGCGCACCACAAGGTCTCAACCAGAACCGTCGAAACGCATCTGCTTAATCTTCGCAGCAAATTACGCGGAGACGTGTTGCATCACCTTCTTGAAGGAATGAGGCGTCCGGAACATCTGATTGACGCCATTTGACGACGGATATCGTCCCAATTCGCTGTGGAATGCGCCCCTGGTGGGCGGAACGGATTATTCATAGGCATCCAACTATCGAGCGACCGCGATGACAAAACTGGAGACACAATTGTTGGACCTCAGCTTGAGTTTGCCCGACCCGGTCCATTTCAAAACGACGGATACCGGACAATATATTTTTTCCAATTCTCAATGCGCCCAATTACTGGGAGTAGCAACGCCAACGGACATGTTGGGTTTGACTGTCCAGGATTTGGATTTTGCGCGCTCCCAATCCACCCTGGCACAAGCCTGGGCCGCAAACATCGAACAGTTGGATAAACGAGTCCGCACCGACCGAGTGCGCGTTACAGATGCGGGGACTTTCTTTAAACCGAACGGCCTCCTGATTCTCAATGGCGTGACGAAAATCCCCATAAAGAGTGCCAACGGTAATGTCATCGCGATCGCGACGATAGGTCAGGACCTCACCTACAAGCTTTCGAACGCACTCCTGTTCGAACGCTACGTCCTGATGTGCGGCAAGAAACTCGCGCCGGCCAAGCTGCTGCAACACCTGGGCCTGGCAAGCTGGTTCTGCGTCGCCCCAACCTATACCGAAATGAAGATGCTGCTCGATCGTGCCGCCGGCGATCCCGATAAAACGATCGCGCAACGTCACCGCGTCTCAGTCCGCACAGTGGAAACCCACATGGCCAATCTGCGCGGCAAACTGATGGGCGACACGATGCCGCAGATACTGGCTGCGATGCGGCATAGCGCCGGAAACACCCACCCTGCGGAGCCATTGACATAACCCGCGTATGGTTGGTCAGTGGGAAGTCCGGCCGCCCCTTAGAAATTCCAAACGCTCAAAAAAAATGCCGCCGTGGGGGGAACGGCGGCGCAAGGACTACATCGGACGGCACTTCTCGCCGGATAAAACGGCGGTGCTCTCTCGGGGGATATCATTTTCGAAGCACTGATTCCGCGTCGAATCCATGTTGCTCAGTATAGAGAGCAGCATGCGCATTACCTCTGTACAAGCCACTTAGAAAGCGCCGACGCATGATGAGCAGGGCGAATTCTGATGCCATGCGTGGCCCACATAGGCCTGCAGCCAACCGTCTACATGGCTAGCTCCCCGCAAAAAGTGGTGGACACCATCATGCGGGGTCAAGTCGTGGGATGGTGTCGACGTCGACACATAGAAGAAAAAAGCCGCCGTCGGGGAGACGGCGGCAAAAGTCCTGCTTTACTGGGCACCTTGCGCTCGGGGGGGAAAGCAATGCTCTCATTGCTGCTCATGGTATTCGGCAGCCCGAGGTATTTCATGGGTAGATCCCTTCACGTAGTCGGCACTGCAACATCCACCTCCAATGACAACCACCGCCAAAGAAACCCGATGGAGTCCCTCCTACTATTCCGACAACTCATCGATCCAATTGGGACACGCTCAAAAGCTAATCGAAGCGCACACCTTCTCCGGCAGAGAAAACGTGCTGGACATTGGCTGTGGCGATGGAAAGATTAGCGCCATCATCAGTCGCTTCGTGCCGCACGGCTCGGTGCTTGGCATAGACAAATCAGCCGAAATGATTCAATTCGCAAAGGGCAGGTTGACGAGTGCAGCTCTGAGCAATCTACGCTTCGATACCCTGAATGCTCAGGACATCGCCTACACCCAGCAATTCGACCTGATCGCGTCTTTTAGCTGCCTGCACTTCATCAACAGCGATGAACAATTACAGGTATTAAGACACGTCAAACAGGCGTTGAAGCCTGGCGGCAAGCTGCTCTTGATGCTATACCGGAAGTGCCCTGCCCAATGGGCGGCGATAGACAGCGTGGCAAACCGGCCGCGCTGGAAGCCCCATTTCGAAAACTTCACGCCCGATTTCCACGCATACCTGCCCGATACCTATCAAGCGCTGCTGGAGCAGGCAGGCCTGGGCGGTTTCCGCGCACACTTTACGGAGGTGGAATACGTGACCTATGCCAAGCCGGAGATGGTGTCCCGATTTATAAAGGGATGGTTACCGCACGTGCCAAGACTGCCGCCCGATGGCCGCGACGACTTCGTCGATGAAGTCGTCACGCAGTATTTGAAAAACTTGGGGGTGGCCATGGATGGGCCGGTGCAGACGCCGTTTGTGCGCCTGGTCGTGTCCTGACTCAATTCACCGTGCTGCCCCGCACCCGCAGCTCAAACCCCACGTCCTGCCGCCGCTGCGCCGGCTCTTCGCCTTGCAGAGCCGACACCAGCATGCGCGCCGCCTCAATCCCGATGCGATGGCGCGGGGTGGCGATGCTGGTCAGTGGCGGACAGGCCCAGGCCGAGGCTTCGAGGTCGTTGAAGCCGGCAATCGCGAGTCGCTGCGGCACCGCGATGCCGTTGTGCTGACAGTGAAACAAGGCCCCCAGCGCCAAGTCGTCGTTGCAGCAAAATACGGCGTCGCAGTCCGGCTGCGCGCGCAGCAGGTCTTCCAGCAGGCTGCCCCCCAGGCCGATCGACGAGGGTTGCGGATTCAGCACTTCGAGGCGGGCGTCGTAGCAGCCCGCCGCCTGCAAAGCCAAGCGGTAGCCCTGGGCCCGTTTCATCACGCGTTCGTCAAGCTGCGCGGCGACATAAGCGATGCGACGGCGGCCCTGAGCCAATAGATGTTGCGTCAGGGTAAACCCTGCATCAACCTGCGACAGGCCCACGCACAGACGCGGGTCATCGCTGCCGGGTTCGGTCAGATCCATCATGTACACCACCGGCAGCCCGCGCGCTTCCAGATAGCTGCGCAGCGCCGGCGGCTGCCCCAGTCCGGTCAACAGGACCCCGTCCGGCGCATGTTCGAGATAAGCGCGCAACAAGCGCGCCTCTTCCTCGGCGTCATAACGCGTGTTGCCGATCAAGACCTGATAACCCAGCGGATGCAGGACCTCGTGGATACCGGTCAGCGTTTCGACAAACACTGCATTGGACAGCGACGGTACCAGTACCGCGACCGTTTTGGAGCGGGCTGAAGCCAGCAGACGGGCAGACCGGTTGGGCACATAGCCAAGCTGATCTACCGCCGCCAGGATACGCTTGCGCAGGGCTTCCGAAACCTGCTGCGGTTGATGTAGCGCCCGCGAGACGGTGATCGCGCTCACGCCGACCTGCTGCGCGACCTGATGCAGGGTGATGCCGCCGTGGGCGCGTGGACGGGGTTTGCGTGGCATGACGGAACGGGAACTCCTGGGACAAGGCTAGACGGCAACTGGGCGTCGCGCCGAAAGGGCGCAGTTTACCCGGGCCAGCACGCCGCAGTAAATATTTGCAGTGCCGCTGTCAGGTTGCAGCGCCTGCGCCGACCAAACATGCAGAATAATGCCACCGGGCCGGCCAACACCATCGATGCCCCGGTCCATTGAGTCGAGATGTCCGATTTCTATCCAGGAGAACACCATGACCAGCCACCACGCCTCAGCCCGTTTTTCTGCCGCTCGCCGTACGCGCCCCGTGTTCCGGCGCATTGCGTTGATTCTAGGCATGGCTGCCGGTATCGGCATCGGTAGCGCCAGCGCCGCCGAACTGCCCTACAGCGCGGCCGCTTACCAGCAAGCGCTCAGCGCAGGCACCCCGCTGATCGTGTATTTCCACGCCACTTGGTGTCCGACTTGCAAGGCGCAGCAACCTATCGTCGACAAGCTCGCGGTCGATCCGAAACTGGCCGGGGTCACGGTGTTGGAAGCCGACTACGATAAGGAAACCGGACTCGAACGCTCGCTCAAGGTGACCCAGCAATCCACCTTTGTCATCTTCAAGGGCGGCCACGAGGTGACGCGTTCGACCGGGCAGACGGATCCGGCCGCGTTGCGCGCCCTGTTCGCGCAGGCACTTTGATGGACTTCAGCCTCGCGACCTACGGACTGGGCCTGTTGGCCGGCGTGGTATCCACCCTGTCGCCGTGCGTGCTGCCCTTGCTGCCCATTCTGGTGGTGAGCGCACTGTCCGAACACCGGCTTGGCAGCGTGGCCCTGGGGGCTGGGTTGGCGCTGTCCTACAGTCTGGTCGGATTGTGGCTGGCGACGCTCGGCGCGGCCTTGGGACTGAACGGCGACACGTTGCGCACCCCCGCCGCGATCCTGATGATACTGGCGGGCCTGATGCTGCTGGTGCCCGCGCTTGAGGCCGGCTTCGCCCGCGGTGCCGGACGCCTCGCCAGTTTTGGCCAAGGCCGGCTTGAGCGGGTCGGCGGTCAAGGCCTGCTGGGCCAGTTCGCGGTCGGTGCGCTGCTGGGTCTGGTCTGGAGTCCTTGCGTCGGCCCGACGCTGGGTGCCGCGGTCACGCTGGCGGCACAGGGCCGTGACCTGACGCAAATCGGCTTGCTGATGGCATGTTTTGGGGTCGGGGCGGCGTTGCCGCTGGTGGTGCTGGGCATGCTGTCGCAGGCCACCCTGAAACAAGCCCGAAGCGGGCTCGGCCGCCTTGGCCATTACGGCAAAAGGATACTGGGCGCGCTCTTTGTGGTGTTGGGCATACTGCTAGCCAGCGGCATCTCCAGAGTGCTGGAAGGGTGGCTGCTGGACCAGACTCCGGCATGGCTGACGGCTTTCACGACGCGTTTCTGACCCAACGGCGCGCGAGGCGCAGGCCGAGGCTATCGCCCGAAGGCTGTCCAGGCGTCTTTCAATGGGTAGCGATCTGGGCGGCCGAGGCCGGCAATGCGCCCCAGCGGATCAGAATCTGGCGGATGCTGCGGGCATAGGCGTCGCGTTTGGTCGGTGTCTCGGAATGATAGGCGCCGACCGCCTGCCACGTATTGCCATATTTGACCATTTTCTGCTTCAGGATCCAGGCCTCGACATACACGTTGACGCAGCCGTCGTACAAGGCCGTGGGCGCAATGCCATAGCCGGCCAGCGCCGGCAAATGAATGGAATTGATCTGCGCAATGCCGATATCGACTGTGCCGTTGGCATTGTCATGGCGCGCTGAAGGAATGCCGTGCGATTCCTGCCACACAATGGCGCGCAGCATCATGGGATTGACGTGCTGATAGGCAGCGGCGTCGTCATAGCAATCGGCGCGGGCCTCGCCGGCCGTGGATATCAGCGCCCCGGCCAACACCATCGTCAGCGCCACCGGCAGTGCGCGGCGGGATCGACGCCGTATTTTGTACCATCGCTCAAGCACAACGCCCCCTACCATCCGATACGCCAGCATCGCACCCGCGCTGGCCAGACCCGGACCACGCTCCGAGCACGCTTGTCGACCCATTCGACGAAGCGAAATGGTACAGGGAGATAGGGGCAAATACCAAGTGCGTGCCGACTCAAAACCGGCATCACCTTTCGATATATTACCAATCAAAAATTCTATCAAAACTATCGTAAAACAAGCACAAATAAGACTGTAAGAACGTGTTATGTTTCTGTCATATTACGTTGCTATGATCCGGGACCCCTTGCATAGACAAGGCCGGGCATCGCGACCGCCGCACCGCGCACAACGCACCGCGGCGAAAACAACGAGCTTTTCGCTGTACGACTGTCGTTCACACCTCCTTTATTCCGTCAAACTTCGGCCGATATCCATGTCAAAAACCAGCTCTACGCTGCGGCGAATCGTACATATATTGTTCGCCGCGGGTCTTGTATTGCCTACTGTAGTACACGCTGACGTCACCCTGAATTTCGTCAACGCCGATATCGATCAAGTCGCGAAAGCCATCGGTCTTGCCACCGGACAAACCGTGGTGGTCGACCCGCGTGTCAAAGGACAGTTGAATCTGGTTTCGGACCAGCCGGTGGACGACGCCAAAGCGATCGCCACCCTGCAAGCGGCGCTGCGCATGCAAGGCTATTCCTTGCTGCAGGATCACGGCATCTTGAAAGTAGTGCCTGAGAGCGACGCGAAGCTGCAAGGCGTGCCCACCTATCAGGGCAACACCCCGGTTGCGTCGGGCGATCAGATGATCACCCAGGTGTTCCAGCTTCACTATGAGTCGGCCAACAATCTGGTGTCGGTGCTGCGCCCGTTGATCGCACCGAATAATGCGATTACCGCCTACCCGGCCAACAATACGCTGGTTGTGACCGACTACGCGGGCAATGTGCGCCGGATCGCCTCCATCATCGCATCGATCGATGTGGCCCAAGGCCAGTCGACCGATATCGTGCAACTCCAGTATGCCGATGCCAGCGATGTGGCCAGCGAAGTACAAAAAGTGCTGGACCCGGGCGCCATCGGCGACACCGACTCCACCCTAAAAGTGTCGGTGCAGCCCGATCTGCGCACCAATTCGCTGATATTGCGCGCCTCCAGCGCCAGCCGGCTGCATGAGGCCGAAGGCCTGATCGCCAAGCTCGATGCGCCGACGCGCGAGCTTGGCAATATCCACGTGGTCGGTCTGCACAATGCCGACGCGACCCAGTTGGCCAAGACCTTGCGCGGCATGATGGGCCAAAGCAGCGGCGACGACAGTAGTTCCAGCAGCAGCGCGCAGAAAAGTTTCAACCAGGGCAATTCGGTCTCCGGCAGTGCGACGTCCAGCAGCTCCGGCAACAGTTCGGGTAGCAGCAGTGCGTCGCTCGAAGGTGGCTCGACTGGCGGTGCCTTACCCCCGCTACCCGGCAGCGTCGGCGGTTCGAGCGCGTCCAACAGCTCGAACGACGGCGGCAAGGAAGGCGACAGCGGTTCGCGTGGCGGCATGATCCAGGCCGATTCGGCGACCAACTCATTGGTGATCACCGCATCCGAGCCGGTGTACCGCAATTTGCGGCGCGTGATTGAACAGCTCGATGTGCGCCGCGCGCAGATTTATATCGAATCGATGATTGTCGAACTGAGCTCCGATCATCTGGAGCAATTGGGCATCAACTGGCAGTCTCTGAACGATCTCGATATCAGTGTGTTGCATAAATTCGCCCAGAACACAACGTTGGGCTCGGTGCTGCAGGCGTTGGAGACCAACAGCGACGTCAACGTGCTGTCCACGCCGAATCTGATCACGCTCGACAATGAGGAAGCCCGCATTATCGCTGGCCAGAACATTCCCGTGCTGACCGGGTCGTACACGTCGACCGGCAGTTCGTCGACCGTGACGCCGTATCAGACCTACGATCGCGAAGACGTGGGTATCACCCTGCATGTGCGTCCGCAGATCACCGAAGATGGCTTGATCAAAATGCAGATCTACACGGAGAGCTCCAGCGTGGTGTCGAACACCACCAGCAATAGCAGCGGCCCCACTATCAACAAACGTGCGGTGCAATCGACGGTGCTGATCGACAATGGGTCGATCGTGGTGTTGGGTGGTTTGATTCAAGACCAGTACACCAACGGTAACAGCCGCCTGCCATGGCTGGGCAGTCTGCCTGTGATCGGCAATCTGTTCAGCACGGAGAATAAAGAGCGCACCAAAACCGACCTGATGATTTTCTTGCGCCCCATCATCGTGCGCGACGGCCAGACCCAAAATGCGCTCTCACAGAACCGCTACGATTACGTGCGCGGTGTGACGAACGCGTATCAGTCGAGTAATATCCTGATCCGCGACTCGCAAATCCCGGCCATGCCGGTGCTGCGTACCGGCGGCGACGCACCGGCTCTGGCGGGTTCACTGGTACCCACGCAACAAAGTATCGTGCCTGTGCCCGCATCAGCTGCATCAGGTGCCTCGGCCACGCAGGCACCCGCCAGCAAAGTCACCCCCAACGCCGCCTCTGCGGCTAGCGCCCAGTGAACGCCGCCACGCCCTCGCTGCAGACCAAAGCCGAACTGGTGTCCGGTACGGCAGCTCGTCTACTGCCCTACTCGTTTGCACGCGATAACCAGATTCTGATCGCACAGCAGCATGCGCATGGCATCGTGGTGTGGGTCAGCGAACGGACGCGCGATTCGGCGCTGGCGGAAGCCGCGCGTCATTTCCCCATCGCCGCAGTCGAGCGCAAGTCGGCCGAAGAGCTGGCCCAGTCCATCAGTCGGGCCTATGCCATGAATGGGGGCAGTGCCGCGCAGGTGGTAGGCGAAGTGGAAGGCGAAGTCGATCTGTCGCGCTTGATGCAGGACATCCCCGAGATCGAGGATCTGCTGGAAACCGAGGACGACGCGCCCATCATCCGCATGATCAACGCCTTATTGACTCAGGGCGCGCGTGAAGGCGCATCGGATATCCATATCGAACCGTTCGAGCATGCCTGCGTGGTGCGCTTCCGGGTCGATGGCGCGCTGCGCGACGTGGTGCGGCCCAAAAAGGCCCTGCATGGCGCCTTGATTTCGCGCATCAAGATCATGGCGCAGCTCGATATCGCCGAGAAGCGATTGCCGCAGGATGGTCGTATCACCTTGCGCGTCGGCGGCCGGCCGGTCGACGTGCGGGTCTCGACCCTGCCGACTGGACATGGTGAGCGCGCCGTGTTGCGTTTGCTGGAAAAAGATGCCGATCGGCTCAATCTGCACGCGCTGGGGATGGCGGCCGATACCCTGGCCCAGTTTGATCGCTTGATTGCCCATCCCCACGGCATCATCCTGGTGACGGGGCCGACCGGATCGGGCAAGACCACCACCTTGTATGCGTCGATCGCACGCCTCGAAGCCACGGTTTCGAACATCATGACGGTCGAAGATCCGATCGAGTACGACCTGGGCGGCATTGGCCAGACGCAGGTCAACGACCGCATTGGCCTGACCTTTGCGCGCGCGTTGCGCTCCATCCTGCGGCAGGATCCCGACATCATCATGATCGGCGAAATCCGCGATCTGGAGACAGCTCAGATCGCCGTGCAAGCCTCGCTGACCGGTCATTTGGTCCTGGCCACGCTGCACACCAACGATGCCGCCTCCGCCGTCACGCGCTTGACCGACATGGGGGTCGAACCATACTTGCTTTCCTCCAGCCTGTTGGGCGTGCTGGCACAACGGCTGGTACGCCAACTGTGCCAGACCTGCCGTATTTCGGTCGATGGCGTATGGCGCCCGGTCGGCTGCGCCGACTGCGGACAGAGCGGCTATCGCGGTCGGCGCGGCATCTATGAGTTGCTTGAAATCGACGACGCGATACGCGCCCAGATCCATACTCAGGCTTCAGACGCGGCGATTCTGGCGCAGGCGCGTTCGCGCGGTATGCGGACTTTGCGCGAAGACGCGGAACGTTGGTTGGCCGACGGCACCACCTCGCTCGAAGAAGTGATCCGCACCACGGGAGCAACCTGACGCATGGCCGCCTTTCGTTTCGAGGCCCTGGATCTGCAAGGCCGTCAGCAGCGCGGACTGGTCGAGGCAGACAGTGCGAAAGCCGCGCGCAGCCAATTGCGTCAACAAGGGTTGACGCCGGTCAGCGTGGAAGCGGCGGGCGTGCGCTCGCATGGCGCCCGCCAGCAGCGCTTGTCGTTCGGGCGCCGCTTGTCGTCGCGCGAGCAGACGGTGACAACCCGCCAGATCGCCAGCCTGCTGGTGGCGGGCTTGCCGCTCGATGAAGTATTGGGGATTTTGTCGGAACAGGCCGAGCGCGACTATGTGCGCGACTTGATGGCCGCGCTGCGCGCCGAAATCCTTGGCGGGCACTCGTTTGCCAATGCCTTGGAGCAACATCCACGCGATTTCCCGGACATCTACCGGGCGCTGGTCGCGGCCGGTGAACATACCGGCAAGCTGGGTCTGGTGCTGACGCGTCTGGCCGACTATCTCGAACAGCGCAACGCACTCAAGCAAAAAATCCAGCTGGCTTTTACCTATCCGGCCGTGGTCAGCGTGGTGGCCTTCGGCATCATCAGCTTTTTATTGACCTATGTGGTGCCGCAGGTGGTCAACGTGTTCGTCTCCACCAATCAGCAGTTGCCCTTGCTGACGGTGGTGATGCTGGCGCTGTCGGGTTTTCTGCGCAACTGGTGGTGGGCGGTGGTGATCGCGTTGGGACTGTCGATCTGGGGCATACGCAAAACCCTGCAATTGGAAGGCCCGCGCCTGTCGGTCGATCGCTGGCTGCTGGGCGCCCCGCTACTGGGCAAGCTGCTGCGCGGCTATAACACGGTGCGCTTCGCCAGCACGCTGGCTATTCTTACCGCTGCCGGCGTGCCCATTCTGCGCGCGCTGCTGGCGGCCGGCGACACCCTGAACAACGTAGCCATGCGTGGGGTGATCGATCAGGCGATAGGACGCGTGCGCGAGGGCGCGTCACTATCGCGTGCCCTGGCCGGGACCAAGATCTTTCCGCCAGTGCTGGTGCATTTGATACGCTCGGGCGAAGCGACCGGCGACGTCACCACCATGCTGGACCGCGCCGCGGCCGGAGAAGCGATGGAGTTGGAGCGCCGCACCATGTTCCTGACCACGTTGCTCGAACCCCTGCTGATACTGGTGATGGGCGGCGTGGTGCTGACCATCGTGCTGGCCGTGATGCTGCCCATTATCGAGTTGAACCAGTTGGTGCAATGAGCAGGCGACCCAGCCGCCCGCCAGGGAATAGCCGGACGCTGTCAGCGCATAAAGATGCTGGCGGCGGAGCCGGCTGGCAGGAAGACTTCGCTGCGCGCACCGTTGCGCTCGACCACGATGGAACGACTGCGGACCTCGACCACTTTGCCGCCATTGGCAAGCATGCCGCCCAGTCCCACTGCGTGGGGCAAATCGTCGCCGACGCTGACGATGGCAGCTGCGTGCTTACCCAGCGTCAAAACGCCCAACAGGCGGATTTCGTGATTGACGTGTTCGCCATTGCCGAACAGCATGCCGGCCTGCGCCACGGATGCCGCCTCGGGACTCGCCATGACCGCATCGGGCACGCTGCGGCGCGCGCCCTGCAAGGTGACGGCCCAGTAGGTGGCGGTCGCGCACAAGGCGGCGCACAGCGCGAACGACGCAATCCGGGGTGCAGCCTGAGACAGAGAAAGATTCATGGATATCGCAACGACGGTTTAGAGGTAAATGACTTAAAACTGGCACCCATTCTAGCGACACTATACGAATTATATTTGTCAGTGTGAGCAGGTACGACGACATGTTGCACGGCACCTGACACTCGCCGTACTGTACCGTACTGTATTCCACTTTTATCGATATATCTGAAGGCCATAGCGATGCGACATACCCATCCCACCCTGCCGTCCCGCCAGCGTCAAGCCAGCGCGTTGCAGCGCGGTTTCACGCTGATTGAAATGATGGTCGTGATCGCGATCATCGGCATTCTCGCCGCCTTGATCGTGCCGAAGATCATGAGCCGTCCCGACCAGGCCCGCCGTGTCGCCGCCCATCAGGACATCGCCACGGTGATGCAGGCACTCGATCTCTACCGTCTCGACAATGGCCGCTACCCGACTCAGGAACAGGGTCTGAGCGCGCTGGTCACCCGCCCGACGGTCGAGCCAGTGCCGAACAACTGGAAAGATGGCGGCTATCTGCAACGCCTGCCTAACGATCCCTGGGGCAATCCGTATCAGTACATGAATCCGGGCGTACACGGGGAAATCGACGTCTTCAGCTACGGCGCCAATGGCCATGCCAGCAACAGTGGCGATGGTAAAGACACCGTGATCGGTTCCTGGCAATAAGCTGCGTGCCCGTGCCGACACCGTGTTTGCGTCCCGCCCCGTCCCCCCTGCGTTCGCCCTGCGCGAGCCGGTCGGCGCGCGGCTTTACGCTGCTGGAAATGCTGGTGGTGCTGCTCATCGTCGGCATTGTTTCGGGCGTGGCCACGCTGGCGCTGTCGCGCAACCCGCGCACCGATCTGCACGAACAAGGTGAGCGTC
>Ga0116226_10000827_pt1 | contig 26793 bp, 38 predicted proteins | sample S1TSphfallax_FD_89692 | JGI IMG/M metagenome (GOLD analysis project Ga0116226, IMG submission 89692) | Host-associated microbial communities from peat moss isolated from Minnesota, USA - S1T2_Fa - Sphagnum fallax MG | ecosystem: Host-associated > Plants > Peat moss > Unclassified | place: USA... | reverse complement strand
TTTTTGGAAGGAAAACAAAGTAATGAGGCCGACATATCAACAGATTCAGACCGCTGTAAAAGATGGCATCGATCCTCAAAAACTGCTTGATGATCTAACTGAAAAACATGACCGACCAAGCGTGATTGAAGCGATCCAGCGCGCCATCGAGAGCGGCAAGATTTCACTTGATGGCGATGGCATAGTTGTATCCATCGATTCTGAGAGGCAGTCCTAATGGCGAGCGCCCACGCCCCGATCACTACCCTGGAAGAATTGGACGCGCTTGATAGCGAGGAACTTTTTGCCGGTTATGTCGGTGCAGAAAAAGGCGACCCGGAACCAGGTGCCAACCACACTCGTTCGTATCATCACGGTTGGCGCACTCGCATGATGGACATGGGCGAAATCCCGCGCCCACCAGAACATGACAGGCTGGTGCGCGGCGCAATGGATCGAGACAGAATTGCCAGGGGCGAATCTCCGCACTGGCCTGAAAGTATGAGGGTCTCAAAATGAGCAAAGCCTTACGGTGCCCGGTCTGCGGTGAGGTCATGCCAAACCCGCACGACTGCGAGATTGCCCGTGAGGCACGGGCGCTGTTTAATGCGGCCAAGATGGCGAACGACCTGGAGAGCGCCAAACGACTTGGTGATGCCGCCTATGCCAAATCTGTTAAAGCGGAGTTGACGAAATGAGACCCGATTTGACCGCCTTATCGGCGCCCGCTTTGTCTGCTGCTATGCGCGGGGGAACCGCCGAGTGGGGCGAATACGCTTCTGCCTTCGATCATGTACGGTATGCTCATCAGCTAACGGAACAAGATTGGCCGAAAAGAAAGCGGCGCATGTGCCGGTGTGGGTGCAGGAAAAAAGTGATATTTACGGTAGTGTCTCAGTTTGAATTCCTCATCTTATAGACGCGGGGGCGGTTCGGTTTAGCGGCCCGCGCGTCGATTAGCTCCACGATCTTCTCCATCTCCCAAAGGGTGGTAGTCAAACCGGCCGCCATGGCTGGGGAACATTTCAGGGTTTTGTGCATACGGACGAAGTTATACCAGACCGTGTAAAGCGCAACCATATGGGCGTGGTTCTCAACCTTTTTGCTGAACGCATTCGTCAGCCGGGTGAAGCGCCGGGCCGACATGCGCAGGGTAAGGTTCTGGCGCTCCACATAGGAGGTGGAGATGTGCTTGGGGTCCGGGTTGCCCATCATGCGCTCTTTCTTGATGCCGGTGCATTCCGCCGGGCTATAGCGCCCCGCTGATGCCGGGCCTTCCCCGTAAATCTTGACCAGCTTTGCGTAGTCGATGTCCCCACCGAAGGCATCCTCAACCGCATCCAGATAGACTTTATGGGCGTCCGTGGTGAGCTGGACCCGATTAGCCAGGCGCTCAGCCACGTCCTGCATGAAGGCGTGGCCGCAATCCACGTCACGGTTGCCCACCAGAAAGGACACGATGAGCTTGGAGTCGGCATCCAGAGCGGTCCACGTCCAGGCATCACCAGCACCTTCCGGGGCAGCCTTGGCGGCGGCAACGGATTTTTTCTTGGCGTAAACGAAAGACCAAATTTCATCGCACTGGATGCGCTTGGCCTTCACGCCCCGGACATTTTTATCGTGGAAGGCCATGCACGCCTCGCCAGCGTCAACCAGCAAGCCGGACACCGTATTTATGGAGACATCGACCACGCGGGAAATAGACCGCATGGAGGAGCCTTCCACCAGCATGGAGAGGATTTGGACGCGCTTGGCGAGCGGGAGCTTGTTCATACTCATGTTTTATGAACTTTTATGCTTAGCGTCAAGTAAAAATACTCCATTTCAGTCGATTTTGAATGAAGTTATGAAAAAAATGCGTTGCTTTTTGCGTTATAATGGTCTAAAGCTGTTTCTGCAATGAGGGCAAAATGACCGTTCCAACCCACGCAGAAGCTAAAACGATTATTTCCTCTGAGCGGGAAGCGGGCATAGTTTCGGCATTTACCGCCGCCTGGAACGATTGGGAAAATTGTCCCGATCGCGGGAATTACAGCCGTTGGGCTCGGACTCGCGCCAACATGATCTTTGAGCGTCTAGCTGCACGCCTACAGGAAGCTTTTACAAATGATCCAGGCGTGCGGTTTCACTTTAAAAGCGAAACAATAAAAATAGTCTTTGATAATTCAATAGTGGCGCGCGTCAAAAAAGCAAACAGTGATGGCCTTGGCGAGAATATCGTAACCGGTGCCGTGACCCAATTCGTTCAGGCTCAGCCTGACCTTGATGGATTGGGCGGACTTAAAAAGATTGAAATTGTTTACGTTCTAAACAAGTTTCAAACATCTATTCGCGATATTGTGGCCCAAGCTCGTGACGGCGGAATGCAAATTTGGCGCTGGACCCTGGGCAAAGGTGCTGAGGGCGCAGAAATTATTCCCTTCGCGTTGCCACCAGCTCCCCAACCCCGTGGCGGAGTGGCGGCAGACGAAGTTGTCAATCCGAAGCCGATAAAAAAACCAGACGAAGCATCTGAAAGCAACTAAAAATGGGAGAGCATGTGAATTATGGTCTGCTGCGCGTTGCGCGGCAGCGTAAAGGATTCTCACAGGGGGAGGCCGCTAAGGCTCTTTCGGTCCCTCAAGTAACTTTATCGCGATATGAAAACGATGTTACTCCTCCTAGTGAGGAATTTATCGAGCGTGCTTCTCGGATATATGATTTGCCGACAAGTTTTTTCTATCAGCCGGATGTCGCTTATGGCGCCCCCGTCAGCGTACACCCGATGTGGCGTAAAAAGCATGACGTAACGTCGCACGAATTAGATAGCATTATTGCGGAAATGAATCTGCGTACAATGCATATCAAGCGCCTTTTGATTTCAATTGAATATACGCCAAAGCGAGATATCCCAAAAATTGATCTTGATGGATATGACGGGGATATCGAGCGCGTCGCATCGTTGGTTCGGGCGCATTGGCTTGTACCGTCTGGACCAATTTCCGATCTTACGGCAATTGCCGAGCTTGCTGGCTGCATCGTTATTCACTCTCATATGAATGGAAGTTCTGTGAGTGGTGTAACTATTTCTGTTCCGGGAATGCCGCCAATTATTTTGTTAAACCAAGATCAGCCAGCGGATCGGATGCGATTTACGCTTGCTCACGAATTGGGGCATTTGATTCTGCATAGATTCCCAAACCCAAACATGGAGCAGGAAGCAAATGCATTTGCAAGTGCCTTCCTTATGCCCGCAAATGATATGAAAATAGCTCTTTCAGGAAGGATTGATTTACGACGCCTTGCCGCATTGAAGCCCGAATGGCGCGTCTCTATGCAAGGTTTGCTGTATCGGGCGCAAACCCTAAATCTCATTGGTAAGAGTGAGGCTGGATGGCTTTGGCGCCAATTCAGTGCGCTTCGGATAAAACTGCGCGAGCCGCCAGAACTGGACTTTCCGGTAGAAAGTCCCACGGTGCTATCAAAAATGGTTCAGCTTCACCTAGGTACATTCGGCTATTCTGTTGAGGAATTATGCGGACTGTTTCACATTTTCCCGCATAGTTTTGTAGAATTTTATCCTTCTGCTGATACGCAAGACAAGAAACCGCCAAAGCTTCGAGTTGTACAGTAGTGAGTTCTACTTCCCCCACCGCTTTGCCGCCGCTTTCTTAGCAATCTCTGCCCGTCGCTCTGGCGTCATGTTCCGTGCGCGCGCTTGTCCGCCCAGCTTGCCCAGCGCCGCCCCGGCACTGGACGCTGCAACAGTGTCCTCCTCCTCGCCGGTGGCTATCCGCATGATCTTCACGGCGTTGCCGATCACGTCGGCGGGGCGTCTCTCGCCTTTGGGGCCTTTAGGCATCTTTTTCGCCCTCAGGAAGCGGACAGCCGGTCATAGCGCAAATTGAATGAACAAAGGCAGTGAGTAACTGTTCATCGGAAAGAGAGCTTCCATAGACCGGGAAGTCTGTTGAATTGCCACCAGGATGGCCGGGCGAATTGCAGCGCACCACATTGATATATCGCCCGGTTCCAGCCCAATCACGGTGTTCTCCGTCTTCTCGGCGAATAATCCAAGCCCTCTTAAACGCGCCTTCACTTTGTTCCCATTCAATGTAAGGCTGATTTTTGCCGTCTCGCTTGATTTTCACTCGACCCTCCTATGCTTTCCGCTAAGCATAGGCTATCCTGGCCTCAATGGCTACTTCCGTACCGTCTCATTCTTGGGATTTTCAAACTGAGACACTACCATATTTACAGGGTGCTGCAACGGCATCGCGCTCATGTCGGGATGCGAGTTGCATGTGAGGAGATGGGTCAAAGAGATTGAGAGGAGCGCCAAAAAGTGATTTTCATCCAAACGCTATATTTCGTTCGACTTTTTTTGCTGCGCCGGCGTCTCAATTCATGTTTGTCAAACGGTGCGCTCTGGGCGATTGCCGGTTTGCAGGCCAAACGGATACGCAGTCATTGAAACCGACAAAGAGGTTTGCCAGGAAGATCAAGACTGGATCAAATTACACAGTCCTTATGGTTATCCGATATTATTTATCCAGCGGAATCAAAAGCAGGATCACCACGGCCAAGCCGAATAGTAAAAGCAGAGACAATTCCGGGCTCAAACCCACCAAGGTGTATGTGACCTGGGAGGCAGGCTGCTCCATTTCATGAACCCGCCATGGCCAGCGCGGTGTTCTGCCGCTTGGCGGTGCGCGCGCTCCAGCCGGCCCCAAATGTGCCGAATTGCGGGAGAGCTTGATAAAATGCCATTTGCGCGTCTGCGAGCGATGTAATCAGCCAAGGGCGCGAACCTGAACCCGCCGCGGCAATCGTCTGGGGCCCGATATGCCCGTCCACAGCCACGCCGAGCTGTTGCTGAAGCATCCGCGCTGCTGTGCCAGGCCCGGCGTTCACGCCAAAATCAAACAGCATCAGGTCAACGCCGGCCGGCAAATTGTCCCCATCTACGGCATCCCAATAATGTGCATGGTAGATCAGCCCTGCATCGGCCTGGCTAAGCGCCTGCACCTCTGCCACGCTTGCCGGCCGCCCCAACCAGGCGCTTAGCGTGGCCAGCGTCACGCCCATATTGGTGGCGCCGCCCGGGTCAGCCGGATTGTCCACAAACCCCCCTTCGGCCGCCAGGGTAAAAGCCAGGCAAGCGGGAAAATTGTTTAGAGCCATTGGGCAATATCCTCTAATTAGATGCTATAATGAACACCCATGTTCACTGGTATCCACTAATATTTTGGCTTGGATTGGCTAATTTTAGCCAATCCAAGCCAAAAGCGTGCTACCAAAACCCCCAAGCCGCCATCCACCATTCCACCGGCCAAAACGGCAGCCTGTGCATTTTTTGCACAGGTTGGTGGTTTCGGCGCCAGTCGGCGAGCACAATCACCTGCCCCATTGCAGCCCCGGCGGCGACAAAAGATCGTGCAGCCATTGCGCCCGCGCCGCATCTTCGGTCTCGGCTGGTAACCGTCCGCGCCCATCGCATGTGTCACAACAAATCGTCACTTGCGGCGTCCCGAAGTTCATTGTGCGCACCTTTGATCGAAATGCCCATTTTATGGCTATGCGCCCGGATGCCTGACACACCAGGCACCGGCGCATTATTTTGCCGGCGCGTCCAAAAGCGGCGGCAGATTATCCGCCGCCAGGGCAGCGGCCAGAGTATCGCGGCAATCATCAGCCGCCGCTTGCGCCGCGGCATCATGCGCCCGAAGGTTCACGATATAGCGCGCCGCCTGCGCGCCGGCAGTCGGGTCGGTTGCCGTGATGTGCGGAATCGCCAGAGGTGCCGGGTCAACATCGCAGGTTTTCAGGTATTCCGGCCACACAAACGGCTGGTAGATCGTCTTGGTCACCACAAGGGTTTGCGGAACCGTTTGCACGGGCGCTGCGCAGCCTGTCAAAATAATGCCAAAAATTGGCATTAAAACGCCAAATAATGTTTTCATTGGAACTCTCCTGCCAGCACCGGCGGGATAGTGCCGTCCTGGCCTGGCTTGGCCGCCTGCGTGTTGATCGAGCCCAAAGACGCTTCGAGCGCCTTCTGGGCCTGCTGCTGCACCTTGGCCGCATCGGCCCGGCTGGCCATCAGCGCGGCCGTAGCGGCGTTCGCCTGGGCCTGGGCCGCGGCAATCTGCGCGGCGGCGGCAGCGGTTTCCTTAGCCGCCTCAGTTGCCGCTTCTTGCTGGCAGGTATTCACAGCCGCCACGGTTTGTGCCTGGGCGGCTGTCAAACCGGCCTTGGCCACTAAAAGCTCTTCGTGTTCAAACGCCAGCCCGGTAAAAAGCAACCCAGCCAGCGCCCACGGCGCCACGGTCAAGGCCATGGAGCCACCTGGAATCAACCCGGTGGCAAATTTGATGACTGATTCCCACATGTCACGCTCCTTGGTTATCACCCCGGCGCTCGCGGCCATACCGCGCTCGCCCTGTCAGAATCGCGCCATAAGCCGCAAGCAAACCAGCCTGCTGCGCGGTGTAATCTCCCGTCGCGAAGTGGTGATCAAAAAACGCATTGGCGATGAAGCCAATGTTCAGCACGATTTCCGCCACCACAAATGCAAGCGAGAACTCATCAGGCCCACCGTCCGGCCCCAGCACCAAGGACAGAAAAAACCCAGGTGGTTTTGGCGCCGGCGGCTGTACCGCGCCACTCATCAGAGCTTTGCGCGCACACGCGCGATCACCGCCTCTGCGTCGGTCAATAGGGCGTGTTCGGCTTCCAGCGCTTCAACGGCCGCCTGGTGCGCCTTGGCCAACGCTTCCTTCTCAAAAGCCAGCAAATCGGCTTTGATCCGGTCGAAAAGCGTCGGCTCCGGCACGGCGTCAACAATCGGTTCATTGGTGGTCATGGTATCGCTCGGCATGGTGGTCTCCTTTTCAAAAATCGCCCGGAACGCCCGAGCCTGCACTTTCATCAACAGCGCTTCGAAGTAGGCTGCGGTCCGCGCTGAGCTGGACATACATGGCCTCCATCAAATGCAACTGGTATTTCAACATTTCAGCCTGCAACTGTTCTTGCCTAGCCTGCATCCGGTCATTTTCAGCCTGCTTGGCCATGATAATGGCATTTTGAAAATAACCCAGAACGGTTATCACAACGCACAAAAAAACGAAAGGGTATCCGTCGAATTGCCGTGGAGAAAATACGTTCCAAAAAACGTATATCACCACCACAAAAAGTGAAGTAACCAGCGCGGCCCAAGACCGCATGGTAAGGTCAAGCCATTTATCGAACGCCGCCCTGTTCAATGGTGCAGCGCCAGCACCAAAACGACAACTGCCGTAAGACAGGTGACAATGAGAATCAGAGAATTGGCGCTGGCATATTTGTCAACCTTGTCCCCGGGCACGCTGGCCAGCGCCGCGGCAAGGTTTGCATTGCCGGCCGAAACCTCCTTGCGCACCTCCATAACGTCGCGCGTCGTGGCCACTTCGCCAAGTTTCACCCGGATTTCCTGAATATCAGTCCCCAGTGTGAGAAGAACCGGGTCAACCTTGTCCTTTACATGGTTGGCTAGGCTTTGGTGCTCTGAGCGAAGCCTGTCAATCCGCCGGGCCAGCATTTCGTGATCTTCGTCCATTTTTTTTCCGATCTTAATATTCGATGATCACGCAGCCTTGCGCACCCGCGCCACCGGCAAGAAGAGCCACGTTGTTTGCATTTGCACAAGCGCCGCCGCCGCCCGATCCGTAGGTCGAAGCATAGTTTCCAGCATTTGCATAGGTCGTGCTGGGCGCACCAGCGCCCAATATACTGGCGCCGCCCCCACCACCGCAAAGATTATCAACAGTATTGGAAATTGCAAATCCAGGCGATCCTTGCCCACCGTAATTTTGAACAGTCCCCACGGCACCATAGCCAATAAGTATTTGCGGGCTTGTCATAGATGGCGCTGCTTGAGCCGACCCAGAAGTACCGCCGCCGCCGCCGGTTGCTTGAGCGATCAATGTGCCGGACTGGTAAACCGACGTTGTGCCGCCCATTGTGCCGGAGACCGAATTTGTCGAGCCCGCGCCCCCCGCGCCAATTGTCCAATTAATAACCGTTCCCGGCACCAGAGCCGTTAAAAATACCACTGCGGACCCGCCGGCATTCCCGCCGGCGCCGGCGGCATATGTTGAAGAGCCGGTAACGGCGGCACTTCCACCGCCCCCACCACCGCCAATAGCGGTAATTTTCATCTGCGTAATGCCTGCTGGAACCGTAAAAGAAGAATTTGTAAGTTGCACTACATACCCCTGAAGACCGGGGTTTTTGCTACGCAAATTCCACGGTAAAATCGGCGCAAGCGGGCTTTGGGAAATATTGCCGCCGGCCACCGCGGTCTGCCCGTTGGTCACAGTCACGACGAACAGCGGATAATATCCGCTCGGCGCCGCCGGCGTGGTCTGGCTGCCGGTGCTAGCGGCGCTGCCGGCTGTCACCTGAAACACAACTGTCTGCGCACGCACGGTATTTTGCGCCACACCATCATTGCCAGGCCCGGCATAAGGGCTGCTTGGGTTGGAAGCATTGTAATACGGCAACACAATCGGCGTGCCATCAGTCTCAGAAAATCCAGCGCTGACCAGATAATTGATTGATTGCCCGCTGCTCGGCGCGGAATTGGTCAAACCAATATTGGTGCTGGAAAGATTGATGCCGCATTTCATAATGTTACGTGAAGCATCAGCACCAAGCGACCCATAGGCCGTGGCATCAACCTCCTGATAAGAGGTTAGAAACCCACGGCTCAGTTGAACGGCAAACGCGGACCCTGGCACTACCGTATTGGCCAAAGCGGTGCAGGTAAATCCTACCGCAACGGATTGCTGGCCAACTATCGCCTCCCACACTGCGCCAATGGCGATCATGGAATCCTTATAGGCGCTCAGCACATCGGTATCCTGCGGCAACGAGCCGGGATAAACAATCACACGATCCATTTTCGATTTTCCTTTTTAGAGAATTCTAACCCAGGAGGTATAACCAGCCGGGGTCCAGTTTAGGACTTGTTGATAAATCTGGGCGTTGGTGAGGTATCCTGTTACGGAATTAGGATTGACATAGACCGGAAACCCCCCGCCCTCAGCCGGCGTGCCGGGTGTCGCATAGCCATATCCCCCGCCCGCGGTATAGTTGGTGGGCGTGGCATAACCATAGGCCCCAAATATCCCATAACCCGTATCGCTGGGCGTGACGGTTATAAAAACCTGGCACGGCAACAGCAAAGACCCATAATGGCCAGCACCACCAGTGCCCCCGATGCCATTATTGCCACCGGTGCCATAAGCAAATAACCCCCCGCCCGCCGCTGGTGCGCCAGGGGTAGCATACCCGCCACAAATTTGAGGATTCGCCGGTTCAATAATCACCGGCGCATTGCCCGTGAGCTGGGTTAGCATTTCCGCCATCCCAGGCAGCGTGCCGCGCGGCGCGGTCATATTGAACAAAATGCGAGCCCGGTATTGCGCATCCAGTTCATATTGCAACCGCGGCAACCCATTCGGCCCAAAAAAATCCGTCGCGGCAAGGTCCAGCCACGCGCCCGTTGCGGTATTCACGCGGGTCTGTGCCTTCACAAACCCCAGCATGGCAAAAATATTGGCGAGCGTCAGCGCAAATGCTTGAAGCGCCGCCGCGGCTCGCGGCGCCACTGTTGGCAGCCAGCCCGATGGCAATAATGCCAGCAACCGAGTTGTGAAATCGTTTTGGTCGCCGGTGGCCATCAGTGGCACGCTCCAAAATAATTCATGCGGTCACCAAACCCGGCCGCTTGCACATCTGCCTCACGCATCGGCACCGGGCTGCACAAGCAAAACGGCCCGCGCACGTGGATCAAAAACGGAACCGCCACACAACGGTGCAACAGCACAGGCGCATCTTCCGGTTCAAAAATATCGGCGCGGTTCAGCGCAACAAATGGCCCGCATAGTTGGTGCCCGGCCGGCACAATATCACGCACGGGCGCCATCAGTTCACCGTCACGCTGTTGAGCCGCACCACGGTCCCCGGCGTTCCGCCAATATCGGATGTGCCGCCATTCAGCGTAATGCCGGTGACATTTTGCACGCTGCTGGAAGCGTCATAAGCCAGCTTGGAAAGGATCGAATATGGCAGGCTGGCCACATTACTTCCCGTTGCCACCGGCAACGCGCCAATATAGGCCGAGATCGCCGCCTGCACGATCGGTTGTGCCGCCGCTTTCAGCGCGGCAGTGGCGCAGCTAATCACCATCACCACGGTTGCATATTCCACAGTGGCTTGAAACACGTAGCCAGCCGAGCCAATTGCCCGCGTACCAGCAATGGCCGAACCAACCGCGCTCAATGTGCCGGATGGCGTATCGCCCGACCCATCATCCACCGCCACCACGAACGCACCTGCCACAAACGTCCCGCCTATGGTGTTCACGTTTTCCAGCACCGCACAGGTGAGGTTCTGTTGAACCGCCAGCACCGCGCTCTGGATCGCCAACGGCGTACTTTTCTGCAAGCCGATCAAGTAAAACCCAAACCGCACCTTGTAAGCCGCGTCTGTCTCAGCCGCCTGGCCATTGGTAAAAGCGGCGGCGTTGGTCACGGTATCAACAAAATTGATGATGCCGGACACAAGCCCGATTGTGCCGGCCAGCACATTGCCCGCCGTTCCCACCACCGCGCTCTGCACAGTGCAGTTGATGCTTGCAACGCCGGCGGCGATTAAAAATGAGCCCAGCGGGTAATTCACGCTCGGCGCCTGCCATGCCGCATTGGTGGAATCCGCGATCACACTAAAGCTCTGCGTGCCATCCACCGTCTTTACCTGCGCACCAACCGGGATAATCGCCGCATTTGCAGTGCTGTAGCGCGCAAAAGTCACCTGCCCACTCGCCGCCACCCCTGTGAGGCGCGGGCAGCCAAAATCGCCAGAACAGAAGGAATCCACATCCGCCCCGGCGCTGGTGCTCAGCCTAGCGGCGCCTAGCACCAGCACCGCCAGCCATTGCAGCCACAAGAACAGTCCGGCCGCCGCTTCCACCATGGCCAGCATAAGCGAACCCTGGTTCATCGTCATGGTGAACCCGCCGGCCGCCGCCGCATTCTGGATCGCCGCCACCATATTCGCGGTGATCTGATCTTTGGTCAGAAGCGAAAGCTGCATCTTAGGTTCCCAGCGTGAAAGAAAGCGTCTGCGCCGCGCCTGTGGCGGCGCTGGTATAGGTGATGTCCACGGTCACCGTGCCATCAGTATTGCCCGTGGTGGTCACCACGGGCTCGGGAAGCTGTGCAACATCCTGCTCTTGGAAAATCTGCGAGCGCACCACGTTTTCAATCGCGGCATCGTTTTGTGGCTGCCCAACAAATTGGCCGAGCCCGGCGCCATAAAGCAGGTGCCAGATATATGCCCCGGCCGGCGTGAGCAAACGCTTCAACACATGCTGCGTGGTTTCCGTGGTGCCATCCACATACAGAAAATCGCCAGATGCACTCAGGTCCAGGTCCTGGCCGATATTATGCGAAATGTCGCCCATCAGGTCCCCGCAGTTGGCGCGTTGGTCGGCTGTTCGCTATCGCCATGGCTGTCATTCGGTTGGTGATGCGTATGGCTGCCAAGCGATACCTGGTCACCGGTCCCAAATCCCCGGTAAACTTCCCCGGTCACTTGCAGGGTTCCGGTAATGTTCACCGTGGCATTGCCGCCGCCCGGCGCGCTGATCTTTAGCGTTGTCGTCGCCAGCACCACGGAGCCATCAGCCTTAAAATAAAGCTGCGCGCCGCCCTGGCTTTGCATGAAAAATTCGCCGGCCACCGGCAGTGTAGCGGGTGCCGCATCCGCGTCCGAATAATACCGGCCCCAAATGGCGTAATTCTGCCCATCCGCCTCTTCGCAGACCAACAGAACTTGGTCATTCGCCGCCAGCGGAATCACAATCCCCCAGCCATTGGCGGACCAAGGGGACAGCACCGGCAGCCAGCCTGTCTCAATATTCTCAGGTTGCAAAAGCACTTTCGCCATAGGCGGTTGCTGTTGGTAGGTCAGCACCAGCCCGCGCCGCGTCGCCCCGGCCTGGCCATTGAAGGCGGCCATCTCATTCTTTTGGGCGGCGTTAAACGTCATACCTGCTCACCCGTGTCATTGTCATAAACGTCGATAGGCGATGAAGATTTTGCTTCAATATTTGTTTTGGCGCCGCCCTGCATGCTGATCTCGTAGGTGATCAAGCGCGGGTAATAGGTGATGTCGTAATCCGTGCCGGTGCCGGAAACGCTCACCACATGCTGCGGCGTCAAAGGCACAAAGCTCGGGGCAACAATGGTCACCTCCCGTTCATGGGAGGAAATATCCAGCGCTTTTTGCTGCGCCAGCGCTTGGCACTGCGCCTGCGTCAGGTTTGGATAGGTACGGTAATAATGGCTGGCCGGCGGCGCGGTGCCGGCGCCGGGCGTCTTGGTGGTGGTCCGGTAGGTGGCCGAGAACGGTTTCTTCTTCCCGCTGGCCCAGCTTTGAATGGTCACAATCACATCGCGCGCCGCGGTCAGGCGCCGGGTGAATTTCATCCCCTCCACGCTGGAAACAATGCCATTTTCATCCCTTGTCAGCGTCACGGCATAAACCGGCGGCGTGGGGGGAGGGGTGTTAAAATTCAGCGTTGAACCCTGCATATAGGGCGTTATTCCTTGCGCCGCACCAAGTCGGCACAGCAAATCCCATTCGTTTGATGCGTCGGAAAAATCCGTCCCGGCCGTCTTATCATAATCGGCATCATAGGTGCGCCCCACCAGCGGCGTGGTGGAGCTCGTGGCGTTGCATTGCATCCCATGGCTCACCGCCAGGATGAGCGCGATGTCCGCGGCGCTCTGGTTGCGGTAGGTATCCGTGGTGCGCGTATCCAGAAACACTGCGGCCAGGTCGCGCCCCTCGGCCGTCACGATATTCGCCACCGGGTCATAGCTGTGGCTGTCCACATTGCCGGTAATCTGCTGGATAAACGTCACCCCATCCACGGCGGCGTCAATCTCCACCAGCATCGTTTTATTAGCTGTCCCCGCCCACCAGCTCGCCGGGAATGGGTCATTGTCCACAAATGCTTTGGTGAACGAAAATTTCCCCACCTCGAACTCTAGTGGCGGCGTCACGGTGATCTGCATCACCCCCGGCAGCATTGCGCCATTCATCGTAACCCGGAACCGCGGGGTATTTACCGTGGCGCTCACTGCGTAGGTATCCCGCCAGTAGAAGGCAGCGTGGAATCCGGAATGATGATCTGCACCGGTGCGCCAGTAATCATCGGGTCTGTCAGGTCATTCTCCACCATGATGCGGTAGAACTCCGTCGCATCGTCCAAATACTTCGCGGCCAGCGTGTAGCAGTCGGTGCCGGTCACGGTGATGGTGATGGCCATTATGCGCTCGCCTGCGCCAAATTTTGCTGCGCCCGGCCCACGTAGCCAGCACATGCGGTCAAATTCGCCAAATCCCCCGCCGATGAAATGGCACTGGTAATCTGGCTGGACATATCAACCGCGCTAAACGCCGCCGGCGCCGCCAATGAGATCGCGCTGAGGGAGGTGCCCAACGGGGCCAGCACAGCGTTCGCCTCCGTGGTGGCGCTCTGTATCGCAGCCGCCGCGGTGTTCACGGCCCCCACCGCCGTTGTGTAAGCCGCACTGCCCACCGTGGTGGCATTAGTCGCCCCGGCCGCCGTGGTGGCGCTGGTGACCGATGTGCCAACAATCCCCGCACTCACCGCCGAGAGCGCGCCGATAGGGTTGCCGTTTTGCAAATCCCCCACCACCTGCAATGCCATGGAAACCGGGGAAATTCCGGTCACCAGCGTATTGTCCTGCACCACCGTCAGCCGGATGCTGTAATTCATCGGCGGAATCAGCCGGGTTTCGCAGGTAAATTCGCTTACGATCACCTGGTAAGAGAACACATCCCAGGCCAGCGTAATTTCCGTGCCAGAGCGCCGCAGCTTGTCCAGCGTTCGCGCCGTAACGCTGGCATCCTGCATATCCAGAATGCCTTTCCAGCCAATCTCGGCATCATCCTGGCCCATGGCGTCAATGATGCGCGCGCCGCCGGGCAGCTTATGAATGGTGAGCGCCTGCCGGCCGCCGATGGGGATGCTGGTGGGCAACGCCAAGCCGCTCAACTGCACCGGCCCGAGCGTCACAGTCCCATATCCCGCGAAGGCTTGGCCTACCGCGGTGATTGCCGAAAGAATTCCGCTCATCTTACCAACTGCTTCCCAGGGTTTGGCATACTTACACTCGCCGGCGGCGTGGTCGGGCCGGTCGGCATTGTTGGCGCTCCCGGCTGACCGACTTGCTTAGTATACATCGGATGATTTGAATCTTTGCCAGGCTGCCCATTAATTGCCGCCAGCAAATCTCTTATCAACTGCCCAAGATCATTTAAAAAAATTTCGTGGAGCGCCGAAACGATAACACCATCAACCGCATTTTTGATGGCTGAATTTTCTTGCAAAATAGTTCCTAAAGGGTCGTCCTTGTCATGACGGTCGGTCCATATATCTTGTTGAAATATTTTTTTTATTCCATCCCATGGATGGTCAATAAGATAATCAGTTCCAATAGAAAAACCTTTAAATTGGCGTGTAAGCCAATTGTCAGCAGTTCCGCTGGCGGCTTGTGCGCTCGCCGCGCTCAAAGCCGCTTTTACAGCACCACCCTGAGAATTCGGGGTATTTGAATAAATCGTGTGCAAATCATCAAGTGATTTCAAATCACCTGCATTTTGCAATTGTCTGGCCTGAGTAATTGCGTTAAATTCAACAAGGCTCGCCAAACGTCCACCAGGTATGCGAGAAAAATCAACATTCAAATCGCTGATCATTTGCACGACATCTGATGGAGTATTTGATTTTAACGAACCATCAGAGTTTAAATAATCATGAAAAATATGTTTTTGCAACCAAGCATATGGGTTCTTTAAAAAATCTTGTTGATCCGGCAAAGCTCCTGGTGGAATATGAACATATCCCATCCCCCAGCGATCTTCCTTCCTTACATCTCCCACATCTTTTTCTTTAACTTTGTAGCCATCAATAGTTTTTCCAACATCTGATTGCGTGTAAACCATGGTATCGTTTAATACGCCCTCAGCATGAAGTTGGCGGGCCGTTCCTTGGGCCATTTTTCCGCCAATAAATTCTTGATAAAGAGCGTTCACACCAGTGCCAGTTTTAGACGCGCCGAGAACCGCCGCCATTAATGCAGTTTGCGCAAGGGCTTTGTCATCCATCTGTGTAAAACCAGCCCCGCCCTGGCCGATCATGTCAAGCGCCCCGGCAGCATCAAGTCTACCGCCAGAACTTACGATCAACTTGGTATATAAATCCATAAAACTTACGGCTTTTTTGGGATCAAACTTCCCATCAGGGCCGTTAAATTTTCCTGCTTCCTCGGCGGCCCGGAGCGCGGAATAACCTTCATTCCAAGCGTCTTCCCCGCCCGGCACTTTGGACATAATAAAAGCATCTCTACTGTAATCTTTTGAAAGATCAGAAACATCTTTCATGTTTCTGTCTATGCTGAAAAGATCAATTACTCCACCCAAAGCCTGGCCTTGCGTTACACCAGGATTTTGAATGCGAATTTGTGTGGCTATTTGGTACGCTTGTTTTACAATATCATCGGAATTTTGCCCCTCAGGGGTCATCGCTTTGATTTGTGCTTTTTGGTCCTCAATATCAAATGGCGCGGTAAATATCAGTTTTAATGTGCTCCAAACACCGTCGGCCACAGCACGGCCAAGAAAATACTGGCCCGCCATCTTGGCCACATCAAAATTAGAGCCGCCGCCCCCACTGTCGCCACCACTGGGCGTTTTTGGCGGGATAAAAGGCACGTCGGGTCCCTGGTTATATCTCCAATTTGGCGGTTCACGGCCCCCACCGCCTCCACCATCGGTTACCGGGATCATTGAGCCGCCGCCACCACCAGATGCGGGTTCCGGGCCGGCAATCATCAGCGGCGTTCCGCCACCACCACCACCCGCGCCTCCACCACCAGCACCGCCGCCAAAACTACTACCGCGCATGGCTGCCTGGATGCGTTCCGCTGCGTTTGCCGCGGCCGTAAACGATGAGGACAGCCCGGATGCCGCCGAACGCACATCTTTAATGCTGGCTGGCAACTGCTTCAAGCTGGCGTTAACGCGGTCCACTGCCTGTTGCACGGCATTGAACTGCGCCTCCACGCCAGCAATCTGCCCGGTAATGGCGTCATTCAGCACCAGGTTGACGCCGATTTCCCAGGCATCCACCATGCCGGTCATTTGGTCAGCGCCCCAACAACCGCCGCGCCAATGGCCTCAACCGCATCGGGCGCAGACCGGAATCCGGCCCGGCCGACAAAATTGCGCGCCGGAATGCCGGGCGTGGTGGTCTCACCAGTCTGAAACGGCACGCCGCGCTTTTCTGTGCCTTCATTCTGGTAAATCGCCACCGGGTCATCAGTGCCGATAGACGCGCTATCCTCGCCAAACCGCTCGCCGATGGAATCGCGCATCGCGCCGGTGGCGAGCAGCGGGTTTTCCGGCGGGGCAAAACCGCGCTCAATTTTCCCTTCAAGCCGGCCTTGCGGCGTGTCCCAGCCTTCCAGCGTGCCTGGCGCCAGGTCCGGCCAGTCATCAAACCCGGCATCACCGGTCTGCTTATGGCCGATCTCGCCTTTTATCTCGGTGCTGATAATACGCGCGGCGGCGCGCAGCCCGGCCACTTTGCCTTCGGCAATCCGCCCCGTCGCCTGATCACGCAAAAAAGTTTGGAATGCGGAAATGTTTTTGAACCTCTTCATCCCCCCATCCCTTTCAAAATTGCGTTAACAATTTCTTGCCGCTCGCGCGCCTTTATGTCTTTGGCGATTTCGACCAGCTTTGCCCTGGTGGCGTCGCTCAGCGCCGCTCCAGCCTCCCAATTTTCAATCACCCCCGCCATCGCCAAGAATACGGATTCATATAGCGATAGTTGGAATTTCTTGCTCACGCCGCCTCGGTTTCGTCCCCGTCTTCATCAACCTCAGGCGCCGGCATCGCCGCAATCGCCGCGGCGCCGATGCCGTGGAAGCCAAGCAGCTTCACACGCGCATACAAAGCCTTCAGATCAGCCGGAAAATCCAAAGCGCTGCCATCGAATTTGCGCACCGTGCAGGCCAGATAGGCAAGCCCGCTCCAGGAGGGAATGTCGTAAAATTGCCCAGACAAAAACTCCAACTCCCAGCGCTCCGCCGTAGTCAGGGGTGCGGTTTCAACCGCTGGCGCCTCGCCCGGCGCGCGGAACGCCCGCACCGCCGCATCTACCTCACCCCAACCATCCGGGCCGAGCTTTCTCAGCAAATCCCGCACATGCGTCACATGGGACGACCGGATGATTTTAACCCCGTTGATCTCCCGCGCCGCCGCCGCCGTCACAGTGCGTTTCCACCAGCTTTGGGACATCCCAGGATAAGCAAGCGCTTCGGCCAGCTTCATTTGCTCGAAATAATCAAGCGGCCGGATTACAAGGTCCATTATTGTTCAGTCCTCAACCGAGCTTCGATTACAATTTCCTGCTTGACATCCTTGCCATTTTCATAGGTGCCCATGGTTTTCACATCAAATGAGGCATCGGACCACATAAAAGTCTTGCTAGTGCTGTGATCAGCCGAATAAATCACTGCTTGAACAGTGCCATTTGGCACCGGTAGCCCGGTGGCGATGGAATTGGCAATGCCTTGCGCCAAATCATCCACCGTGCTGTCGGCACGCGCGGCCATGATCGAGAGTTTCCAGTTGCCAGCCACTGTGCGCGTATTGGTGTACCCATCCAGCGTTTTCACTTTGAGGTTTTCATTCACCGCCTGATATGAAAACGTGGTTTCATTGGGCAGTGTGATTTCCCCAAAAGGGCCATTCAAAACCACCTGGCAGTCAGAGCCAATATTAAACGTGGGCATCTTTTTGGTCTTTCAACAAAAGAGGGGGTTTTTACGCCTGCGACGCCATTGTCACCACGGTGGTGCCGCCTTGCACATTGACGATGAATTTCTCATTGATCCCTTGGTAGGTGATCGCCACATCAGCCTGCACATAGCCGAGCGAGGTGCGGGACTGCGGGTTATTGGTGGCATTGCAAATCACCGTATAAGGGTTGCTGCCGTCGGAATTCAGCCCCAGGAGCCCTTGCTTCACCAAACCAGCCAGGAACGTATTCAACGTCGCGGTGATGCGGTTGAACAAACGGCCGTTTATTACTTTGCCGACATAAAGCCCCATGCCAGAATACAGCGTGTTCCCAATATAATTGGTAAGCCGCGTATAATTGTCTCCAGAGATTGCCGGGTTGGTAGAGCAATTATGCCCATTTCCGGCGCCCCAGATCGCGCCGGCAGGCAGCGGGTTTTGAATCACATCAAACCCGGCCTGGAACAGCACCGCCAAATCCGCTTGCGCATAGGATTTGGATTGGCTGGTGCCCGGCAGGCCGGATTTTTGCGAGGCAACAACGCCATAGATTGGCTTGTTCAGAGAGGATTGCTGCGGCGAAAGGTTGGCCAGCCGCCCAGCGATGAACGCTTGGGGGGATACGAGGCGCAGCACCTGGTTGACCGGATCATTCCAGTAAATCCAATCCCCAAACATCAATTTCACCGCATAGGTGTTCAACCCGGCGCTGTTCTTGTTGGAGATGGCTGTGGCGATGCCGGTGGAGGAAAGCACGCTGCCCGCCGGGTCCGCGCAGATCATATAGGCACCTTCGGAAAGCCCGAACGCCCCCTGCAAAACGAAATTGGAATAGGTGGTGACATCGCAGAGATCAATGATGCCACAATACTGGCTGCGCAGCGCGTACATGCCCGTGCGCGGGATGGTGTCGTTGCCCAGCATCAGCGCGTCAGTCATGCCGCTGGCGCCGTCCGTGCCGGCTGTAACGGCGGTCACGCCGGTCATGGTGGTGAAATAATAGGTCGTGGCAGTCGTAGGCGCCGCGGTGGTGCCGCCGCTGGCCGTGGCCGTCACGAAATTGGATGGCCCCCGCAGGATGCCGTTGCCGGTATTGATCGCGTTGGCGATATTGGTCCAAAGCGTGCCACCGCTGCCGGCGATATTGTCGAACACCTCGGGGTTATAGCCGGCGATGCCAATGGTGAAGCGGGTGGTGTTGGCCGCACTGCCTGGCCCAATAATCAGGTAAAGCGAGTTGCCAAGCGATCCGGTATATTTGCCGGTGAGCACCAGGGACGTCAGGAACGTCGCCGTTACCGCCACATCTGTCCCGTCGGTTGCGCGCACACATCGGAAATTCGCAGCGCCCTGCTGAATGGCGATGGCCAGATGGGTGCCCATGTCATAGGTCCGGTTGATCACCGGCCCAAACGCATTGGCGTAATCGCTGGCATCACCGCACACCACCGGCACACCCACCGGGCCCCAGGTCGCCGTGCCGACCAGGCCCAGAACATCAGTCGGAACGCCGTTGAGGTTGATGGTTTGCGGCGAGACGATCTGCACATAAACACCGGGAACGATCAGCGCCGTGGTGTTGATCGAACCTTGCTGGATAAGAGGCATTGCGGTGGTCTTTCAATAAAAAAGGCACCCGAAGGTGCCTTGTTGAAGCATTGACTGAAGAGGCGGTTAGGTGACGGTGATAGCCTGAGACGTGAAGGTATACGTGCCTGCGTTAGTGCCCGTCACCACGATTTGAACTTTGGCATAATATGTCCCGGCTGTGGCGGGCGCCTGACTTGTTCCTGACAATGCCGTGCCGCCGGACACCGAAAATTCGCCGGTAAGCGTGCCAGCAGCAACCGACCCGGCGGAATTACTCGTATTGGTGGCACTCGTGTCAAACCAAAATTGCCCGACGGTGCATGTTGACCCATTTCCTACCGTCAGAATAACCCCATAGGTGATCGCCGAGGCATGCACTATCGGCGTGCCCTGGTTCACCGCCGCAGCAGCATTAGAGGCCACCGCCGTAACGCCACCGCTCGGGCTACTGCCAACCTGCGTCCAGGTCATGCCGCTCTGGATGGTAATTGCCGCACTGACAACCAAAAACAAAAATCCACCTAGGCCACCCGATAAGGCCCAAACATAATAGGTTCCGGAACTCGCCGGCACCAGGCTCGCTGTCCAGGTGCCCCCATTCACCACGGCACCGACGGTAGAGCTGGGCGGCGTAGTGGCGCTGGTGGATAACCCCACCTGAACTGACGCGCCCTGGGGGGAGATCGTGCCCGCAATCGCCATCGTGCCGCCCGCCGTGGAAATAGTCGGCACGCTGGTAATCGTGATCAAGCCTTGCGCAGTTGGCATAGCCGTCATCAGGGCTTTTGCCCCGCCAGCACCCGCTGGAAGACGTGGATATGTGGTCATTACGGCGTGCCCCACTTGTTCTGCGCCACGGTATGCGCGTTAATGAGGTTCTGGGAGCTTCGCATGATTTTAGAACCCTGCTGCATTGAAAACTATCAAGTCCCCGGAAACCGTTGTTCCGGTGAATGTCACCGTTGTTGTTGAATATGCTGTTTCGTGCAACAAATCCGCCGGAGTTGTCAAATCAACTGCCGATATATACCACCCATTGGGCGCGGTGGCGCCGGGGGTTATGATCACCGTGCAAGTACCCGTGGTGCCGGAAAGCATCTTACCCGTTGTGCCGCCACCTGCCAATGATGTAACTCCGCAGCCTGAAGCAGTGAAGGTTGCTACACCGCCGGATATGAGGCTTTGCTCCACTAGCGACCGGCTTACGGTCACTGTGCCTGTGGCGCCGGCTATGCTTAATTCAGTAACATTATTAGCAACCAAATTAAGATTAGTGTTATTTTCTGTCCCAAAATAAGCAGCCCCTGCTGCTAGTTGCCAAAGAGCTTCAGTTGTCCCGTCGTTCATGAAAAACGCGGAACGTGTGCCAGCCCAGCCCGTGGCGCCATCAAAAGTAGTGCCAAAAAAAATTTTGTTTTGCAAAACTACGGGGCCGCTGGGCGTTTGCTGCAAGCCATATGTAGAATTTGCCTGAACGATCGGTGTTGGTGGCACGGCACCGGAAAATAAAGCGTACGTACCTTGGTTCTCGTTGGTGGCATCGGCAAACGTCAAAGCCGTTACTGATGTCCAGGTGCACGCGGTCCAATTCTCTGAAAGGCAATCAGAGTAAGATTCAACTCCAGTGGCCTCAGCGTCAAAATAGGCGCGCCAATGGTTAGGGGCTACATGAATTAAATTCAAACCTTGAGGCGGCTGATTTACATTCGGCTGCCAGCCAGCCCAGTTCCCAGTTTCTACTGTTGAATAGCCAGATGTAAGACTTGTGGAAGATGCCCACTCATTATAATAGTTATTTTGGCCGTTGTTGTAGAAAAGATTGTAAGTGGAACCGATCTTAATCAAAGCAGGATTGAATATCCCGGATTGCGTCCCGGTAGATGTTGGTATGTTTGTGCCGGTTATCAAAACCGGCGCTGACCATGAGCCAGCAAGATTGCCTGCCGTAACCGGGTGCATCTCATAAAGGTTCATGCCTTCAGCATTTCCTGAGCAGAGGCCACCTCCACTAACCTTACAATCAGGCGAAGCCCCAAGAATGACATGCAAGCTATTGTCGCTATCAGTAAACCAAAATGGGGACCAAACAACTTCATTAGCAGTGGCGCCTGTGATGGGAACAGGAACGTTTTGAACAAGCGACCAGTGAATTAAATCTGTGCTGGATGCCAAACCGAAAGTTGATGTCGGCGTAATAGTTTGATTAAGATATGCAACATAAAAAGTTCCGTTTAAATACGTCATGACCGGGTCATGAACAATGGTGCCCCCTGGCGCGATATAAAGAGCCGTAGAATTTAACAAATTTTTCCAGGTGATTCCATCGCTAGATGTTGAAATATACAAATTAGTATTTGAACCAGAAAAATGAGATGATATCCAAAAATTCTGTGGCGCGCCTGGGACTGGAGCCCCATTTAAGGTATTGACAGTAACATTGTTATACGTCGGGCTCCCATAGCTCTGAGCCCAGCCGAAGGCCGGGTTAAACGCAAGCAGCACCAATGCCAAAAGTAATTTTTTCATAGATAACCTCATGAAGTCGAAGAGATGGAAAGTTGATCACCATTTAGGTAAAGCGTGACTGTGGTCCCCGGCAAGGTCGTTGGCAGCGTTTTCATCAGTTGCACCAGGGAAGCTGTCAACAGGGCGATGGATATGTTGCCATTAGCGTCAAGACCAGCCACCCCGTTGGGGGCGCCGATCTGGCCGATTTGCACAGCGCCAGCTAGCGCATTTGGCAATAGAGTATTTGGCGTCCCGCCTGCGGGCGTAACAGTGCATCCAGTCAGATCGGCAATGATACTACCTAAAGCCATTATAAAATCCTCCAAACCGATCCAGGATTGACCCTAACAACAACGCCGGTAGCAACTGTGATCGGGCCAACGCTTAATGCGTTTTGGCCACTCGCAAGGGTAAACGAATTGGCAATAGTGGATGCATTGGCCATAACACCACCTGTCCCAAGAATGGTTTTGGCCGAAATATTTGAATTTTGGTCGAGTCCGGCAATGCCATTTGGCGCGCCGACATAAGGGCCAAAGATTCCAGCAATCGGAACCGGCACGGCATCAATCAATTGGCCGGCCTCAGACCCAACTACAATGGCCCCGCTGACGGCCGATAAGCCAGTCGCCTGGTCCCATGCCCAGGCATAATAGGTGCCAGGCGCCCCCACGATCAGCACCCCGGTATAAGCCCCGCCAGAGCCCGGCGTGACAGCCTGGAATATCGTATTGGGCAACGTGGCATTTTGCTGCGAAAGCGCCAAGAACACCGTGTCGGTGGCCGGCGTGATCGTGCCGTTGACGCTGATACTCTGCCCCACCACGCCCGTGCCTGGCGCGCTGACGGTCACGGCATTGGTCATCTCGTGGGGGTCCAAGTCAAAGTATCAACCCCGAGCCCGCAACCGGCGATATGCCTTTCTGCAAGAAAGCAGGCTTGTGCCGCTGAAGCCCCGGCTGCCATAGCCCCAAGACCAAAAGAAGCGCCCGATCCAATTGCATGAAATTTTTCTTCTACCAGTATAGGTATTGGCGAAGTTTCATACAAATAAATAGAACCATTGCGATTAATTATCATTATCTCGCAGTTGGTGTTATCAACAGTTTGTTCACGAGGAAATTTATTTTTTATAGCGCCTTCTTGCAGCCATTTCACCATTAAAAGGCCGGTGCAAAATAATCCTGCGATCCCTGCAAAAGAATATTCAGTTACCCGAAATATTTTGGTGGCATTTTTAATAATATCGCCACCAACTAATTTTCGGTCCGCCGCCAACGTCGTTCCGTCCCAACAAATAATTGTCATCAGAAACTCCCCAAAACGCTGCCGCCGCCGTCTACCAGCACATTGCCGTCGCCATCCGTCAGGATATTCGGCACTTCAGGCGCCGGCCCGCACCAAACCAGATTGCCCGCGGCTTGCATCAAAGTATTCACGCTCAGCACACTCGGCGAGTTGATGGTGATCGTCTCGTCGTACTCGCACAAAAAATAAAACCATTGCCGCCAAACGTTCTGGTTCCTGGGCGTATCGTCCGCCACCTCGGAATGAAACCTCACCCACGCCCTTGAACCATCTGGCAAACCAATAAACCGGTTCAAACTTCCGTCATCCCAAAGCATTTGCTTTAGTCCGCTAACGGCTCGCACAACCGCCGCACGGGCCAAAGCACCGCCCACGCCGCCAGCGGCCGGGCACAGCGCCATCACGCACACCATCTGCTGCTGCTGGCCGGTATGCATCAGCGTATATTGGTCGGCGACAACAGTCGCCGCTTGCACCGTGGCGCAGGTCAATATGCCTGCCACCGCCAGCGCGCTCGGTATGGCAGCGGCAAAAGCTGCTGCCACGCTTGCCGGCGTATCCGCGCTGGTCATCCGGTACGCATATGCCACACCATTCACAGTCACCCCGGCGACCTGGCCGTTGCCGGCCGTGCCGCCAAATGTCACCTGCCCAGACGTCCAACGCACCGTCAGCGTCGGCACATTTGCCGAAATCTGTTCCGTCCAGGGCTGAAAACGCGTCGTGTTCCGGTTCATCCTGAGTTGGTTTGTCACAAATAACCCGGCGGTGCCGGCCGAAATCAGACTATCTTCCTCGGCCACGGTGGGCTGCCCTGGCCCAATCACCGCGTTCAGCGAAACCTCAGCCGCGCCAATCTGGCCTTGCCACGGCGCGGTAATGGTCGAAATTGCCCCTGGCTGGTAATTTATGCCTGGAAATACAATCCCCGCCAGCGTTTTCACTACGCCGCTGCGCAAGTCATCAAGCGTTGCCATCAGCTCGCCGTGGTGTCCGCGCTTACCGCACGGCCGCCATCCACAACCACAAGATTCCAGTTGGCAAACGCTAAGTCCGCGGACTGCACCAAAAATTTGCGCGGCAGTGCTTCGTTGCTGACTAGCACGTCCTCCCGCAAAATCTGTCCCGGTATGCTTTGCGGCAGGATCACATTGCTGCTCGCCATGTTCGGCTCACCCGGCAGATGCAACGGCGCTGGCTGGCGCCGATCAGCCGCCTTAATCCAGCCTGGGAACGCCGTGGCCAGCACGCTATTACCCAATCCGCCGCCAAACTGAAACGCCGGCCCGGGGGTTTGCGCTTGACTGCGCGTCAGCGTAAACGTCACGTTGCAAAAAACTAAGCTCGCGGGCGCCGGCAAAAATTCCGCCCCGATAAAAAACGTTCCCAGATTCCCCACCAGGTAATCCCCAGGCTGGGTCAATGTGGTGTCATAAGCCCCGAACCAGTATGGCGTTGCATCGCTTGGTGGCACCAGGCTTTTCAACGAAGCGTCGGTCGTAATATACGCCGTCACCGTCCCCAGCAGGTTCCCTGGCTGGATCGCTGCCCCCGCTACGGTTCCGGGGCGATACCACTGATACGGAAATCCCAGCGCCGCGGCGACTTTAATGAACCCATAGTTCACCCGCGAATTAACAAGCGCGGCGGAAACCATCAGGCCCGCACCACCATGTTGCCGCGAGCCAGCGATGGTCCCGGCGGCACATTAAGCAACGCGCACAATTCGCGGCGCGTCCACGCATAAAGCGCAATCCGGTCCGCGACTTCTTTTCTGTTATGTACCCAGACGGAAGCCTGGTCTGTGTCGAGGTTTTGCCCCGCCGCCGGAATCGCCGCTTCCAACGTGGCTAAGTTCGTCAAATATGTGACCACATTTGCATATTCGGACGCCACCATGCCGGAAAGCTGGAGATCGCCCGTCGCCATCCCGGAACCGCCTAGGATGTACCCAAACGTCGCATAAGAGCCATACCCGCAATATCGCCGCACCGCGGCCACCTGCGCGGCCGAGAACAGCCCAAGGCCGGTTACCGCACCGGTTTGGCCCTGGAAACCGCTCATGGGCTGATTATGCTGCCGGTTCTGGTGTCAGGCTGGCGACCATAGCCTTGGCCGCCGCAACCTCGGCGGCCGGCGCTTTCGCCGCCTCAAGTTCGGCCAGCAGTTCTTGCGCGGCAATCAAGTCCGGGGCCGCAGGCGCAGAATCCGAGGACCAAAGCACATCGGTTTTTTCGTCAAAATCGCCGGCGTTAATTAGCACGCCATCGGCAAATCCTGGCCGGGCCACAAGCACGGTTTTTGGAACAATCGGCATGGTTTTTTCCTGGAAAAAGGGGGCGCGCAGGACGCGCGCCCCGATGCATTACCCTGCAATGCGGCAGGCAAGGCTCGGCCGGATCGGCGCCGTACCCCATAGCGCGCTATAGGCAACGCGCGTGCGGTGGAATTCGTCCCGGATTTCCATGGTCATGGAAATCCCGGAAACCGGGTCCGTCATCGTCATGCGCATGTCGGGATCTTTCCCGCCGATATGCGCTGCTTCCGGCCGCATCGCGAAGCCAAACGCTTGCTTCTGGAACGCCAGGTTCACGGTGTGGCTGGCCTTGATGGTGATTGCCACGGCGGAGCCGCCAATCGCCACCTGTTTGGCCGGCAAAATGTTCACCGTGCCGCTGGCCGAGGCGCCCAAGCCGCTGGAAGCCACGCCGCCTGCCTGCACCGCGTAGGTCTGGCTGTCGCCGGCGAACATGATGATGTCGCCCACATTCGGCGCAAAGGCCGAGGAGGCGCCGGTCGTCACGGCAATTGCCGTCAAGCCTGCAGCCTGGGTGGCGCTAGCAGTCACGGTGCCGGTCAACGTCCCCGCGGTCTGGTAGCCCGTCACCGAACTGCCGCCCACGTTGTTGCCGATCTGCTGATCTTCGTACCAGTCAAACCCGAACTTGCGCTTGATCACACCGTCATCAACCGCATTTGTGTCGCCGGCCTGCAAATACTGCCCAAAATTCGGCAGCAGCATGGCCGCGCCATATGCAGAAGGCCCTAGCACGATCACGCGGTCCTTCAGCGGCGCTAGGTTGGTCGAAAGCAGCGTGCGCGCTGCCACTGCTTCCGTCGGCGTGCCTTCGGAATAGGCAAACGGCGTGGTGCCGGGAACGCCGACGAAATTACCCACGGCCGTATAGTTCTGAATGATGGTGGCGTTGATATTCGCCGCCAGGGCTTGCAACGCGGCCGAAAGCTGGAGCGGCACAATGCCCGCGATCACCTGCGCGAATTCCTTGTTCGTCAGGGTGAACGCGGACTCATACCAGCTATCCAGCGCAATGGGCGCGGTGGTCGGCGCCACGTTTTGCGGGTCCGGCGCATATGCCGCCGGCACAATGGCCGTCGAGGTCATGGAGCTCGGCAGCGGCACCTGGATAATCTCGCCCTTCTGCTTCACTTCCTCGCCGAAATCGGCGTAAACCAGCTTGGGCAT
>Ga0116226_10000826_pt1 | contig 26798 bp, 23 predicted proteins | sample S1TSphfallax_FD_89692 | JGI IMG/M metagenome (GOLD analysis project Ga0116226, IMG submission 89692) | Host-associated microbial communities from peat moss isolated from Minnesota, USA - S1T2_Fa - Sphagnum fallax MG | ecosystem: Host-associated > Plants > Peat moss > Unclassified | place: USA... | reverse complement strand
TGCCTCCCAGGCGGGCGCCCAGAACGCCTACAAGGATCATCCCTAACAGCACGCCGCCATGCTGCAGACCCGACAGTTGGGCCGACGCTTTGGGCGACATGTGGAAGACGAGACCGGCGAAAGGCTCAAGGATCAGCTCCTGCGCGCTATAAGCCAGCATGGAGACAAAGACGAAGATGGTGAACCGGCGCGCCACACGATCAGCCCAGATTTCGGAGATCGCCGCCCTGAACGCGCCGGGCGCCGGTTTGGCGCTTGGCGCGGACTCGGCGGAGACGGCAGGCTGGTCGCCTTCCGCGCCCCAAACCGCCAAAAGGGTGAGAAGAAAGGCTAGCCCAGCCACGGTGGAGACGACGATAGCCAGTCGCTGGGGGGAGAAGGGCTGCAGGAAATGTCCCGCCACGCCGGAGGAGACGACGATGCCGAAGATCATCATGACCCAGGTAATCGAGGCTGCAGCCGGACGCCGCGTCGGCGCGACGCGGGTGGCCAGCAGGGCGAGCAGAGACGTGCCTGCAGCGCCCACGCCCGCGCCGATCATGGAATAGGCGACAAGGCCCAGAAGAATACCGCCCAAGGGGGAGCCCTTCATCATCAGCGCGGCGTCAGGAGCGATTACGGCGCCCATGGCTACCACGCCCATCCCGCCGATGATCCAGGGTGTGCGCCGGTTTCCGCGGTCAGAGCCGAAGCCCCAGTGTGGGCGCGTCATCTGGATCAGATACTGCCAGGCGACGAGCGCCGCTGGCACCACCGCCGGCATGGCGATTTCGACCACCATGACGCGGTTCAGTGTGGAAATTGAAACAGCCGTCACAGCGCCCAGAGCGCATTGCACAAGGCCGAGCTTGATAATGCCCAGCCAGCTCAGCGGCTTCGTCGTCATCAGAAAACTCCGTGATGCGCGCCAAGGGCGAAGCCGCTGACCAGCATGCCCAGGACATAAAGTGATGTGCCCGTGGCGTTGTACCAGGGGGCCAATTTGTTGGGGTCGGTCATCAGCCGGGCCATCAGTCGAACCTGCACGCCCAGCGATACGGCCACCGCCAAGGCGTGAAAGGGGCTGCCCCAGGCCAGGAGCAGGCTGACGACCACAAGCTGAGGCGCGGCCATGAGGATACAGGCCAGCCAGGCCGCGTTTTCAACGCCAAGTTCGACGGGTAGGGACAGGACGCCCATCTGACGATCGCCCTCCACCGCCTTGAAATCATTCAAGATCATAATGCCGATTGCGCCAAAGCTATAAAGCGCGGCGACCGAGATAATCGCCAGGTTTGGGAGCGCCTGCTGCATCACCGATGCGCCCGTGAACCAGGCCAAGCCTTCGTAGCACAGCGCCACCGACGCCGGCCCCCACCATCCGCTTTGCTTCAACCGGATCGGCGGCATGCTGTAGCCCCAGGCCAGCGCCATACCGAACACGGCCGCGCCGAACACCCAAACGCCCAGGACGTCGGCCAGGATCAAGGATAGAACCGTCCAGATCATGGCGATGATCAGGCCCCAGGTCCCCGGAATCCGGCCCGACGGAATGGGCCGCTTGGGCTCGTTGATCGCGTCTACGTGTCGATCAAACCAGTCATTGACGGCCTGACTCGTCGCGCAAACCGCAGGCCCGGCCAGAACCACCCCGAATACGGCGAGCGGCCAATGCGATCCCAGCGAAACGCCCGACGACACTACCCCGCACATGAAAGCCCACATGGGGGCGAACCAGGTGATGGGCTTCAAAAGCTCAAGCACCGCGCCTGGCTTGGGCAGGCTAGACCGCGCGGGGGGCGCAAACGTGGTGAATTCAAGCTCGCTCATACGTGGAGGGTAGGATTGACAATCTTATATGTCAATCAAATTGGACAGTCGGCGTAAGCTGGAAAATCCTTTATTTTGCTGGCAGTCGGAGCGGCCTAAGCCCAGACGCGCTTCAGGCGCAGACGCACAAATCTGTGATGAGCGAGGGGCTATGTTGAGAGACGAACTCTATGGTTAGACGATCCGAAACAGGACCTGAGCAAGGCTCAGTTTTCCACCTCGGCCAGATTTCCGAGACCGAACCTGTGCAGCTTCGAATAAAGGCTTTGTCGGCTTAAACCCAAGATTTCGGCAGCCGAAGCCCGGTTATTTTTAGTGAGTTCCAGCGCCGCCTCAATGCAGAGTCGCTCAACAAGATCTGTCGTCTCGCGCACCAGTTCTTTCAAGGTCACACGACCGACCAGCGTCGTCAGTTGCTCAACCGAGCGCCGCAGTTCTGGCGCGCTCTGACTGCGGTCGGTCGGCTTTCGTCCCTGACTGCGGATCGAAAAGCCATAGCAAATCCCATCGCCGTCGGGCGCAGCGACGGCCGACACCTCGACATCTTCCTGATCGTCGTATTGGGTCCTAAGCAAGGTACTGAAATTGCGAACGAATCCGTGCGTTCGCAGATTATCCAGCAAGATGTTGCGATCAAGACCGGCCCGTCCCAGGAACCTGGTCAGAAGTTGGCCCTCCGCCTGCTCCTTCGTTCCGACGCGCGCCATGTCCAAAAACGCCGAATTGGCGGTGATGATCTTCAAGCCGGCGTCCGTCACCAGGAAGGCGTCGGGCATCCGCTCCAGAAGGGTCTGCAAGTGTGCGCCCGGATCGATAATGGCGTGCGCGTTATCATCCAGCGGCGAAATGCGGACCAGATACTGAGACGTCCGGTCCTGGCGAAACAGGGAGGCGGAAACCGAGAACTCACGCCCCTGGCTGATCAATCGGCTTTGAGCGCTGTTGCTGCGGGCGGTCGACTGGACCACGGTCAGGAGCGCCGCTGCGCCGTCCTGGCTGGCCTCATCGAATATCTTGACGAACATTTCCCCAATAAGGGGGGTCTTGGGGGAGCCGATGAAGCGATCCGCCGCGGGATTAGCCTCCATGATCTTTTTGGACGACGCATCGACCACGAGCACGGCCTCGCCCGCCGTTTGAAACAGCAGGCGATAGCGAAACTCTGCGTCGCGCAAGCGCGCATAGTCGCGCTCCATCGCCTGCTGCGCTTCCATCAAGCGCTGTTGCATGGCCAGCGCGGCCCGATCATCGCGACCGATGGCGATAACCCGACCCTCATGGCCGGCGTCGACCGCAACGTACCTGATCATCAAGGGGTTGGCATGGGGCGTAAGCTGATTAACTTCCCGCCAGCGCGGCTTTCCGCCGTTCAAGGCGTCGCGCAGCAACTCATCCACCTTGTGTCGGCTATCCTGGGCGACCGTATCGGACCAGCGTCGATCAAGCCAGCTCTCGACACCGTCCTTCGCCATGGCCTCATTCCCGAGCGCCATGTCGCAAATCACACCGTTTCGATCAATGATAAAGGCGACATCGCCGCCCGCCGCCACCACTTCCGCCGCGACAGACGCATCCAAGCTCCCGAGCAAACCGCGCGGAAAGGGCCTGTCAGCGGCGTCGACGGAGGAGGATTTTACATCCATTGCGAGCAAAAAACCTTGAGAAGGATAGAGGTTTAAACACCAGAAGCGACACGCCTTACAGCTTTATCTGCAAGAATCAAAGCTTCGCAACCGGTCGCCGCCATTGCATCGGCGCCTACAATTGAAACTAACTCCGGCCTCTGATCGAAAACTCGCCCGCCCACAAGAATGAAAATATCTGGATTTCGTGAAGCTTTGCGAATCGCCTGTATTACAGACGTCGCCGTCTCCAACTGCGTTTCCGCGCCGAGACTCATGCCAAATAAATCAAACCAATGGGTCTCTACCGTTTGCTCGACACCACGGGCGGCGGAAGCGTCTTCGATCCAGGTTCGCCATCCTGCGCGCCGGAAGAAATCATCAATTAGGAAAAGACCAAACGTATGCATTTCGCCAGGCCCGGCCATAAAGAGCGCCGATCGGGCTGACCCGCCGTCGTCGCCGACCGGCGTCTTCCAGCCCAGAACCCTCACCACCTGTTGAAGCCGCCCGAGCCCGATGGTGACATCGGTGAAGGACACTTCGTCCTCATCCCACAACCGTCCCAGTCGATGTGCTGTGGGAATAATAAGATCGACATAGATCGCCTGCAGGGTCAGTCCCCGCTGCAAAAGCGTCCCGACAAACGCCAGGAGCGATTCCGACTCCCTAGTGAGCGCCATGCGACAGAAGGCTTCGGTCGTCTCCGCGCCCAAATGATCCTGAAACTCCGCAGGCTCGGGTATAGGACGCGCCAGTCCGTTAAACGGCTCCTTATGGGCAAGCATCAGACGCGGTATGATCTCACTTTCAACCATCTTAGCCAATGACATGGCTGGTTGAACAGGTTTTTGTGGCGCGTAGCCTTTATGCACTGGCGCCAAATTTGACGATCTTGCCGATTTCACACTATCAGCCGCCGTCCATCCGCTGAAATCACGATCACTTGAAAACGGCATGCCGACCATATAAACCCCTGTTTTTCCTAAGCAAATGCACCGGAACAAATTGCTCGGCATATCTGCATTACAGTAAGGATGGCGAGGGCGATGCCGCCCCAGTCATGCTCAACGCCATCCCTTCAGTCACAAAATAAAGCTTCGAAGGCAGGCGTTCGGAGCAACACCATAGCAAAACTATTTTTAATGTTTAGAGGCCATTTGAAATTTCTTCAATTTAACTTTTTTGTCAAAAAAGTCCGAAAGTGTCCAATATATTTGACGTTCGATAAGCTTGACATACCTGGGGGCGCGGCCATACGTTTCATCATGTGATGCAGTCGCCACCGGAGTTCAGCAATGAACGCGAGCGTTTCAATTCAGCGCAGGGAGGTTTTTTCAATCCGTCCGCCTGCGCGATCCAAGACGGACAGCGAACTGCGGGCGCGCAGGCGGACGGGGGGCCTCCCGACGCTGCTCAGCAATTGGACTGACATTATCGCCCCTTGTCCCTGGGGCGCCCACGCCGGCCTGCACGGCTTTTATCTTGAAGATCGGATCGGGGCGGTGAAGCGCCCCCTCTATACACCTGAAGAGCGAGTCCGCCGGGATCAAACGCCGTGGACCTTGGTGCAGGGCGTTCTGGCGCCCATCCAATTTCTGGCTTTCGCCATCAGTTTGGGCCTCGTCTTGCGGTTTTTAGGCACGGGCCAGGGCTATGTCATCGCCACCGTATCGATCCTGATCAAGACGCTTCTGCTCTACACCATTATGATCACCGGCTCGATCTGGGAGAAGAAAGTGTTCGGTAAGTGGCTGTTCGCCCACGCTTTTTTCTGGGAAGATATGGTCAGCATGCTGGTTCTGGCCCTGCAGACAGCCTATCTCGCCGCGCTGATCCTCAAGCTAAGCTCGCCCCAACAGACAATGATGATCGCCGTAGCGGCCTACGCCGCCTACGCTATCAACGCCACGCAATTTGTGTTGAAACTGCGCGCTGCACGACTTGAAGCGCCGCCAAAGTCGCACGGCCTTCAGTCCTCGTTCGAGGGCGCCTAGATGGGGCGTCACGTTGTAATTGACGGGTCGGCCGGCGTTCATGTGCCCTCCCCCATCAGCCCTGTCGTTCAGCCCCGCCAAACTGTGCTGCGCGAACGTGGCCAACGCGAGGTGTTCTGCGGTCTGACCGGCATTGTCTGGCTGCATAGAAAGATTCAGGACGCCTTCTTTTTGGTGGTCGGGTCGCGCACCTGCGCCCACCTGATCCAGTCCGCCGCCGGCGTCATGGTCTTCGCCGAACCCCGCTTCGCGACAGCGATCATGGAAGAGCGTGACTTGGCCGGCCTCGCCGATGCCAACGAGGAGCTTGATCGTGTGGTCGATGAACTTATGGCGCGCCGGCCGGATATCAAGATGCTATTCCTGGTGGGCTCCTGCCCCTCAGAAGTCATCAAGCTTGATCTGTCGCGGGCCGCCCAGCGCCTGTCGACTCGATATGCGCCGACGCTGAAGGTGATCAACTATTCGGGCAGTGGGATTGAAACCACCTTTACTCAGGGTGAAGACGCCTGCCTCGCCGCTCTGGTCTCGCACGCGCCCCAGGCCGCTGCAGACGCCGCGACTTCGCTTCTGATCGTCGGGGCCTTGCCGGATATTGTCGAAGACCAGTTTCGCCGCCTGTTCGCCGAACTGGGCATTGAGCGCGTGGATGTGTTCCCGCCCCGCAAGTCTGGCGATCTCCCCGCCATCGGCCCTAACACCCGCTTCCTCCTGGCCCAACCCTTTCTGGGTGATGCGACCCTGAAGCTGGAGGATCGCGGGGCCAAGCGTCTTCCGGCCATCTTCCCCTTCGGCGCGGAAGGCACCACCGCCTGGCTGAAGGCCGCTGCTGACGCCTTTGGCGTTTCCGCAGAACGTTTCGCAGAAGTTACGGCTCCCGGCCGCGCCCGCGCCAAGCGCTCGCTAGAGCGTTCACGCGGCACGCTGGAAGGCAAGAGCGTTTTCTTCTTCCCCGACTCTCAGATGGAGCCGTCCTTGGCCCGATTCCTATCTCAGGAGCTGGGTATGAGGCTGGCTGAAGTCGGCTCGCCCTATCTCAATCGTGATCTGGTGGGCGGCGAACTGGACCTCCTGCCTGAGTCTACGGTGATTTCCGAAGGCCAGGACGTGGATAAGCAGCTCGACCGCTGCCGCGCCGGCAGGCCAGATCTCGTCATCTGCGGTCTGGGCCTCGCCAACCCCCTGGAGTCTGAGGGGCTGACGACCAAGTGGTCGATCGAGCTCGTGTTTTCGCCTGTGCATGGCTTTGACCAGGCCGGCGATCTGGCGGCCTTGTTCGCCCGGCCCTTGGCCCGCCAAGCCCAGTTACGGGTCTAGCGCCATGAAGCTCGCCGTCTGGACCTATGAAGGACCACCCCACGTCGGGGCGATGCGAATCGCCACGGCCATGACCGGCCTGCACTACGTCCTGCACGCCCCCCAGGGCGACACCTATGCCGACCTCCTCTTCACCATGATCGAGCGGCGCGGCCATCGCCCGCCCGTGACCTACACCACCTTCCAAGCCCGCGACCTGGGCGGCGATACGGCGGACCTGTTCAAGGCCTCGGCCCAGGACGCCTACGATCGCTTTCAACCCCAGGCCATGATCGTCGGCGCGTCTTGCACGGCCGAACTGATCCAGGACGATCCGGGCGGCCTCGCCCGTTCCATGGGCCTGCCCATTCCCGTCATCGCGCTTGACCTACCATCCTACCAGAAGAAGGAGGCCTGGGGCGCATCAGAGACCTTCTTCCAGCTCGTCCGCCATCTAGCGGTTCGCGGCGAGGCGCCCCGCACACCTCGGCTGGAGGGTGGACGGCCCAGGTGCAACATCCTCGGGCCGACGGCGCTGGGCTTTCATCATCGCGATGATCTGGTCGAGATCACCCGCCTGCTGACCCAGTTGGGTGTCGATATCAATGTCACTGCGCCGCTGGGCGCCTCGCCCGCCGATCTGACCCGCCTGCCCGACGCCGACTTCAATGTGGTCCTTTATCCTGAGATCGCAGACGTCGCCGCCAAATGGCTTGAGAAGACCTATGGGCAGCCCATGGTCCGCACGGTTCCCCTCGGCGACGGCGCGACGCGCGACTTCATCCGGGAGGTGGCCGAGCTCGCCCATCTCGATCCGGAAGCGGCGCTCGCCAACGCCACAGCGCGCCAGCCCTGGTGGTCGCGCTCGGTGGATTCCACCTATCTGACCGGCAAGCGGGTCTTTATTTTCGGCGAGGCCAATCGCGCCATCGCCGCCGCCCGCGTCGCCCGCGATGAAATGGGTTTCGAGGTGGTGGGCCTGGGCGCCTATAACCGCGAATTCGCCCGCGAGATGCGCGTCGCCGCCGAGACCTACGGCGTGCCCGCCCTGATCACTGACGACTATCTGGAAGTCGAGCGCGCCATAGCGGACGCCCAGCCCGAGCTGGTGCTGGGCACGCAGATGGAACGGCATATCGCCAAGCGCCTGCGCGTCGCCTGCGCCGTTATTTCCGCCCCTGCCCATGTGCAGGACTTTCCGGCCCGCTATTCGCCGCAACTGGGGTTTGAGGGGGCCAATGTCCTGTTCGATACCTGGGTCCATCCCCTGGTCATGGGGCTGGAAGAGCATCTGCTCGCCATGTTCCGCGACGATTTTGAATTCAACGACGCCGCAGGCCCCTCGCACCTTGGCCAGACCGCCGCGCCTGCGCCCGTCGATGTCGCCCCAGAGGTTAGCGCGGCCCCGGCGGGGCCGGCGGCCATAATCTGGAGCCCGGAAGCCAAGGCGGAACTGGCCAAAATACCCTTCTTTGTGCGCGGCAAGGCTACGCGGAACACCGAAGCCTACGCCGCCGCCCAGGGCATTGCGCTGATCAAGGTCGAAACGCTCTATGATGCACGCAGCCATCTCGCCCGCTAACGATACGCCCAAGGCGCCCCCCATCCGCGTGGTGATCATCACGCTGGATCGGCATCTGAGCGGCGTGTTCGAGCGCGCAGCCGGCGGTTTGAAGCGCGACATACCGGGCCTGACCCTGACGCTTCACGCCGCCGTGGATTGGGCCGAAGACCCCACCGCCCTGTCGCGCTGCTTGGACGATATCGGCCGGGGCGACATCGTACTGGCCACCATGCTGTTCATAGAAGAGCATGTGCGCGCCGTTCTGCCCGCCCTCACCGCCCGGCGCGATCATTGCGACGCCATGCTGGGCGCGCTTTCGGCCGGCGAGATCATAAAGCTGACCAAGCTTGGCCCCTTCACCATGGAGGGCTCCGAAAAAGGGCCGCTGGCCATGCTTAAGAAGCTGCGGGGCTCGAAGAAAAAGAGCTCCGGCGCCGGCCAGATGGCCCTGCTTCGCCGCCTGCCCAAGATCTTGAAGTTCATCCCCGGCGCCGCCCAGGACCTGCGGGCCTATTTCCTCACCCTGCAATACTGGCTGTCGGGGTCGGAAGACAATCTGGCCGCCCTGGTGCGGTTCTTGATCTCCAAATACGCAGACGGCCCACGCCGCGCCTATCGCGCGCTGGTGCATGCCGCCGCGCCCAAGGACTATCCGGAGCTTGGCCTCTATCATCCCGACGCTACGGGCCGCATTGTTGAGCGGCTCGAGGATCTGCCGACCTCACAGCGCGCGACGGTGGGGACGGTGGGCGTACTGGTGCTGCGGTCCTATGTGCTGGCCGCCGATACGGGGCATTACGACGGCGCCATCCGCCAGCTTGAGGCGCGCGGTCTGCGCGTCATCACCGCCTTCGCCAGTGGCCTCGACGCCCGACCGGCTATTGAAAAGTTCTTCATGGACGGCGATCAGGTGATGGTCGACGCCGCAGTCTCCCTCACCGGCTTCTCCCTGGTCGGCGGCCCGGCTTATAATGACGCTCGGGCGGCGGAAGAGATTCTGGCCCGGCTCGATGTACCGTATCTCTCTGCCCAGCCCCTGGAATTCCAGACGCTGGAGACCTGGGGCAAATCGGCAAACGGGCTGTCGCCCATCGAATCCACCATCATGATCGCCATCCCCGAACTGGATGGGGCGATTGCGCCGGTGGTGTTCGGCGGTCGCTCAGACGGGCAAGGCGCCGCCTGCCAGGGCTGTGGCCGTCGCTGCACCTTTCCTCAAACCTTCGAAGCGCCGAAGATGCAGACCTGCGTCGAACGGGCCGAGGTGCTGGCCGCCCGCGTCGCCAAGCTGGTCGCCCTGCGCCGGACAGAGCGGGCCGCACGCAAGATCGCCGTCGTCCTATTCAACTTTCCACCCAATTCCGGCGCAGTGGGATCGGCAGCCTATATGGCCGTCTTCGCCTCCCTGCATAATACGCTCAAAGCCATGAAGGCGTCCGGCTACCGGGTCGATGTTCCGGCCAGCGTCGACGACCTTCGCAACGCCTTGCTGCAGGGCAATTCGGGCCGGTTCGGCACGGACGCCAATGTGCATATCCGCATTCCAGTCGAGGATCACGTTAGGCGTGAGCGGTATCTGGCGGCCATTGAAGGCCAATGGGGACCGGCGCCGGGCAAACAGCTCGCCAATGGCAGTTCGATCTTCGTGCTGGGTGCAGAGTTTGGAAACGTCTTCGTCGCGCTCCAGCCCGGCTTTGGCTATGAGGGCGACCCCATGCGCCTTCTGTTCGAGGGCGGCTTCACCCCCACCCACGCCTTTTCCGCCTTCTACCGCTATCTGCGCGAAGACTTCGCCGCCCATGCCGTGCTGCATTTCGGCACCCATGGCGCGCTGGAATTCATGCCCGGCAAGCAGGTCGGCCTGACCGGCGATTGCTGGCCTGAGCGTCTGATCGGCGACCTGCCCAACTTCTACCTCTACGCCGCCAACAACCCGTCCGAAGGCGCATTGGCCAAACGGCGCGGCGGCGCGACCCTGATCAGCTATCTGACCCCGCCCGTCGCCCAGGCTGGACTTTATAAGGGCCTGGTCGACCTTAAGGCCTCGATCCAACGCTGGCGGGCCAGTGAGGCCCCAGCCGAAAAAGCAATGGCGGACGAGTTGATCCGCGATCAGGCAGGCATGCTGGATTTTGATGTCGCTAGCGCCGCTTCACATCCCGATGGCTTGGTGGAGGCTATCGCCGCTGAGGTCTATGAGCTGGAACAGACCCTAATCCCCGCCGGCCTGCACACGGTGGGCGAGGCGCCCTCGGCTGAAGAGCGGGTCGATCTTCTGGCCGCCATGGCCGAAACGCGAGGCGGCCCCATTCCCGCACGGGCAGCGTTAGAGGCCCTTGTTCGCGGCGTTGCGCCTGAAAAGGCCATCAGCCTAAGCGGCCTGAAGTCCAGCAAAGACATGATCGCCATCCTGGCCGACTTGGCCGTCAGCGAAAAGCACCTGTCGCGAGACCATGAGGTCGGCGCCATCATCCGCGCGCTGGACGGCGGCTACATACGCCCCGCGCCCGGCGGCGATCTGGTGCGTACGCCCGCTGTCCTGCCCACTGGCCGCAATGTACACGGCTTCGATCCCTTCCAACTCCCCAGCGCCTTCGCTGTGCGCGACGGTGCGCGTCAGGCCCAGATCATTCTGGATCGGCATCTGTCGGAGACCGGCCAGTTCCCCCACTCCATCGCTCTGGTCCTTTGGGGCTCGGATAATCTGAAGAGCGAAGGCGCACCCATCGCTCAGGCCCTGACCCTGATGGGCGCCCGGCCCCGGTTCGACAGCTATGGCCGCCTGTGCGGCGCTGTGCTGATCCCGCTGGAGGAGCTGGGTCGGCCCCGCGTGGATGTGGTCATGACCCTATCCGGCATCTTCCGCGATCTGCTCTCGCTTCAGATGCGCATGTTGGCGGAAGCCGCCTATCTGGCCGCCAGCGCCGATGAGCCGCTGGAGATGAACTTCATCCGTAAGCACGCGCTTGATAACCAGCGCGAACAGAATTGCGATCTGGAGACGGCTGCGCTGCGCGTCTTCTCCAACGCCGACGGGGCTTACGGCGCCAACGTCAACCAGCTCATCGACTCCGGAACCTGGAGCGATGAAGACGAACTGGCTGACGCCTATCAGGCGAGAAAATGCTTCGCCTTCGGCCGCAACGGCAAGGCGGTGCGCCAGTCGGCTATGCTACAAAACATCCTAAAAAGGGTCGATCTGGCCTATCAGAATGTGGAGTCGGTCGAGCTCGGCGTCACCACCATCGACCACTATGTCGACACCCTGGGCGGCATCAGCCGGGCGGTGAAACGCGCCAAGGGCGGGGTCGAAACCCCCGTCTATATCGGCGATCAGACAGCCGGCGAGCCCAAGGTGCGCACCCTGGCTGAGCAGGTGACGCTGGAAACCCGCACCCGGATGCTCAATCCGACATGGTATGCGGGCCTCTTGAAGCACGGCTATGAAGGCGTGCGCCAGATCGAAGCCCAGGTGACCAACACCATGGGCTGGTCCGCCACCACGGGCCAGGTCGCGCCCTGGATCTATCAGCAGATCAGCGAAACCTACGTGCTGGACGCCGACATGCGCGCCCGCCTGGCCGACCTGAACCCCGTCGCCGCCGCCCGCATGGCCGGCCGCCTCCTAGAGGCCAGCGACCGCAATTACTGGACCCCCGACGCCGCCACCTTGCAGGCCCTGCGAGACGCGAGCGACGAGATTGAGGACCGCCTCGAAGGCGTTCCCACAGCAGCGTGATGAGCGAGCAAAACCCATGACCGTCCTCGACCTACCACGCACCATAAAACGCCACGGAGACGCCGACGGCAGCGTCCAGGTGAAGATGGATGTCAGCATGGCCACGGCGAAGACCAAGGTCTTCGCTGTCTACGGCAAGGGCGGAATCGGCAAGAGCACCACCTCGTCCAACCTGTCGGCCGCATTTTCCAAGCTTGGCAAGCGGGTTTTGCAGATCGGCTGCGATCCTAAGCACGATTCCACCTTCACCCTCACCAAGCGCCTCGCCCCCACGGTGATCGACGTACTGGAGGGCGTGGACTTCCACACCGAGGAGCTTCGCCCCGAGGACTATTGTTTCATCGGCTATAACGGCGTGATGTGCGTGGAGGCCGGCGGCCCGCCGGCGGGCACGGGCTGCGGCGGCTATGTGGTCGGCCAGACCGTCAAGCTCCTGAAGGAGCATCACCTCTTGGAAGACACCGATGTGGTGATCTTCGATGTGCTGGGCGATGTGGTCTGTGGCGGGTTCGCTGCCCCCCTGCAGCACGCGGAGCGCGCCCTGGTCGTCGCCTCCAACGACTTTGACAGCATCTTCGCCATGAACCGGATCATCGCCGCCATTCGCGCCAAGGCGAAGAATTACGATGTCCGTGTGGGCGGCGTGATCTGCAATCGCAGCAAGGCGACGGACCAGATCGACCGCTTCAATGAAGCTGTCGGCATCGAACGCCTGGCCCACTTCCCTGATCTCGACGCCATCCGCCGCAGCCGCCTGAAGAAGGCCACCCTGTTTGAGATGGAACAGTCGCCGGAGCTGGATGTGGTGCTGAACGAGTACATGCGTCTCGCCGCCAGCCTCTGGGCCGGCTCCAAGACCTATGACGCCATGCCGATGAAGGATCGCGACGTGTTTGATTTCCTGGGGTTCGAATGATGAGCATAGCGACCTACGACGAACGCCGGGGACGGCTTCAGACCTATTTCGACAAGACGGCCATGACCGCCTGGGCCCACCTCACCTCCGATGTGAAGGTGAGCGGCATCCGCCAGACCGTGCGGGAAGGGCGTGACCGCATGCGCGCCGTCTTCATGACCTGGCTGCCGACGAATATGCACGGTGCGACGCTGCTGGACGCCGGCTGCGGAACAGGCGCTCTGGCGGTAGCGACGGCCCGTCGCGGCTCGCATGTGGTCGCCGTCGATGTCGCTGGCAATCTGGTGGAAATCGCCAAAGACCGCGCGCCAGCCGACCTCTTCCCCGCCAAGATCGATTTTCGCGTCGGCGACATGCTGAGCCCCGAGCACGGCAGCTTCACCGACGTTGTCGCGATGGATTCATTGATCCACTACCCGATGCGCGAAATCTTAGACGTGATCGCGGGTCTCGCCCAGCGCACCTCACGGTCCATCAACTTTACCTTCGCGCCGGCCACCCCGCTCCTTTCGACCATGCACGCGGTCGGCCTGTTGTTTCCGCGCAATGATCGCGCCCCGGCCATTATTCCGGTGAGCCAGGGCCGTCTGGCCAAGGCCATCGCCGAGGACCAAAGGCTGGTGGACTGGAAGGTCGGACGCACGGCCCGGATTATCAGCGGCTTTTACACCTCCCAAGCCATGGAGCTCGTGCGACGGTGAGACCTCTGTTCGACATGACCGGCGCCCCGATGGCGCGTTTGGACGATCTGGCCGCCCGCCAAGTCCGCTTGACCGAGACCGGCGTCCCGGTCTGGTCCTGGCGCAATGTCGGCTTGAACATGCTGCCCTTCGCAGATGCGGCGACGGCGGAACTGCCGCTCGGCCGGATGTTTCGATTGTCCCTGTTCCAGGTGACGGTGGGGATGGCGGCGGTGCTGCTGATCGGCACGTTGAACCGTGTAATGATTGTCGAGCTCGGCTTACCCGCCTGGCTAGTGGCGGCGATGATTTCCCTACCGCTGCTGTTCGCCCCCTTCCGTATGCTGGTGGGCCACAAGTCAGACACGCACAAGTCGGTCCTGGGCTGGCGGCGCGTGCCTTATATCTGGTTCGGCTCTCTGCTCCAGTTCGGCGGGTTGGCCATTATGCCTTTCGCCTTGATCCTGTTGTCGGGCGATACGCGTGGACCAGCCTTTATCGGCCCGGCCGGCGCCGCTTTAGCCTTTCTGATGACAGGCGCGGGCCTGCACATGACCCAGACGGCGGGCTTGGCGCTCGCCACGGATTTGGCGCCGGCCCATGCCCGGCCAAAGGTGGTGGCCCTACTCTGCATGATGCTGCTCGTCGGCACGGTTGTGGCGGCGGTCGGGTTCGGCGCCCTCCTCTCTCCCTTCAGCGAGCTTCGCCTGATCCAGGTAGTGCAGGGCGCGGCGGTGGCCACCTTGGCGATAAATGCTTTCGCCCTCTGGAAACAGGAAGCCCGCAAACGCCGGGCGCCGGAGGATGAAGCGCTCCGCCCCAGCTTTGCCGAGGCCTGGCGCGCCTATGCCCAGACCGGCCGCGCCGGCCGCCGCCTGCTCGCCATCGGCATGGGCACGGTCGCTTTCAGCATGCAAGACGTACTGCTGGAGCCTTATGGCGGCCGGGTCCTGCATCTTTCGGTTAGCGCCACCACAACGCTGACTGCGCTTCTGGCCGTTGGCGGCGGCGCAGGCTTGGCCCTGGCGGCGCGGCGACTGAACCGCGGGGCCGACCCGTATAGTGTGGCTGGCTTCGGCGCCCTGTTCGGCCTGATTGCTTTCTCAGCTATCATCTTCGCCGGCCCCCTGGCCTCCGCCCCCTTGTTCGCGGCGGGCGTCGCCATGGTCGGATTTGGCGCGGGCATGTTCGCCCACGGCACGCTTACGGCCTCCATGGCGATGGCCAAGCGCGACGCCACGGGCCTGGCGCTCGGCGTCTGGGGCGCAGTTCAGGCCACGGCCGCCGGCCTCGCGATCGCCTCGGGCGGCATGATCAGCGACACCATAGGCGCTCTGGCGCGGGCGGGCCGTCTCGGCCCCATCCTGGCGGGACCCGCAACGGGCTACACATCGGTCTACCTGATCGAAGTAGCGCTCTTGTTCGCCACCCTGATCGCCGTAGGGCCCCTGGTGCGCCGCAGGGTCGCCGACCCAGGCCTCTCCAGGCCTCATCTTTCCGCTTCGACGCTCACCACCCCGCAGCTCAGCCGTCTGGCCGGCTCAAGCCAATAAACAAGGCCCAGAAGGAGAAATACTATGTATAATCTTGTATTTGCTGGAGATTTTGACCTCACAACTCTCCTGTTTTCCGCCTTCGTTTTATTTTTCTTTGGGCTGATTTTCTATATTCGGCGAGAAGATCGCCGCGAGGGCTATCCTCTGGAAGATGAAGCCACTGGAAGGCTGGAAGGCAAGTCAGGCCTATTTTTCACGGCCCTGCCCAAGACGTTCGACCTGCCCCATGGCCAGGGCAAGGTGGTTAAGCCCAACGCCTCTCGCAACGAACCTGCCTTTAAGGCCGAGCGGACCTCCCGCGTCGACGGCTCGCCATTAGAGCCTGTGGGCGATCCCCTTCTGGCCGGCGTCGGGCCGGGCTCCTATGCGCTCAGGGCGGACAGGCCGGATGTGACCTTTCACGGCGATGCGCGGATCGTGCCACTACGGGCGGCGCCGGACTTCTTCATCGACAAAAAGGACCCGGAGCTGCGGGGCATGACGGTAGTGGGCGCCGATGGTGTCGCCGCTGGCGTGGTCAGCGACATCTGGGTTGATCGGGCCGAATATATGGTCCGGTATTTGGAGGTGGAGCTGACGCCCGCCGCCTGGCCGCCCAACGCGCCCAAGCAGACCGTCCTTCTTCCCTTCACCATGTCCGTGGTGAGCCGAAGCGAAGGCAAGGTGAAGGTCAGCGCGATCCTGGGCTCCCAATTTGCGGGCGTACCGCAAATAAGAAATCCAGATCAAATTACCTTGTACGAAGAAGAGCGTGTGATAGCTTATTTTGGTGCAGGATATTTGTATGCAACGCCAGCGCGGACGGAGCCTTTGATATGAGTGAGCATGATTTTGAACCGATCCGTGGTCTTCCAGGTAACTTGCCGGAAGGTGAATCTATAGTTTGGCAAGGCGCGCCAAACTGGTGGATGCTAGCTAAGCAGGCCTATCACGTACGGGCTGTGGCCTTGTATTTCGCCGCTATGCTCACCTGGCGTACGATCAACGCGATTTCGGGCGGCCAGCCTGCGGTCTCGGCGGTGGAAACGGCCTTGGGTGTCGCACCGCTTGCCTTGGCGGCCGTCGGCATCCTGACCCTGTTCGCCTGGATGAACAGCCGGACCACGGTCTACACCATCACAACCAAGCGGGTCGTGCTGCGGTTCGGCATCGCCATTCCCAAGGCCATCAACATCCCCTTCGGTATTATCGAAGGAGCGGCGATCAAATCACTGCCCCAAGGCGCGGGCGATATCGCCATGACCCTGAAGGCGCCCAACAAGATCGCCCTGTTGCAACTGTGGCCACATGTCCGCCCCTGGAATCTGGCCCAGCCCCAGCCGACCTTCCGGGCGATTTCATCGGCTCAATCGGTGGCGGAGGCCTTGTCGACCGCCATGCGCGCTGAAGTTCAGATTGAGCTGACCAGGGCCTCGACGCCGGTTCGAGGTGCAACCCTGCCGCTCGGCCGTCCCAACGCCGCTGCGGCTTGATAGGGAGATTAAAGATGAGCGCTCTGGATCATGAACCCTTCCCCAAGGGGGCGTTCTTCGCCCTCACGGGCCTGCTAGCCCTCGCCCTGGTCGGTACGACCGCTTTTCGGCTCACGCATCTGAACGGCCCTCCGCCCATCCGCTTGGCGACGTCGGACGCCCCCGTTCGTAGCGTCGATCTCAGCTTCGAGGATCAAGCGAACGGCTCCGTCCTCGTGCGCGACAACCATACGGGGGCCTTGCTGGAAACCTTGGCGCCTAACACCAACGGCTTTATCCGTGGCGTGCTGAGGGGCCTCGCCCATGATCGGATGCGTCGTCATCTTGATGCGGCGCCCCCTTTCCGACTGGCTCAGACCGCCGATGGCCGCATCTCACTGCTCGATACGGCGACCGGGCGGCGGATTGATCTGGAATCGTTCGGAACCGGCAATCGCGCGGATTTCGCGAAGCTTCTGGGTCTCGGCGCAGGGCGGCGCGCATGATCACCCTGCCCTTCGTCGCCCGGCGCGTTGAGCATCTGCCCTGCACGATTGAAATCGAGCACACGGAAACCAGCCTGCACGCCCATGTGGAGTTGGATGGCGATATCGCGCTTCAGCCCGGAGACAGGGTGCGGGTGCACGGCGCGCCGATCCGGGTGGCGTTTGGGGACAAGCTGATGCTGCGGCGCGACGCGACGGTGGAGCGCGCCGGTCGGCTGGAACAGGCCTGGACCCGGCTCGCAGCCCGGTTCGAACTCTCCGAACTCTATGAAGTCAGCTTCACACCAGGGAGGTTGCTGTGACCAGCGCCACACTCGCACAGCCCATGATCGCCCGCCCGGCCCGGTCCAAGACCGTCAGCGATTCCACACGCCTCGCTCAACAGGATACGGTTCTGAGCCCGAGGTTCTATACCACCGACTTCGCCGCCATGGATCGGATCGATGTCAGCTCCGTCCGCGGTGAATGGGACTCGCTGATCGCGGAAATGGCGTCCGACCCCAACCGCAACCACTTCAAGCGCACCGAAGCGTTCGAGAACATCCTGGATAAGCTGGAGCCAGACCTGCGTCGCGAATTCTGCGACTTTCTGGTCAGCTCCTTGACGGCCGAATTCTCCGGCTGCGTCCTCTACGCCGAGATCGTCAAGCGGGTGAAGAACCCCGATATCAAGGCGCTCTTCAAGTATATGAGCCGGGATGAGGCCCGCCACGCCGGCTTTATCAATTCGTCTCTGAAAGACCTGAATATCGGCGTCGATCTGAGTTTTCTGACGAAGACGAAGAAATACACCTTCTTCAAGCCTAAGTTCATCTTCTACGCCGTCTATCTGTCTGAGAAGATCGGCTATGCGCGCTATATCTGCATCTATCGCCAGTTGGAGCGTCATCCGGAGCTGCGCTTCCACCCTATCTTCAACTGGTTCAAGGAATGGTGCGCTGACGAATTTCGTCATGGCGACGCCTTTGCGCTTTTGATGCGGGCCGACCCTTCCCTGCTCCGCGGCGCCAATAAGCTGTGGATTAAGTTCTTTCTGTTGTCGGTTTACGCCACCATGTATGTGCGCGATCACGCTCGGCCGGCCTTCCACGCCGCCCTTGGGCTTGATCCGACAGACTATGACTATCGCGTCTTCCGCGTCTGTTCGGAGATTTCCAAGCAGGTCTTCCCGATGACGCTGGATATCGACCATCCCAAGCTCCGTAGCGGTTTTACGCGACTGGCGCAGATCACGGCCGCCCTGTCCGATCCAGCCTCCAAGGGGGGACTGATCAATGGCTTCAAACGCCTTAGCCTGATCGCGGAAGCCGCAGCCCTCATGATCGGCATCTTCTTCCTGCCCGCCATTCCCAACGAGGCGCCCGCCAATGTGCGCCTTGCGCCGGCTTGGTGAAGGCTAAAGCCTGATGACCCTGGCTGCGACCGGATCGGCTGTCCTCTACACCCTGTTCCTTTGGTGGTTCAGCACGGGCGCAATTCTGTGGCTCAATCGGCTGCCGCGCCGCACCTTCCGCTGGAGCTTTCTGGCGGGCACGGCGGTGGCCTTGGCCTCTATGTTCGGCCTGTGGACCAGCACCTTCACCACCACAGCTAACAGCGCCCTGATCGCCTTCACTTGCGCGCTGGGGCTTTGGGGCTGGCACGAAATGAGCTTTCTGATGGGCTTCATCACCGGGCCTCGGTCCCTGCCCTGCCCGCCCTCAACGGTTGGCGCGCGTCGCTTCAGTCTGGCCACAGCGACCTTGATTTATCATGAGCTGGCCCTGGCGGCGACCGCTGCGGCCTTGCTCTGGCTGAGCTGGGGCCAACCTAATCAGATCGGCCCCTGGACCTTCGCCCTGCTGTGGATCTGCCGGTTGAGCGCCAAGCTGAACTTGTTCCTGGGCGTTCCGAACTTCAGCATCGAGTATTTTCCCAAGGGGCTGGAGTACCTGATCAGCTATCTGGGGCGGCGGCGCATGAATGCGCTGTTTCCGACCTCTTGCGCAGCGGGCATGATCTTGCTCTGCCTTGAGGTGAAGCGCGTGGTCGATCCCGCCTCCAGCGCCTTCACGGTCACAGGCTTTTCCCTGTTGCTGGCCCTGACGGCCTTGGCCCTGCTGGAACACGCCTTCATGGTCATGCCCCTGCCGGATACGGCCCTGTGGCGCTGGGCTATGCCGTCGCCGCCTAAGACCAACGCCCCCTTGCAAGCGGATATTTGAAGCCGATGACCTGCCCCTTCCACACAACCGACACACCGCGCGACCAGTCCCGGCAAGACCACGACCAGCGGGAGCAAACCCATATGGATTATGAGGTTTTTTTCACTGAGCAACTGAACGGCCTTCGCCAAGAAGGCCGCTATCGGGTGTTCGCTGATCTGGAGCGCAAGGTGGGTCAGTTTCCCCGGGCCACACGGCACAGGACGGATGCGTCCCACGAGGTGACGGTCTGGTGCTCCAACGACTATCTGGGCATGGGCCAGCATCCCAAGGTGCTCGCCGCCATGCACGCCGCCATTGATAAGTGCGGCGCAGGCGCCGGGGGCACGCGCAATATCGCCGGGACCAACCATTATCATGTCCTGTTGGAGCAGGAGTTGGCGAACCTGCATCAGAAAGAGGCAGCGCTGACCTTCACCTCCGGCTACGTCTCCAACTGGGCGGCGCTGGGCACCTTGGCGGGGCGCATGCCCGGCTGCGTCGTGCTGTCGGATGCGGGCAATCACGCTTCCATGATCGAGGGCATCCGCTATAGCGGGGCGGAGCGGATCATCTTCAAGCACAATGACGTGGAAGATTTGGAGCGCAAGCTGGCGGCCATCGAGCCCGGCCGACCCAAACTGATCGCGTTTGAATCCGTCTATTCCATGGACGGCGACATGGCCCCCATTGAATCCATATGCGACCTGGCCGACGCCTACGGCGCCATGACCTATCTGGACGAAGTCCATGGCGTGGGCCTTTATGGTCCGCGCGGCGGCGGCGTGGCGGAGCGCGAGGGCCTGATGGACCGGATCACGGTGATCGAGGGCACACTGGCCAAGGCGTTCGGCGTCATGGGCGGCTATGTGGCGGGGTCGGCCGCCATGTGCGACTTCATCCGCAGCTTCGCCTCAGGCTTCATCTTCACTACCGCTCTGTCGCCGGCCCTGGCGGCCGGCGCGCTGGCCAGCATTCAGCACCTGAAGGAAAGCCAGTCTGAGCGCATCCGCCACCAGAACCGCGTCGCCAAGGTGCGCGCCGCCTTTATGGCTAAGGGTATACCCTGTATGGCCAATGACAGCCACATCATCCCGGTGATGGTTGGCGATCCGGTCAAGTGCAAAATGATCAGCGACTGGTTGTTGGACCGCTACGGCATCTATATCCAGCCGATCAACTATCCCACCGTGCCGCGAGGGACGGAGCGCCTTCGCATCACGCCGTCGCCCGTCCACACCGACGCGGACATCGCTCGTCTGGTCGGCGCCATGTCCGAACTCTGGTCCGCCTGCGCCCTGGCGCGGTCGGCGGCGGCGGCTTAGATACCAACCGCGCTCCCGCTCACCGCCCTAAATTATCCGTCCTGCCGATGAAGGCTGAAACCTGATCGTGCAGGTCCTTCAGCGACGGCTCGTGGGCATAGACCATGTGGCCGGACGGGTAATAGTGGTACTCGATATTGCCCTGCAGCTCGGCCGGAATGGGTAGATGGTGCATCTCGTACCAGCCCTCATAGAAGGGGGTGGCGAGGTCGTAATAACCGCCATTGACCATGACCTTCAGGCCCGGATTATATTTCATCGCTGTGGCCAGGTCGGGCATCACATTCAATATGCCCGGTAGGCCGACCGGAACGCCCGGCGGCTGGTGCAGGTAGCTCCAGTTAGCGCCCACATCGATTTCGGGCTTATAGGCGCGGCCCTCGCCGAAATTCAGCTCCTTGCGAACATAGTCGTTAAAGGCTGAGACATAAGCGGAGCTGATGGCTGCAGACTGGGGATCGTAGTCCGCCTCCTTGCTCAAGGGGTCCATGCTGGGGCCGGAAAAGCGGGTGTCGAGCCGGCCGGTGGTGTCGCCGTCGGCGTCTTTCAGCGTCTTCTCAAACATGCCGCCGGTGATGCGCAAGTCCGCCTTAAGGATATAGGCGGCAGGCAGGCCGGTATATTGGCTGAGCTGCTGAGCCACCTTGTCACGCTTGGCGGCGTCCAGCGACGAGCCAGCCTGAAGCGCCAGGGCGTAATCGGTATCGGCGAAATGCTCAACCTCCGTCAAAAAAGACGACAGGTCAGCGGGGCGAGCGCCGGGCAGGCGGTTGTGATACCAGGCCGTCGCCGCATAGGTCGGCAGGGCGGTGATGTATGCTTCATCTGTTCCCGGATTGAACTGGGGCGCATCGGCGCTGAGATCGAAATTCAGGATTTGCGACAACAGGATCACCCCGTTGAAATCCACGTCGTGGTTGGTCTCCAAATCATTGACCAGGACAGACGCCCGGGGCGTGCCATAGCTTTCGCCGAACAGGTATTTGGGCGAGTTCCAGCGGCCATACTTCGACAAGAACTCCAGGATGAACTGGCCAAAGGCGTAGGCGTCGGCGTCTACGCCCCAGAAGGCCTTTTCCTTGTCCGGTCCGGCAATACGGCTGAACCCCGTGCCCGGCGCGTCGACGAAGACGAGGTCGGACGCGTCGAGCAGACTGTAGGCATTGTTGATCAGGCCATAGGGCGCGGCCGGCGTGTGGCTGTCGTCCTTGGTCACCACGCGGCGTGGGCCGAAGGCGCCCATATGCAGCCAGACGGAGGAGGAGCCTGGGCCGCCGTTGAACAGAAAGGTGATCGGCCGATCCGCCGCCGGCGCGCCTTTTTTGAAATAGGCGACGTAAAAGATGGAGGCCTCGGCTTTCGGATTGGTCTTGTCCGCCCCCTCCTTGTCCGCCGAAACCGAGTCGTCCCAGCCCTTCGGATGCACCACCAGCGTGCCGGCGACGGCGTGATAGTCGATCTTCTGGCCCTCGACGGTCACCGTCCCGTCGCTAGCTGCGCTCACAGGCGAGAAGAAATCAGCCGTCTTCGCATCAGCCTTGACGGCGGCCGGCGTCTCAGCGGCGAAACCTATAGAGGCGAGCGCCCAGAGGGAGGCGGTCAACAGCAGGGTCTTGATCAAGCGCGTTATACCTTGTGCAGGCCGATCCCATATCGGCAGCGATAGGAATAGCCCGGACGGTCAAGCTCTGACAATCGCCATCGCCCCCCATGCTGATAAGCCGTCGCGCAAAAACAATCTCTTTCCTTGGCACGGACCCGCCTGCTACCAATAACGCCCAAGCTTTTTACGCCACGTTGCGACAATGAAAAAAATCGAAGCCATCATAAAGCCCTTCAAACTTGATGAAGTGAAGGAGGCCCTTCAGGAACTGGGCGTCCAGGGCATGACTGTTCTGGAGGCCAAGGGATACGGGCGACAGAAAGGCCATACGGAGCTTTATCGCGGCGCCGAATATGTGGTGGACTTCCTGCCTAAGATCAAACTTGAAATGGTCGTCACCGACGATCAGGCCCCGGCCGTGATCGACGCCATTGTCGCCGCCGCCCGCACCGGCCGCATCGGCGACGGCAAGATCTTCGTCACCGACATCGCCGACGTCATCCGCATCCGCACCGGCGAGTCAGGCGCGCAGGCGATCTGAGGCCTATAGGCTGGCTCGCATGATCCGCCGCTGAATGCACCGCTGAGCCTGGTCAGAATCAGGCCTGGTTCCGCGAAGATAAGCAACCTCCTGCGCATCCTCGGAACCCCCGGACGCGTAATTCCTTCTCCATCTGGAGACACCCAATGCGCAGCCTGCTGATCGCCTTGAGCCTTTTCGCCCTCTCAGCCTGTGCGGGCATGGACACCTCCACCAGCAAGCTACAGACGTCCGCGACTGTCGATGCTGAGCGGTTCTATACCGGGACATGGTACGAGATCGGGCGGCGGCCTATGTCGCTGACGAACGGCTGTGTGGCCGGCGGCACGACCTATACGCCGCAAGGCGGCGACCGCGTCACCGTGCTGGATTTCTGTCATGACGGCTCGCCCACAGGAAAGCTGAAAACCCTCGGCGGCCCGGCCCAGATCGTCGATCCGGGGGTGAACGCCAAACTGCATGTTAGCTATCGTCTCTTCGGGATTGTGACGATCCCGCGCGACTACTGGGTGCTTGAACACGCCCCCGACTATAGCTGGTTCATCTCCGCCGACCCGAGCTTTCATGATCTGTGGCTCTATACCCGCAATCCCCATCCCACCCGGGCTGACATCGCCGCCCTCGTCGCCCGCGCCAAGGCGCTCGGCTATGACACGAGCCTGCTGGAATTCCCCGCCACGGGCTTATAAGCGCGCGACTAGCCTCAAACCGGAAGGCTGGCCGTGCAGCGGAATTCAGGTCGAAGAGCCAGTTTGGCCGTGCTGAATCAGTCGAGACGGCCAGCCTATGCGAACGAGGAGCCCGTCCGGCCCGGCGACGCCGCACTCATAAAGCCCCCATTCCCGATGGCGCAGCACGCCGCCGGGGCGGATAATCAGATCGTCTATGCGCGCGGCGAGGGCGTCCACCTCCGGCGTGCGGATGAAGACGCCGAAAGGGTTATGTTCCGGCACGGCCCAAGGCCCCTCCCCCGCCTGGGTCAGGTGAACCTCGCACCCCCACCCGGTCAGGATGTAGTAGTCGGTGTCTCCGCCCGTCCGCTCAAAGCCCAAACGCGCCCAGAAGGGCAGCGCGCCCGGCAGGTCATTGCACGGCACAATGGCGAAGGCGCCGGTGGTGGCAGGGATGGGCATGAGCGGGCTCCGGCTATGAGCTACTTCAATACGCGTCCCTGCCAGTCCGATCTCCTTCGCCAAGGTCTCTAGCTTCGAAACCTCGCCGAAGCGGTCAAGACGAATGAACTGAAGGAGACGACCACGGTTGGACCTCTTGCAAATGCCAAAACCGGAGCAGACAGATTGCGCCAGCTACAAACCCAACGACCAATGAAGCGGCCAATAAGAGCCCCAAACGCATCAAAAATATTCTAGCGTCGTGCGGCGATCTCGTAACGATAAAAGGCGCGATAATGGCAAATAGGAACATAAGCATTGGGAAGGCGCTTATCCCAGATTTCAACGATAAGCGGTTCTGCCAAGCGCGATAGGATTTAAGGTGTTCAAGATTTTTTGTGGCTCTTGGATCGGGTCGAGGAAATATTTCGATATTCATCTCCTCACCCCTCCCGGCCAAAAATTGTGTGTGTAGCGACGCCAACTGTCAAGTACGCCCCCCAGCCCTCAATCATCCCCATACAAAATCGCCATGGGCACCGGCGCTCCGGCCTCCGCCGCCGCGACCGTGATGCTGGGCTTGTAGCCGACGGATTCGGTGGCGCTCAGCCGCCAGGCGTCCAGGATCAGGTTGCGCAGTTCGCTGGCGCCGGCCGCGACCCGCTGGGCCGTAAAAGCCTGGGCTGGGGCCAGAGCTGCGGTGTCCGTCGCGGTGAAGGCGCCGGTTCCCCAGAGCTGGTAGAGCGGCTCGACCTGCCCCGCCGTGACGGAAAGATAGGCGCCCGCGCAGGCCAGGATGGGTGTAGGGCAGGGCTGATAGGGTGTCATGGCCGCCCGAACCGCGTCCGCCGTCACGTGATCGCGCACGAAGTCGCCCTCGAACGGGCCGTGGATCTTATCCTGGGTATAGTTGTGCGGGTTCGGATAGGCGCCCCAGCCATTATAGTGGATGGAGACGTGCATGGGCTGGCTGCCGTCGCCCACGAAATGCGCCCAATAGCCCAGATCGCGGATAATCAGTTGCTGCCGCAGGGCCAGATCGCGGGCAATCCAGGCGTGATCCTTCGGGTCCGTGGTGGTGCGCAGGGCCGCGGTCTCGATCCGCCAGAAGGCGAAGTCCTTGGCCAGTTGTTGGAAGCCGTCGGCGATATTGTAGGGCAGATAGCCGGACTTGGTCATGTCGGTCCCGGCTTCGTGCAGGGCGGCCTCATACCCCTCCCGCGTCGGCGGCAGGGTGGAGAGGGTCGGGCCGCCATTGACCTTGCCGGCGTCGTCCAGATCGACAAAGTGGCCGGCGTCCAGGTCCGTATCATGGGGCTGGCCGGCGCCGCGGGACCGATCCGGCTCCCGCGCCAGTTCGCCCACTTCCTGAGCTACGTCCGCGGTGCGCAGGAAGGCGGGAATTTCGTCCGGCAAAGACTGAATGGCGAGGACGCCGATCAGGCGATGCCCTGTCGCGCCCCAGGCCAGCGCCTGTTGGGCGACGCCGACCGCCAGCGACAGGGCGAGCGCCGCAAGGCCGACGGTCTTGAGGCGAGAAGACGGACGAAAGCTCTGCATGACAGCCCCTGCGATAACACGTTTGTTCAGACCTATCCGTTTGGCCTGACAGCTTGATGACTGGACCCGACGATGGGGGCGATCAAGCGGCGGGATCAAGCCCCAGATCGTGATCCACCCGCTTCACCCAGGCAAGCACGCCCGGATAGTGCGCCAGATCAAACCCGCCCTCATGGGCCAGGCGTGTATAGGCCAGGAGTGAAATATCCGCCAAAGACAGCCGCCCCGCCACCAGATAGGGCGAACCGGACAGCCAGGTCTCCATTCGCGCCAGGGCCACCTCGCCCCGCATCATCAGCTTGGGGTCGATCTCGCTCTCGGGCGTGTTCAGATAGAGCTTCTGAAAGCGGCGCACGGCGATATACGGTTCGTGACTGTACTGCTCGCACTTCAGTTAGACAGCCCCAGCCACTATATATTGATCAAAAATTCAGCCTCAATCTATATATTGCGATCACCTAAACCTTCAACTCACACATACAGTTAGTGGGTTTGCAAAAATGACCAATGACAAATATCGATACGCTACGAGTCGTTTGGGTGAGAGTTCACAGGCGCGTTCGACCAATTGCATGTGATCGATAGACGGTTGAGGCATTGATTTGAATATTCTGAGAGGGGTTTTGATATGAAGGGGCATATATACGATTGGGCTTTTAGCGTGTCTGCACTTTTCGGTGTCGCCGCTATTTCAAGCTGTACAACACCTGCGGAGCCGACGCAAAAAGCAAATAGTTCTGCAGTTTTCAATCCTGCCCCGTATTGGCGACACGCCCCCAACGGAGATGACTTCGCAAGGCTCTACCCAATTGAAGCTGCACGCCGCAAAATTTCGGGGAGCGCAACCATTAAATGCAATGTCAACACCACGGGTCATCTTCAGGATTGTGTAGTTCTGACCGAAGCTCCTACAGGAATGGACTTTGGTGCAGCTACCATTCGTGCGGCAGCTCTATTTGAGATGGCAAATGCGAAAGAGGGAACAGTAAAAATTCCGCTTTATTGGCGCATTCAATGAATGCTTCGAAACCGTAGATATTACCCACCCACAACGTGGACATCATCGATTATTCAGCAGGACGTCACCCAATTGGAAGCGTCGCTTCGACACGCGCCACCCAATCTTTCACGACTGGATAGTCCGCCAGATCGAAGCCCCCTTCGTGCGCGACCCGCGTATATGCGACCAAGGCGACGTCGGCGAGGCTGATCGCCTTCCCTGCAAACCAACCGCCCTTGGCTTCCAAGCAGGTGTCCATCAGCCCAAGGGCGGCTTTGCCTTTGACCATCAGGATCGGGTCAATCTCCGCCTCTGACTTGCCGAGATGAAGCTTGTGG
>Ga0116226_10000825_pt1 | contig 26820 bp, 26 predicted proteins | sample S1TSphfallax_FD_89692 | JGI IMG/M metagenome (GOLD analysis project Ga0116226, IMG submission 89692) | Host-associated microbial communities from peat moss isolated from Minnesota, USA - S1T2_Fa - Sphagnum fallax MG | ecosystem: Host-associated > Plants > Peat moss > Unclassified | place: USA... | reverse complement strand
GTGCGCCGCGGCATCGACATGTTCGACTGCGTGATGCCGACCCGGCATGCGCGCAACGCGCATCTATTCACCCGCAGCGGCACGATCAACATCCGCAACGCCGTGCATCAGAAGGACACCGGTCCCATCGAAGCGGGCTGCGAGTGCCATACCTGTCGTCATTACAGCCGCGCCTATCTCAAGCATCTGGACAAGTGCAACGAGATCTTGGGCGCGCACTTGAACACCGTTCACAACCTCTTCTTCTACCAGAGGCTGATGCGCGAAATCCGGGCGGCCATCGAAGCGGACCGCCTGGATGCCTATGCGGCCGAGTTCTATTCGCTCAAGGGCGCCAAGCCACAAGCCTAAGTTATGGCGCGGGCTGCTGTATACTACGCCGCTTTGCGCGGCGTGGCCGCCCTACAAAACGAGTCTAACGCTATGGATTTCTTCATTAATTCGGCTTACGCGCAGGCCGCCGGCGGCGGGGCGCAAGGCATGATGGGCACGCTGCTGCTGCCGGTGCTGCTGTTGGTGGTGTTCTACTTTCTGCTGATCCGGCCGCAGAACAAGCGCGCCAAGGAGCAGCGCGACATGCTCTCGAAGGTCGCTGCGGGCGATGAAATCGCGACCACGGGCGGCATTCTCGGCAAGGTCGTCGAGGTGGGGGATCAGTTCGTGACCCTGGAGATCGCGAACGACGTGAACATCAAGCTGCAGAAGTTCCAGATCGCGCAGGTGCTGCCGAAGGGTACGGTCAAGAGCGCATGAGCGGCTATCCGCGCTGGAAGATCGTGCTGGTCGCGGTCGTGCTGCTGGTGGGCATCCTATTGGCGCTGCCCAACCTGTACGGCGAGGACAACGCGTTGCAGCTGGCGCGCGATCGCGCGGCGATCGTCGATGCGGACCGCGTCTCAGTCCTCAAGCTGCTCGAGGACAAGGGCATCACGCCGAACGGCGCCTTCATCGATCAAGGGCGCCTGACGCTGCGCTTCTCCAGCAAACAGGATCAACTGAAAGCGCGCGACGTGATCGGCGATGCGCGGCACGACGAGTTTACCATCGCGCTTTCCCAGGCCTCGAAGGTTCCCGAGTGGATGCGCAACTTGGGATTGGCACCCGTCAAGCTGGGGCTCGACCTGCGCGGCGGCGTGTACCTCGTGTATCAGGTGGACATCCAGGGCGCGGTCAAGCAGCTGCTCGATCACGACGAGCAGGACTTTCGCGCCTCGTTGCGCAACGCGCACGTCACCTATCAGGACGTGCGGGTCGACTATGCGCTGAACCGGGTGCGCGTGCTGTTCCGGGACGCGGATGCCTTTGACAAGGGCAAGGCGGCCATCCTCGCGGACAACCGCAACATGGTCCTGACCGATACCACGGTCGACGGGGCGCCGGCGCTCGATCTGGTACTGACGCCGGAGCTGATACGCGAGCGTCAGACCTCCGCGGTTCAGCAGAACATCATCATCCTGCGCAACCGCCTCAACAGCCCGGAACTGGCGGTCTCCGAACCGCAGGTGGCGCAGGAAGGCGTCGATCGCATCGCCATCCAATTGCCGGGCCTGCAGAACTCGGCCGAAGTGAAGAAGATCCTCGGCAAGACGGCCACGTTGGAATTTCGCATGGTGGATGAGAGCAACAATCCGCTGGAAGCGGCCGCCACCGGCCGCGTGCCGCTCGGTTCCAAGCTCTACTACACCCGCAACAAACAGCCGGTGCTGTTGAAGCGCGATGTGGTGGTCACGGGAGACCAGCTTACCGACGCGTCCTTTCAGCCCAACACGCAGGACGGCGCCGCCGTCTCGGTGGGCTTGGACAGCCGCGGCGCTGCGAAAATGCTGAAGAACACCCAGGAGAATATCGGGCACTTGATGGCCGTGGTGTTCATCGACCGGTCGCGCGAGAAGAACGCGCAGGGCGTGGATGTCGATCGCACCACCGAGGAGGTCATCAACCAGGCGACCATTCGCGGTGTCTTCAGCAACAACTTCCAGATCACCGGGGTCAATCCGATCGAGGGTCGCGAACTCGCGCTGTTGCTGCGCGCGGGCGGCTTGGCTGCGCCCCTGACGCCGGTCGAGGAGCGCGCCATCGGCCCAAGCCTGGGCCAGGACAATATCGACAAGGGGCGGGACGCGATGGTGTACGGCATGCTGGCCGCGTTCATCTTCATGGCGATCTACTTCAAGGTGTTTGGATTGATCGCCGACATGGCGCTGGCGGCGAACGTCGTGCTGTTGACGGCGCTGCTGTCCTATTTCGGCGCTGCCCTGACCCTGCCGGGCATCGCCGCGGTGGTATTGACCGTGGGCATGGCGGTGGATGCCAACATTCTGATCTATGAACGCATACGCGAGGAGTTGCGCAACGGCGTGTCGCCGCGCGCAGCGATCTCGGCCGGGTTCGATCACGCCTGGTCGGCGATCTTCGACAGCAACATCACGGCGCTGATTGCCGGCGTGGTGTTGTGGTCATTCGGTTCGGGTGCGATCCGCGGTTTCGCGGTGGTACTGGTGCTCGGCATCTTCACGTCCGTCTTCACCTCGGTGATGGGAAGCAGGGCGCTGGTGCAAGTCATTTACGGCGGCAAGCGCAAGCTCGAGCGCCTGTCGATCTAGAGGTTACGCCAGCATGGAATTTTTTCACAAGGTAACCCGCTTCCCGTTCATGAACACCCGCAAGGTGTGGTACGGCCTCTCGGCCGTGCTCATACTCGGCTCGTTCGTCCTGGTCGCGGTGCGCCACTTGAATCTGGGCGTCGACTTCACGGGCGGCGTGGTGGTGGAAACCAATTTCACGCAGCCGCCCAACATCGAGAGCCTGCGCGAGGCGCTGGCCCAGGCCGGCGTGGGCGGCGCGCAGGTGCAGGCCTTCGGCAGTTCCCGCGACATCCTGGTGCGGTTGCCGCCCGACCCCAATGCCAAGGGCGAGCAGATCGGTGCGCGCATTCAGGATATCTTCGCCAAGACCGACAGCGGCGTGAAACTGCAGCGCACCGAGGTGGTGGGTCCGCAGGTGGGACAGGAACTGTTCCTGAAAGGCGCATGGGCACTGGTGGCGACACTGGTGCTGATCCTCATCTATGTCCTGTTCCGCTTCACGCCGAAACTGGCGCTCGGTGCGATCTTCGCCGTGCTGCACGACCCGATCTGCGTGGTGGGATTTTTCGCCCTGTCGCAAATCACGTTCGATCTCACCGCAATCTCGGCCATTCTCGCGGTGATCGGCTATTCGCTCAACGACACCGTGATCGTGTTCGACCGCATCCGCGAGCGCGCACGCGCGGCGCGCCGGCTGACCATCTCGCAGGTCATCGACGAATCGATCAATCAAACCCTGTCGCGTACCTTGATGACCAAGCTGGTGACCTTGCTGGTGGTCGTGGCGCTGCTGATCTTCGGCGGCGAGACGCTGCACGGCTTTTCGGCGGCGCTGGTCATCGGCATCATCGCGGGCACCTATTCGTCCATCTACATCTCCTCGGCGCTGGCCCTGGATTTGGGATTGCGCAACGATGACCTGCTGGAGCGCAAGCTGACCAAGCCCGAAGAAATCGACGGTCTTCCCTAGGGCCTGGAGCGACGGGCCGCGTGGCGCTGCTTTCAGACCCGCAGGCTTGGCTCTCGTTTCTGACGCTCACCGCGCTCGAGATCGTGCTCGGCATCGACAACATCATCTTCCTGGTGTTGCTGGTTGACCGGCTGCCGGCCGCCCAGCGGCGCAGTGCGCGGTTGCTGGGACTCACCTTCGCGATGCTGACGCGCATTGCGCTGCTGTTCTCGGTGACCTGGATGGCGACCTTGACCGCGACGCTGTTCAGCATTCTCGGCGACGAGATCTCCGGGCGGGATTTGATCCTGTTCGGCGGCGGCTTGTTCCTGGTCGTCGAGAGCATCATGGAAATCCGCGACATGCTGCGCGGCCGGGTGAAGGTGCGCAAGCCGGGCATGATGAATCGTTTCTGGCCCATCATTTTTCAAATCAGCGTCATCGATATCCTCTTCTCGCTCGATTCGGTGTTCACGGCGGTGGGCCTGGCACGGCGCATCGAGGTGATGGTGGCGGCGATCGTGGCCGCGGCGCTGGTGATGATGCTGGTGTCCTCGGCGGTCAGCCGCTACATCGATCGCCATCCGAGCATCAAGGTGCTGGGGCTGGCCTTTCTGGTGTTGGTGGGCGCCGAATTGATCGCGCAGTCCCTGGACTGGGACCTGCCGCAGGGATATCTGTATTTCGCCATGGCGTTCGCGGCGGTGGTGGAGGCGATCAACATCGGCCTGCGCCGCCGCCTGCCTTGAGTTCGACGTCGGGGTCGAATGGGTCTCGATTGCGGGACCTCACAAGCCCTGCTATGGTCCCCGAGGCATTGACAACTTAGGGGATATCGACGGATGGCCAGCAAGGGAATAGGGCGCATTTTCTTGCGCAAATCGGTCGATCAAATCCAAGCCGAGCACCAGCAAGGAGAGCTGAAACGCACGCTCGGTGCGCTCAACCTGATGCTACTCGGCATTGGCTGTGTCATCGGCGCAGGCATATTTGTCTTAACCGGTCGCGCGGCGGCCGAGTTCGCCGGGCCAGCGATCATGGTTTCGTTCGTGATTACCGGGTTGCTCTGTGCTTTCGTCGCCCTTTGCTATGCCGAGCTGGCCTCCGCACTTCCCGTGTCGGGTTCCGCGTATTCGTACACCTATGCCTCCATGGGCGAAGGACCTGCTTGGATCATGGGTTTGTTGCTCGTGTTGGAATACGGCCTTGCGGCGTCGACGGTTGCCGTGAGCTGGTCGGGGTATTTCGTCAGCCTGCTGCACGACATGGGGCTGGCCATCCCGACGGCCCTGACCGCGGCGCCCGGCGTTCCCATCAAGGACGAGGCGGGCCATGTCATCGCGACCGGCCTGATCAATCTTCCCGCCATTGCCATCGTTGCCTTGGTGACGTTGGTTCTGGTGCGCGGCGTGTCCGAATCGGCGGCCGTCAACAATGTGATCGTCGTCATCAAAGTCTCGGTAGTTCTGGCCTTCATCGCCATCGGGTCGCGCTACGTGCACCCGGTCAACTGGACGCCGCTGGTCCCTGCGCAAATTCCGGCACCCACGCCGGGCACGCCCATGGGATTTTGGCCACAACTCGGTCGGGCCGTGATGTCTGTGATCACCGGAGACAACTCCACCAAGTATGGGATGGTAGGAGTGATACATGGTGCAGCCGTGATCTTCTTTGCCTATCTCGGCTTCGAGGCGGTTTCGACAGCCGGTGCGGAATCGCGAAATCCCGGCAAGGACATGCCGATCGGCATCTTGGGCGCTTTGGCGATCTGCACGATCCTGTACATCGCCACCTGCGCCGTTCTCGTCGGAATCGTTCCCTACAATCTCTTGGACGTTCCGGCGCCGCTCGCGCTGGCGGCTGACTACATCGGTCTGCGGTGGTTCGCCCTGGTCGTGAAGGTGGGGGCCATTGCCGGACTGACGAGCGTCATGCTGGTCCTGCTCTATGGCCAGACCCGTATTTTCTACACCATGTCCAAGGACGGTCTTCTGCCGAAGGCGCTGGCACAAGTTCACAGAAAATTCCGCACCCCTTGGATCAATACCATCATCGTGGGGATTGCTGCGGTGGCGGCTGCCGGTTTCATGTCGCTGGACACATTGGGCGACCTGGCGAACGTGGGTTCGCTCACCGCCTTTGCGCTCGTCTGCATCACGGTCATTTATCTGCGCATCTCGGAGCCTGGCTTGGTGCGCCCTTTCAGGACGCCTTTTTATCCTTTCACCCCGGTGATCGGTGCGGCCATGTGCGTGATGTTGTTGTTGAGCTTGATGGCGACACCCACCACACGGAACTTCTTCCTGATTTACCTGGCCGTGGGCATCGTGATTTATTTCCTCTACGGCATTCGTAAATCCGAGCTGGGCCGTGGAATCGTGATCACGGCAGCCGGGCGCAGTTCCTAGAGTTCAGGTGCGCAAATCCCCGGACGTGAGCGGGCCCAAAGCTTCGAGCAGCCCTTCGTAGACCTTCGGGTTACCGGCGAAAATGTTGGGTCCGAGCGCGTATTCGGCGCCCGCCGGCGTGCCGACCCGGCCCCCGGCCTCCTGAATCAGCAAGGTGCCGGCCGCCGTATCCCAGGGCTGCAGCCCGAATTCCCAAAATCCATCCAGGCGCCCCGCGGCCACGTAGGCAAGATCCAGCGCCGCGGCGCCCGGGCGCCGCACGCCGGCGGCGGTGCTCATGATGACCTTGAGCATGGCGAGATATTCGTCGACGTACTGCACGCCGGCACGAAACGGCAGGCCGGTGCCGATCAACGCGCCTTCGAGGCTGCGCTGTGCGCTGACGCGGATCTTCTTGCCTTCGAGCTGTGCGCCTTCGCCGCGCGAGGCGGTGAAGAATTCCTGGCGCATCGGGTCGTAGACCACGGCATGCTGCAGCCGGCCGCGGTGCTCCACCGCGATCGACACGGCAAACACCGGGAAGCCGTGCAGGAAGTTGGTGGTGCCGTCCAGCGGGTCGATGATCCAGACGGTGTCATCCGTGCCGCTGCGGCCGGACTCCTCCGCCAGGATCGCGTGCTGCGGGTAGCTGCGGTGGATGGTGGCGATGATGTCGGCTTCGGATTTTCGATCTATTTCCGAGACGAAGTCATTGCGGCCCTTGCTGTCGATTTTCAGCGAATCCAGGCGCGAGAGGCTTTTGACGATCAGATCACCGGCACGGCGCGCCGCCCGCATGCCGATGTTGAGCAGTGGTTGCATAAAGTGACGCTAGAATAGCAGAGCATGGCAGCGCCCGTTCGCATCGTCCTCATCGACCCAAGTCATCCCGGCAACATCGGTTCGGTGGCGCGCGCCATGAAGAACATGGCGCTGTCGGATCTGGTGCTGGTGCGGCCGCGTTCCTTTCCGCATGTGGAGGCCAACGCCCTTGCGGCGGGTGCGGACGATGTCTTGAACGGCGCACGCATCGTGGCGACCGTGGCCGAAGCCATCAGTGATTGCGCCTTCATCGCCGGCACCACATCGCGGCCGCGCTCCTATTACTGGGAGTTCACGACGCCGCGCGACGTGGCGGCGCGCGTCGTGGCACTCCCGCCCGAGAACCGCAGCGCGCTGTTGTTCGGATCCGAACGCTATGGGCTCGCCACCGAGGATCTGAACCACTGCAATGTGCTGGTGCGCATTCCGGCCAACCCGGAATATTGCTCGCTCAACCTTGCCATGTCCGTGCAGTTGCTGTCGTACGAATTGTTCATGGCGCGCGAGCAGCCGCAATCGCACACGCAATTCGAGCTGCCGCTCGCGCCGTCCGGCGATGTCGAGCATTTCTACACGCACCTCAACCAAGTGATGAACGAGATCGATTTCGAGGATCGAACCGGCCACTTGATGGAGCGAATGCGGCGCCTCTTCAATCGCGCGCAACTCGACCGCAATGAACTGAATATTTTGCGCGGGTTCCTGAGCGCCGTGCAGGGCCGCAGGGGGCAGTCGGCGCAGCGTCCGGGCAAATGAGCGCAGCAGAGGTGCGGAGCGGGTTGCCGGTGTACCTGGACAACGCGGCCACCACGCCGGTGGATCCGCGCGTCGCCAGGCGCATGGCGCAGGTCTTGAGCTCCGATGTCGAGTTCGGCAACCCCGCCTCGAGCAGCCACAGCTATGGCAGCGCGGCCGCGGCCTTGATCGAGACCGCTCGCTCGCAGGTGGCCGCCGCGGTGGGTGCCGATCCCGAGGAAGTGATCTGGACCTCGGGGGCCACCGAGGCGGACAACCTGGCGATTTTCGGCGTGGCGCGCTACTACCGCGGCGAGGGTCGCCACATCGTCACCGCGCGCACCGAACACAAGGCGGTTTTGGATCCCTGCGCCGAACTCGAGCGGCGCGGCTGGCAGGTCACCTATCTCGTGCCGGAGCGTGGCGGCATCATCCAACCGGCGCAGCTTGGCGCTGCGCTGCGCCCGGACACGGTGTTGGTGTCCCTCATGCACGTCAACAACGAACTCGGTGTGGTGCAGGATATCGCCGCGATGGCGCAGGTATGCGCCACGCACGGCCACGCCTGGCTGCATGTCGATGCCGCGCAGGCCTTTGGCAAGTGCCGCGTCGATTTCGCCGCGTCAGGCGCGCATTTGATGTCGCTGTCGGCACACAAGGCGTACGGACCGAAGGGTGCGGGCGCCCTGCTGGTCTCGAAGCGCGCTGCGCGCGCGGGTGCGGGCACGCGCGGCGGCGTGCATTTGACGGCGCTGCACTTCGGCGGCGGCCAGGAACGGGGCTTGCGCTCCGGCACATTGGCGACGCATCAGGTCGTCGGGATGGGATTGGCATTCCAATTGGCGGATGAGATGCCGGGCGCCGAAGGCCGGCGCATCGCGGACTTGCGCGATCGCCTGTGGCGCGGCGTGGCGTCGATCGGCGGCGTGCTGCGCAACGGCGATGAGCAGCACGTGGTGCCGAATTTGTTGAACGTGTCCTTCGAGGGCGTCGAAGGCGAGAGCTTGCTGGCGGCTGTCAGCCCGCGCATCGCCGTGTCGACGGGGTCGGCGTGCACGTCGGCCACGCAAGAGGCATCCTATGTGCTGCGCGCCCTGGGCCGCAGCGAACGCTTGAGCGAGAGCAGCCTGCGACTCAGTCTTGGACGTTTCACGGTGGAGCGCGACATCGATGTGGCCATCTCCGTTCTGCAGGAGGCTGTGCCGCGGCTGCGCCGGATAGCCGGCACATGAGGTACAGCGAATTGACGCGCCGCTATTTCGAGTCGGCGCCGCATGCCGGCGTCATCGGGGGCGTTTCGACCCGGGTGTTTCGCGGCAGCGCGGGCAACCGCGAGCGCGGCACCTGGGTGCAGTTCGACATCGAGGTCGCGGAGGGACGGTGTGTCGACGCCCGCTTCCTGGCCTTCGGCTGTCCGCACACCATCGCCGTGGCAGCGTGGGTTGCGGAACAGTCGGTCGGCCACCCGCTGGGCGCCGGCCTGCACGAACCGGTGGCGGCGCTGGCTGAACGCTTCGGCGTGCCGGCGGAGAAGCTGGGGCGGCTGTTGATCGTGGAGGATGCCTGGCGCGCCGCTGGCCAAGCCGCCGTGGGGTAGGGCTCGGCGCGGCCAGCGCATCGCGCCTTAGGTCTTGAATTTGAATGCCTCGAGGGGAGGCTCGACCCGCGCTTTCACTTTCCACTCCATGTAGTCCCGGTCAAGTTCCGGCAGGTGGATCGCGGGCGTAAGGCCGGGCATCTGCAGGTAGCCGTTGGTGAAACCCTCCTTGGTCAAAGCAACATCCAGGGTCGCGTCCTCAGCCCAATAAACGATAGGACTGTTGCCGGCTCCCTGCGTGAGGATCGGGTAGAGGTAGGGTGCGGACCTCAATTTGGCGATAGCCGCTTTAGAAACGGCAAACAGCGTTCCGGCGACTCTGCCAACTTCATCCACCGTGCGGTCCTCGGTGGGAAAGGTTCTCAGAACCAGTCCTTGAGGATCCTTGCCGGAGCCACGGCAACGTGAGCAGTCTGAAGACCGCTTCGATGCGGAGCAGGCTGGACACGGGTCCAGCCAGACAAGGGAGCCGCCAGACGGCATGACGGTGTTGAAGGGATGAAAACGTGCGGCGACCATTCCGATGGACGGCCGCTGGCTTGCGGATACCAATGCGTCGAGATGTTCGTAGTCGACGATCACATCGTCGTCCATGCACACGTAGCCGGCAGCGCTGGGAAGTGCCTTTGCGACGATATCGACCAGGTATTGCATGGCGAGTGCCTTGCCGACGTTTTCCGGCTCAGCGGTCGCGCTGGCCCCCAATCCATAGGTTTCAAAACCGTACCTGGCGGCTATCCGTTTCGCGCCGCCGTTGTCCCACACAAATACCTTGTATTTGTCCTCGATCCCTTCAGAGGCCAACCACCCGAGCACGGTGTCGAGGTAGCGCGAGCGGTACGCGCAGACCAGCAGCGGGATTTTGTTCGTTGGCGGTGTCATGCTCATCTCATTCCTTATTCGAGTGGAATCCCACGACCGGTGGTTCCTTGCGCGCTTTCAACTTCCACTGCATGTACTCTTCATCAAGCTCAGGAAGGTGGATTGCCGGGGTGAGATCCGGCATCTCAAGGTAGCCGTTCGTGAATCCAATGCCGGCCAGCGCGGTGTCCAGCGTCGCGTCTTCGCTCCAGTAAACGATCGGGCTGTTGTCGCCCTGTCGGGTGAGAATCGGGTACAGATAAGGCGCAAACTGTGTTTTGGCGACCGCTGATTTAGACACGGCAAACAGCCCTCCCGCCACTTTGCCGAGGTTATTCGCCGTGCGGTCTTTAGCCGAGTACGTACGAAGCCTGAGGCCGTGGGGATCTTTACCGCTGCCCCGGCAATGATGACAGGCTGTGAGTTGCGTGGCAGCCGCGCAGACCGGGCACGCGTCGAACTCGATGATGGAGCCGCCAGGCGGCATGGCGCTGTTGAATGGGTGGAAACCGGCGGCGACCATTCCTACGAAGGGACGGAGGGCGGCCGCGACCAACGCATCCAGGTGATCGCGATCGACGATCACATCGTCGTCCATGCAAACATAGCAGGTGGCCTCGGGCATGGCGCCGGCCACGATGTCGACCAGGTAATGCATCGCAATAGCTTTGCCGACATTTTTTGGACCCGCGCTTGCGCTACCTGCCAACGCATAGGTTTCGAAACCATATGCGGCGGAAAACACTTTTGCACCCCCGTTGTCCCAAACGAACACGCGGTAAGTCTCGTCTATTTCCTGGCTCAGCCAATTGAGTACGGTGTCTAGATAGCGCGGACGGTACGCGCAGATCAGCAACGGCGTTTTGGGTTTTCGCGGTGTCATGGCGATCGAGGGGTTAACTGCCGCAATTATCCTCTAGTGACGACTGGCCATTGAGAAACGCCCCGAAACATACAACTAACCAATTGGTAATGAAAAACGCGCCCCAATTCCGTGCGTACCAGGGGGTGGCGTGTTATGTATGGTGGAGTATAGGTGGCGGAACTGAATGAGGGCGGCGGTATGGCGATCTTGTTGACGGAATCGGCGGCGAATCGAGTGCGAGCGCACTTGGCGCAGCGCGGCATGGGCATTGGATTGCGCGTCGGCATCAAGAAGACAGGATGCTCTGGGTTTGCCTATGTCGTTAATTATGCCGACCATATCAATCCAGATGATGCCGTTTTCGAAGCTAATGGCGTCAAAGTTGTGGTTGACCCTACAAGCCTGCCGCTCATCGACGGTACTTTGGTGGATTTCGTGAAGCAGGGCCTCAACGAGGCCTTCAAGTTTCAAAATCCGAAAGCCAAGGGCGAGTGCGGCTGCGGCGAGAGCTTCAACGTTTAGCCCGTCCGGCAGCGTTCAGCGCTTCGCCGTCATCTTCAAGCTCGGCCGCGCTCCTGCCAAGCGGTGCAAAAGCCGCGGTTTTTCCAATCAATACAGATACTTCGGCGGTCATTGAAGATTGCTTGGGGTGCCGTAGTTCCAGTACACTGCGCGGTCCTTAAGATCCGACCCGAGGTTTCTCATGTCCATCGAGCGTACCCTGTCCATCGTCAAGCCAGACGGCGTCGGCCGCAATTTGATCGGCGAGGTCTATCGACGCTTCGAGGCGGTGGGTCTGAAAATCGTCGCCGCGCGCATGATGCAGTTGTCTCAGGCGGAAGCCGAGGGCTTCTACGCGGTACATCGGGAGCGGCCGTTCTTCAAGGACCTGGTGCGCTTCATGATTTCCGGACCGGTGATGGTGCAGGTGCTGGAGGGCGAAGGCGCGATCGCGAAGAACCGCGAGGTGATGGGCGCCACCGATCCGAAGAAGGCGGACAAGGGCACCATCCGGGCCGATCTTGCCAAGAGCATCGATGAGAACATCGTCCATGGTTCGGATGCGGCGGACACGGCGGCGCGCGAAATCGCCTACTTTTTCCGCGAAATTGAGCTCTGCGCGCGCACGCGCTAGCGTAGCGCTGCGACTTCCGGATGAAGGGGACTTGAAGCCACGTGAGCGGCGATCGCACTAATTTGTTGGGGCTTGCGCGCGCGGAACTCGAGGCGTTCGTCGCTGAACGGCTGGGCGCGAAACCTTTTCGTGCGCGCCAGCTGATGAAATGGATCTACCGGCGCGGCGCGGCTGATTTCTCGGTCATGAGCGATCTCAAACAGGACTTCCGCACGCAGCTCGCGGAGGTCGCCGAAATCGCCGTGCCGCAAATCGTCACGCAACAAGTCTCGCAAGACGGCACACGCAAGTGGATGCTGCGCATGGATCAGGCGCAGGGCATCGAGACGGTCTACATCCCCGAACCGGATCGCGGCACGTTGTGCATTTCCTCCCAGGTGGGTTGCGCCATGGACTGCTCGTTCTGCTCCACCGCGCAGCAGGGATTCAACCGCAACTTGAGCGTGGCGGAAATCGTCGGGCAGGTTTGGCTGGCGCATCGCGAATTGGCGACGCAGGATGGTTCGGACGGCCGCAGAATCACCAACATCGTGTTCATGGGGATGGGCGAGCCGCTGGCGAACTACCGCAACGTGCTGCCGGCGATGCGCATCTTCGTCGATGACCTGGGCTACGATTTATCGCGCCGCCGGGTCACCTTGAGCACCTCGGGATTGGTGCCGCAGATCTACAAACTGGCCGAGGAGTGCAACGTGGCCTTGGCGGTGTCCCTGCATGCGCCGAATGATGAGTTGCGCAACGAGCTGGTGCCCATCAATCGCAAGCACCCGATCGCCGAACTGCTCGCCGCCTGCTGGCACTATATCGATCAGCAGAATGGACGCAGCATCACCTTCGAGTACGTCATGCTGGACGGCGTGAACGACAAGCCGGAACATGCCCGCCAGCTGGTGCGTTTGCTGAAGGGCCGTCCGGCGAAGCTCAACCTGATCCCGTTCAACATCTTCCCGGGAACGCGCTACAGGCGTTCGCCGCCGGCGGCGATCGTGAAATTCCGCGACATTCTCAATCAGAACGGTGTGATCGCCACCACGCGCCGCACGCGTGGCGATGACATCGATGCGGCATGCGGACAGCTGGCGGGTCGCGTGAAGGATCGCACCTTGGTGCGTCTCGGCACCAAGATGAGCGCGCTGCGCGTCGAGGCGCCGCTCCCATGAGGACGGCGGCGCGGACCGCGATGTTCATCGCGCTGGTGATGCTGGCGGCGTGTGCGCACAACAATTCCGGATTCAAGAAGGCAACCACGCAGCAGATGGCGCAAAGCAACATGCAGCTGGCGATCGAGTACATGAAACTCAACAAGCTCATGGACTCGCGCAACTTCATCGAAAAAGCGTTGATCCAAGATCCGCAGAACGCGGACGTGCAAATGACGGCAGGATTGGTGTACGAGCGGCTGCGCGAGATTCCCAAGGCCGAACATGGTTATGCAACCGCGTATCGGCTGGGCAAGAACGATCCGAACATCGTCAACGCCTATGCCGGCTTTCTGTGCCGCACCGGCAAGGCTCAGGCGGGTGAGAAACTGTTCGCCGAGGTCGCCGACAGCCCGCTGTACCAGACTCCGGAAGTGGCCATGGTCAATGCCGGGGTCTGCCTGCGCAGCACCGGGGACCTTGTGGATGCGGAACGCTACTTCAATCGCGCCCTGGCGTATCGCCCCAATATGCCGGAGGCGCAGCTGCAGCTCGGCAACATCGATTTCGATCGCGGCGATGCCGCCCAGGCGCGCGATGTGGTGCAGCAGTATCTGGCCGTGAACGAAGCGACGCCCGAGGTTTTGTGGCTGGGATTCCGTGCGGCCCGCAAGCTCGGGGACAGCGCCGCTGCCGCGGGCTTTGCGCGCCGCGTGCAGACGGATTTTCCGGACTCCGAACAGGCGAGGAATATGCGCGCCGGCATCGATCGATGAACGATCCGAAGCCAACACCGGGGGCGCGACTCAAGGCCGCGCGCGAGCAGCGGGGCTTGAGCGCCCAGAAGGCGGCAGACGAGATGCACCTGGACGCGTGGGTGATCGACGCGTTGGAGGCGGGCGAGTACGCGCGCATCGGTCCAACCGTATACGCGAAGGGGCACCTCCGAAAGTACGCGAGCATGCTCGAATTGCCGGCCGAAGAGATCATGTCGGACTTCGAGCCGCAGGGGCAGGCGGCGATCAGCCGCGACATCTCGAGCATTCCGGTGGGCTCGCGTCACGGCCCTCGCGTGTCGCGCATCGTATCGCCAGGTCAGGCTGCGACGACCATTGGGGCGGTGATTCTGCTGATCAGCATCATGTGGTGGCAGCCCTGGCAGCAGCGAGCCCGAGCGCCGGCCAGCCGGGCGGCCGCGGCCGGCGCGCCGTCCGCCAGTGCGGTGGCCGACGTTGCGGAGCTACCGGCAACGGCAGATTTGGATGAGAGCGACAATGTCGCCGCGGCTCCCGTCACCGCGCTCGACTATGCTCCGGCGCACACCGCCGCGCCGCGACCCTCGGCCGCAACGGGCGCCGGCGGGGGAGTGGTGGACAAAGTCACGGCGACAACCGGCAAGGTCACGGCCGCACCCGCCGATGCGCGGGGCGTCCCTGCGCCGGCTGCGCCTGCGGCAGCCGCGGTGACGCCGCCCGCGGGTCGGGCGCGTCTCACATTGAGCTTTACCGCAGATTCCTGGGTGGATGTCCGCGATGCGCTGGGAAATCGCGCCTTCGCGGGCAACGAATCGGCCAATACGGTGAAGACGATTGCCGGCACCGCGCCGTTGCATGTATACCTGCGCTCGGCCAATGGCGTGCAGCTGGAGATCAACGGCCGGGCGGTCGCGATCGGGCCGCAATTCTTCTCGGGCGATGTGGCGCGATTCGAAGCGGGCGCCGACGGCGTCTTGCGGCGTGATACCACGCGGCCCGAGCAAACGTCCGCTCGTCCACCCGGCTGACCGGAGAGGCGTTTGAGCAAGATCATAGAGCCCTTACGCGGCGTGCACGACGTGTTGCCCACGCAAATCGCGGCGTGGCAGCACCTGGAGCGCGTCACGCGCGAGGTATTCGCGGCCTACGGCTACGATGAAATCCGCATTCCCGTGATCGAGCAGACACAGCTGTTCAAGCGCTCGATCGGCGACTTCACGGACATCGTGGAGAAGGAGATGTTCAGTTTCATCGACCAGGGTGAGGATCACATCACGCTGCGCCCGGAAGCCACCGCCGGAATCGTGCGCGCGGTGATCTCCAACGGTTTGCTGCGCGAGGGCCGGATGCGGCTGTGGTGCATGGGCGCAATGTTCAGGCGGGAACGCCCGCAGGCCGGGCGTTATCGCCAATTCCACCAGATCGATGCGGAAGCCTTTGGCTTCGAGGGTCCGGATATCGATGCGGAGATGATTCTGTTGTCGGCGCGCTTGCTGCGCCGGCTGGGATTGACACGCGTCAAACTGCTGCTGAACTCGCTCGGCACCCCGGCCTCGCGCGCCGCCTACCGCGAGCACCTTGGCCGCTATTTCGGCGCGCATGAATCTTCATTGGACGAGGACAGCCGCCGGCGCTTGCAAGGCAATCCGCTGCGCATCCTCGACAGCAAGAATCCGGACATGCAGCAGCTGATCGCCGGCGCACCGCGGCTGATCGAGTCGCTGGATGCCGAGTCGCTCGCCCACTTCGACACCTTGTGCGGACAGTTGCGCGCCGCCGGCGTCGAGTACCATGTGGATGCACACCTGGTGCGCGGACTCGACTATTACACACGCACCGTGTTCGAGTGGACCACGGATGCGCTGGGCTCGCAAAGCACCGTCTGCGCCGGCGGGCGCTACGATGGCCTGGTGGCGCAGTTGGGTGGGGCGGCCACGCCGGGCATCGGGTGGGCGATGGGCCAAGAGCGTATCGTGATGCTGCTGGAGAAGCAGGGGTTGACCACGCAACGGCAGCAGCCCCAGGTTTACCTGGTGTTGGTGGGCGAGGGGGCGCAGCAGCCGGGGTGCCTGCTCGCGGAGCGGCTGCGGGATGCATGGCCGCAGCTGAAGCTGCAGATCAACCTGGGCGGCGGCAACTTCAAGGCGCAGTTCAAGCGTGCCGACAAGAGCGGCGCGGAGTTTGCCTTGGTATTGGGGGAGGATGAGGTGGCGCGCGGCGTGGTGGCCGTGAAAGCCCTGCGGCGCGAGGCGTCGCAGGAAGAGTGCCCTCTCGAGAAAATCAATGAACGCCTGGGCCTGTTGTTGGGTCTTAAGGCTTGAGAACTCGGAGCAGACATGGTCGAAGACTATCTGACGGATGATGAACAGCTCGAGGCAGTCAAGCGCTATGTGCGGGAATACGCGCCGGTGCTCATCATCGGGGCGCTGATCGGAGCGGGACTCTTTTTCGGGTGGCGCTACTATCTGAACTATCAGAACGACCACGGACTGAAGGCGGGTGCGCAGTTCTCGCAGCTCACCAGCGCCTTGCAATCCGGGGACGAGACCAAGCCGCGGCAGATCGCCAACGATCTGATCAAGGACTATCCGTCGTCGCCCTACGCGGACCAGGCAAAATTGGTGCTGGCGCGCATGGACGTCGAATCGGGCCACGATGCCGATGCGATCGGGCCGCTCAGCGAAGTCATGAGCGGTTCGAAGGACTCGGAGTTGCGGCAGATCGCCCGCTTGCGATTGGCGCGCGTGTTGATCGATGAGGGCAAGCCCGACGAGGCGATCAAATTGTTGTCGGAGGCGACACCGGGCAGTTTCGCCGGCCGCTACCACGAAGCGCATGCGGACGCGTTGTATGCCAAGAAGGATGTGCCGGGCGCCATCGCCGAATACAAGGCGGCGCTCGAAGCCGCCGACGCGGGCGGTGTCGACGCCGCCATGGTGGAGATGAAAATGGCCGACTTGGGCGCAGCCGACAAACCTTTGGAAAAACTCAACATGGTCAAACACTGATGCGTCTTTTACTCTCCTTGAGTCTGTCCGCCGCTTTGCTGATCGCGGCCGGCTGCAGCAAGGACAAAGACGTCGAGCCGCCGGCGAAGCTGGTGGATTTTCCACAGACGCTGCCCGTGAAGAAACTCTGGGGTGAGGGTGTCGGCGCCAATAAGAAGCAGATCAAACTGCGGCTCGGCCTGGGTCCGGCCATCGACAACGGGCTGGTGTTTGCGGCCAGCCACAAGGGCGAGTTGGTCGCGATATCGCTGGAAAGCGGCAAGCACGTCTGGCTGAAGAAGCTGAAGATGCCTTTGTCGGCCGGTCCCGCGGCGGGTAACGGCATGGTCGTGGTGGGTTCGAGCAAGGGTGCCATCCTTGCCTTCGATGGTGCGACGGGCAAGGAATTGTGGCGCGCCCGCGTGAATTCGGAGCTGCTGTCGGCGCCTGCGATCAGTGAGAGCGTCGTCGTGTTGCGCTCGGTGGATGGACGCTTGCACGGTCTGAACGCGCAGACCGGCAAGGAACTATGGTCGGTCGAGCAGCAGGTGCCGCGTCTGAGTCTGCGAGGCACGGCCACCCCGATCATCGCCAAGGATGTGGCCATCAGCGGCTTCGACAATGGCAAGGTGATGGCGGTATCGCTCACCAACGGCGATACCGTGTGGGATACGGCGTTGGCCTCACCGCATGGCCGTACCGAATTGGACCGGCTGGTCGACATCGACTCGGCCGTGCACGTGGTCGGGGACAATGTATTCGCGGCCGGCTACCAGGGCCGCACCGCCATGATCGCGCTCGAGTCCGGGCAGATCTGGTGGTCGCACGACATGTCGAGCTATCGCGGTCTGGCGGCGGACGAGGAGAACATCTACGTGACGCAATCCGACGGCACCATCGTCGCCATGCGCCAGAGGGATGGCTCGGAAGTGTGGCGCAACGAGAAAGTGAAACGCCGTGCGTTGAGCGCACCGGTGGCGATTTCGAGCGCGGTGGCGATCGCCGATTATCAAGGGTATGTGCATTTCTTGGACAAGAACACCGGCGTGCTGGTGGCGCGGGTGAAGGTCGCCAAGCAACGCGTGTCGAGTGCGCCTGCTGCCTTCGAGGACACGGTGGTGGTGCTCACGGATGGCGGCAGCCTGGCGGCATACCGGGTCTCACCGAAGGCACCGATGCCCGAGGCGGCTGCGCCCGCAGAGCCGCCGGGTGCGCCTGTGGCCGCGCCGGCTCCAGCGCCCAGTCCGTAAGCAGAGCAGACGCACATGCTGCCGGTCGTCGCATTGATAGGGCGTCCGAACGTGGGCAAGTCGACGTTGTTCAACGCCATGACCGAGACGCGCGACGCCTTGGTCGCGGACCTGCCGGGTCTGACGCGCGACCGGCAGTACGGATTTGCGCGGCGCACCGAAGTGCCTTGCATCGTGGTCGATACCGGCGGCTTGGTGGAGCACGCGGAGTCCATCGAAGGCTTGATGGTGGAGCAGACCGAGCGTGCCATCGAGGAGGCGGATCGTCTTATCGTGCTGGTGGATGGTCGCGCCGGCGTCACTCCGCAGGATCAGTTCGTCGCGCAGCTGGCGCGCCGCAGCGGCAAGCCCATCGTGCTGGCCGTCAATAAGACCGAGGGCTTCGATCACGATATGGCGGTGGCGGACTTTCACCAACTGGGTTTGGGAGAGCCTGTACCGATCGCCGCGGCGCATGACCAAGGAGTGATCTCGCTGCTGGAGACTGCGCTGTCCGGACTGACGCCGGATCCGCAGGATGGTCCGGAGATGACCGGCATCAAAGTGGCCATCATCGGGCGTCCCAATGTCGGCAAGAGCACCCTCATCAATCGTTTGTTGGGCGAGAACCGCATGGTCGCCTTCGATGAGCCGGGCACGACCCGCGATGCCGTGTTCGTGCCGTTCGAACGCGACGGCGAGCGCTATACCTTGATCGACACGGCCGGCGTGCGGCGCCGTTCACGCGTCGAGGCAGCGGTGGAGAAATTCAGCGTCATCAAGACGCTGCAGGCGATCGAGAGCGCGCACGTGGTGGTCGTGGTGATGGACGCGCATGACACGGTTGCGGAGCAGGACGCAAGCTTGCTGGGCACGGTGATCGAGCAGGGCCGTGCGTTGGTGCTGGCGGTCAACAAATGGGACAACATTCCCATGGAGCAGCGCGATTTGATACGCGGACAGCTGCAGCAGAGGCTGCAATTCGCGGATTTCGCACCGCTGCACTTCATCTCGGCGCGCCACGGCAGCGGCGTCGGGGAATTGTTCGCCTCGGTTCGCAAGGTGTATTCGGCCGCGATGCGCGACATGAGCACGCCGGAGCTGACGCGCGTGTTGGAGGCGGCGATCGAGAGTCATCAGCCTCCCTTGGTCAGCGGGCGGCGAATCAAACTGCGTTACGCTCATCAGGGCGGCCGCAATCCTCCGGTGGTGGTGATCCACGGCAATCAAATCGATCATGTGCCCGACGCCTACCGCCGCTACCTGGTGAACGTGTACCGCAAGGCCTTCGATTTGACGGGCACGCCGGTGCGCGTCATCTTCCGCGGCGAGGACAATCCTTTTGCCGGCAAGAAGAATCCGCTCACCCCGCGCCAGGTGCGCAAGCGCAAGCGATTGATCCAGCGCAACAAGCGCTGAAATCAAGGACAGCTTTGCTAGACTAAGCCCGCCGCCATGGGGGCCAACCGGGATGATGAGCTTGCCGAACTTCAAGACGAAGTCGTTTCGAATTTCCGCGATCCTGCTGCTGCTGTTCGGGCTGTATGCGCTGGCCGGATTCCTGATTGCGCCGCGCCTGATCCGCGGCGCGCTCCTGGAGGACATCCCGAAATCCCTGCCCAGGATCATTCCCACGGTCGGCGCTGTTCACTTCAATCCCTTGTTGCTGCAGCTGGAGGTCAGAGATTTTGCGCTGGCTGACTCTGCCGGCGAGAAATTGCTCGGTTTCGACCGCTTCTTCGTCGCTTTCGAACTGTCCTCGCTGTGGCACCGCGCGTATTCGTTCGCCAACATCGAGCTGGAGAAACCATTCGTCAATGCCGTCACGGCCAAGGACGGACAGGTCAATTTGGCGCAGCTCAGCCCGAAATCCACGCCGCCCGCGAAGAAAGACGATTCGGTGCCGGCCTTGCGCATCGGGTCGTTCAAGGTCAGCGCAGGATTCGTGACCTACGATGATCGCGCGCATCCGTCCGATTTCGTCGCGCGTCTGGATCCCATCAACTTCGAGCTGCGCGATTTTACGACGGGCGTCGACGGCGGGAAGTTCACTTTCACCGGAGCCTCGAAGCTTGGCGAACGGGTCGAGTGGCATGGCCATCTGTCGGTGCAGCCAATCGAATCGGACGGCGAGTTTCAGATCGACGGACTGCAGGCGCACACGATTTGGGAGTACCTGGAGGACAGGCTGAACTTCCTGGTGAACTCGGGAAGTATCGATGTCCATGGCACGTACCGGTTCGCTCTGCGGGATGCCGTGGATCTCAAGGTGGACGTCTCGAAAATCGCAGTTTCAGATCTCGCTGTCAGGGCCAAGGATGCCGATGTCGACTGGGTAACGTTGCCGCAGCTGCTGGTGAGCAACACGAATGTTGATCTGGCAAAGCAAAGTGTGCAGGTTGATTCGCTGACCTTGAACGGTCTGAAGCTCGTGACCTGGATGGCAGCGGATGGCTCGCTCAATTTGATGAAATTGGCGACGGGTGCTGCGCCTGCCGGCGCCGTGTCCGCCGCCACGGCGCCTCCCAGCGCGGCTCCCGCGAGCGCGGCGGCACCAGCTTCCACGGCGACCGCGACCGCGACCGCAAGCGCGGCGCCCGCAAGCGCGGCTCCTCCGTGGAGCGTGAGCTTGCATGAATTTGCGGTGCGCGATGCCAGCATTTCCGCGGAGGACCGAAGCACCACGCCCGCCGCCAAGGTGATGCTGGCGCCGCTGTCGATCACGGTCACCGACGCCAGCATGGACCTCGGCAAACCGGTGCACCTGACGCTGGAAACGAAAATCAATCAATCGGGTTCGTTGAACGTGGCGGGTGAGATCACGCCGAAGCCGCTGAATGCGGACTTGAGCATCAAATTGGCCGATATCGATTTGGCGGCGGTGCAGCCGTATATCGCGCAACGCACCTCGATGACGCTGCTCACGGGCGAATTGAGCGGCGACACCCGGGTGCACTATGGCTCGGGCACGCCGGCCATCGACGTCAGCGGCAGTCTCAGCGTCGCCAAGCTGCATACCGTGGATAACGCGCTGCATGATGATTTGGTCAACTGGGATCGGCTGAGCGTGCAAGGACTGCGGTATCAGCACGCGCCGGATCGCCTCGATGTCGATCTGGTGAGCGCGCAAAAGATGTATGCGCGCGTCATGATCGAGCCGGACGCGACGCTCAACGTCACGCGGGTGCTGGCGGGGCCGGGTGCCACCCTGGTGGCACCCGCATCGCCGGGCACCAATCAGGCGCCGGTGAGCGCCACGGCAGCACCGGCGGCCGAACCTGCGCCGAAAAAAGGCCGAAGCAAGCAGGTCGCCAAGGCGGGAGCAGATACGCCGCCACCAGGCGCCGCCGGGGCGCTGATGCCGATGTCCATCAAGAAAATCTCACTGGAAGCGGGTGAAGCGGATTTTGCCGATTTGTCGGTCACGCCGAACTTCTCCGCGGGCATTCATAATTTGCACGGCAGCGTGCTCGGAATCTCCTCGAAGGCGGGCTCGAGGGCAAAGATCGACATACACGGCCAGGTCGACGAATTCTCGCCGGTGGCGATCACCGGCGAAGCCAACGTGCTCGGTGCGCCGCTCTACACCGACGTGGCCATGAGCTTTCAAAATATCCAGTTGGCCACCTTCAATCCGTACTCCGGCAAGTTCGCGGGCTACGACATCTCCAAGGGCAAGCTGACCACGGAAATGCACTATAAAGTGGACGGGCGCAAACTGGATGCACAGCACCATGTCGTGGTGGACCAGTTGGAGTTCGGCGACAAGACCGAGAGCAAGCAGGCCGTGTCGCTGCCGATAAAATTGGCCGTATCGCTGCTGAAGAACCGCGATGGGGTGATCGAGTTGGACATTCCGGTCAACGGCTCGCTCGATGATCCGCAGTTCAAGCTTGCTCCGCTCATATGGAAAGTGTTCGTCAATATCCTGGAGAAGGCCGTTACGGCGCCGTTCGCGCTGCTGGGTTCGCTGTTCGGCGGCGGGCCGGATCTGCAATTCGTCGACTTCGAACCCGGTGCCTCGGACCCGGATGCGGCGGCCGTCGCCAAAATGCAGACCCTGCTGAAGGCGCTCACCGAGCGCCCGCAATTGAAAATCGATCTTCCCATCGCGGCGGTGGATTCGCTCGACCGGCCGTCGCTCATCGACGCGCAGCTCGCCTCGCAGGTGCACGCTGCGCAGGCCGAGGCTGCCACCCGCAAGAAGTCGATTGCAGCGAGTGTGCCGTTCGAGCAGCTCGATCCGGCCGTGCGCTTGGACATCCTGAGCCAGCTGTACCAGAAGAATCTTGGCGCTGAACCGAAGTATCCCGATGCCGTCACGGCCATCAAGGCAAAACCCGATCTGACTGCCGCGAAGATCGACTATCTTACCGGCGAGCTGCGCAGCCACATTACCGTGGGCGAGGCGGAGCTGACTGCGCTGGCGCAACTGCGCGCCATGAACTTACAGCGGCTGCTGCTCAAGGACACGCAAATCGACTCGGATCGGGTGTTCGTGGAGGCGAACGACAAGGCAAAGGCGGAGGGCGGAAAGGTGCGGCTGGAGTTGTCATTACGCTGACGCTTCAAATGAATGCAGGTGCGCTTTCCGGCCGCTCTCGTTCAGTGCAGAAAATGCGTAGCAGACACGACAATTTTATCTAACCTGCTGATCGCATTCGATTCTTGCGCGATGGCATAACGGGTGCTTGCCCTGGGGCCGCCCATGCCATAACGCGAACTCCAAGGGATAGAAGGGATGAAACTTGTCACCGCAATCATCAAGCCATTCAAACTCGACGATGTGCGCAAGGCCGTCAGCGATGTCGGCGTACAAGGCGTCACCGTCACCGAGGTGCGCGGCTTCGGGCGTCAGCGCGGACACACTGAGATCTATCGGGGCGCAGAGTACGCCGTCGAGTTCGTTCCGAAGACAAAGATAGAGATTGCAGTCGACAATGCGCTGGTCGATCAGGTGATCGAGGCCGTGATGAAGGCGGCTCAAACCGGGAAAGTCGGGGATGGAAAAATATTCGTATTCGATCTCGTCCAGGTGGTCAGGATCCGGACGGGCGAACGGGACGCCAGCGCTATCTAAAAAAGATGAGAGGATGCACGATGAGTAAATTGGCTCGATTGGCCCTTTTTGCCATGCTGTCGGTGGTCGCCACCGGCGCATGGGCCCTAGACCCGCCCGCCGCCAGCGCGGCGGACTCGGGGGCCGGACAACCGGCCGCTGCGTCGGCCGCTGCCGCCGGTGGGCCCGCCACCGGTCTGCCGGCCACCGCATCGGACGCGGCCGCCGCTGCCGCGCCCACCGAGCCCTTCCTATTGCCGGTCGACAAGATCAGCGCCGGCGACACGGCGTGGATGCTGACCTCCACCGCGTTGGTATTGATGATGTCGATACCGGGCCTGGCGCTGTTCTACGGCGGCATGGTGCGCAAGAAGAACATCCTGGCGACGTTGATGCAAACCTTCGCCATCGTCTGTGTGGTGACGCTGCTGTGGTGGCTGATCGGTTACTCGTGGGCGTTTACACCCGGGAGTCCCTTTCTCGGCGGCAGCAGCCGCGCGCTATTCAACGGTATGACCTTCATGCATGACCCGGTGAACAAAGTGTCGGTATCGCACCTGGCGCTCACCATTCCCGAAACCGTCTACGCCATGTTCCAGCTGACCTTTGCCGTGATCACGCCGGCGTTGATCGCGGGTGCTTTCGCGGAACGCATGAAGTTCTCGGCCATGTTGATATTCATGGTGGTCTGGTCATTGGCGGTATACACGCCGATCGCGCACATGGTGTGGGAACCCACCGGCTGGCTGAGCACGGCGGGCGTGCTGGATTACGCGGGCGGCACCGTGGTGCACATCAACGCGGGAATCGCGGGCCTCGCCAGTTGCCTGGTGCTCGGCAAGCGCCTGGGGTACGGACGCGAGTCCATGGCGCCGCATAATCTGACTTTGACGTTGATCGGCGCATCCTTGCTGTGGGTGGGTTGGTTCGGATTCAACGCCGGCTCTGCGGGCGCCGCCGACGGGCGAGCCGGCATGGCAATGCTGGTGACGCAGCTCGCCACCGCGGCGGCAGCGCTCGGCTGGATGTTCGCCGAGTGGGTCATCAAGGGCAAACCGAGCGTGCTCGGAATCGCATCAGGCGCAGTGGCCGGTCTGGTGGCGATCACGCCCGCGTCAGGGTTCGTCGGGCCGACACCGGCCGTGATCATCGGCGTGATCGCCGGCGTGGTGTGCTTCTTCTCGGCGACATCGCTGAAGCATGCGCTCGGCTACGACGACTCGCTGGACGCTTTCGGCGTGCACGGCATCGGCGGCATCATCGGTGCGTTGCTGACCGGCGTGTTCGTCAGCAAGGAAATCAGCGGTGCCGACGGCTCGCTGCTCATCCAGGCCAAGGGTGTGGCCGTAACCGTGGTCTATGGATTCGTGGTGAGCTACGTGATTCTGAAAATCATCGACATCACCATCGGCTTGCGCGTCAGCGAAGAGCAAGAGCGCGAGGGACTTGACATTTCCCTGCACGGCGAGAGCATCGAATAGCGGAAAAAAACGCGCCGCGACGCTTGGGCGTAAAATGCGCTGCCAGAAAGGAGCGTTTTTATGCCCATTCTAGAACTCGGACTTGTTGCGGCGGTCGTCATCCTGTTGTCCGGCTTGCGCGTCGCGCAGGAATACGAACGGGGTGTGATATTCAGGCTCGGACGCTACGTCGGACTGCGCGGTCCGGGTCTGTACTGGATCATTCCGCTCAGCATCGATCGCGCCGTGCGCATCGACATCCGCACGCGCACGGTCTCCGCGGAGCAGCAGGAGACCATCACCCGCGACAGCGTGACCATCAAGGTGAACGCCGTGCTGTGGTACCGCATCGTCGATGCCGCCAAGGCGGTGATCGAGGTGGCGAACGCCGAAGCCGCCGTTTATCAACTGGCGCTCACCGGGTTGCGCAACATCATCGGGCAGCACGATCTGGATGAGATTCTCCAGGAGCGCAACAAGATCAATCAGCTGCTGAACGACAGTATTGCGCGTTCGACCGCCGCCTGGGGCCTTCAGGTGCAACGCTTCGAGATGAAGGATGTCGAGTTGCCCAAAGCCATGCAACAGGTCATGGCGATGCAGGCGGAAGCAATCCGTGAGAAGCGGGCACGCATCATCAAGGCTGAAGCGGAACTCGAGGCGTCGGTGAAATTGTCGGCGGCCGCGGCGCAAATCACCGCCAATCCGGCGGCGTTGGAACTGCGCCGCATGCAGATGATCTCCGAGGTCGGCGCGGAGAACAACAGCACCACCGTGATCATGATTCCGTCGGACTTCGTATCGTTGGCGCATGGTCTCAACGAATATCTGGCGCGGCCGCGCGAATCGTGACCGCGGTCGCATTTCCCAAGGGATTATGCCAGGTACTCTTGGCCTTCAGCCCGAAGTCCACTTACGGAGAAGAGCGACATGAGCAACCCCTACAGCAGCGCCAATGATCGCGCCTCCATTTTGGGTCCCACACTTTATTTCAAGGGCGAGTTGAGCGCCGATGAGGACTTGCTGATCCAAGGCCGCGTCGAGGGCTCGGTCACCCACACCCAGCGCCTCACCGTCGGCCCACAGGGTACCGTCAAGGCCAACATCAAAGCGCAGCTCATTGTGGTGGAAGGCACGGTGGAAGGTGATCTGACCGCCGAAAAATCCATTTTTGTGAAAGAAACGGCCAAGGTGTGCGGGAACATCGCCGCGCCGACGGTCAGCATCCTGGAAGGCGCCTGTTTCAGCGGCAATATCGACATGGGGGCGAAGAATCCGGGCGTGCAGAAAGCACCCAAGGTCGCCTCCGGTGCTGCCTGAAATGTCTTGGTTCAAGAAACCCAATGGAGATGAGTTGATGATCAACAATGCCCCCGGCCGCTCCGGCGCGCCAGAACCGTCGGTGAAGCGTCCTGAGCCGCGCGAACCCGGGGCGGCACCGATGACCCGTGCCGCCGAAGTGCGCGCCGCGGAGATTCGCGCCGCCGAGGCGCGAGCCGCTGAAGTTCGCGTTGTCGAACCGCCGCGTGCCGTGGAAGTCAAAGCACCAGAACCGACGCACCGCGCCTCCGTCCTCGGACCCACTCTGCGATTCAAGGGCGAATTGTCGGCGCAGGAGGATCTGGTCGTGCAGGGCAGCGTGGAAGGGTCCATCACCCATACGCAGAGCCTGACCATGGGTGCCGATGGGTCCATGAAGGGCGATATCCGTGCCCGCGTCATCATCATCGACGGCAAGGTCGAGGGTGACATGTATGCGACCGAATCGGTCAATATCCGGGCCACCGCCAAGGTGAAGGGGAATGTGTTTGCTCCCCGGGTGGCCATCAGCGACGGCGCCTTCTTCCAGGGCCGAATCGACATGCAGCCTTCGGGCGCGGCGGTTCAGGAACACAGCGCGCGCCAGCGTCAGGCGGCTCTGGCGGTGCCTATGGATGGGGCGCAAGTCGACCAGATGCTCGCTAAAGCCTAAGTGGCGGGATAAGGCTCCACGCGGCCTCGGAAATGCACAGTGGCCGCGCGGAGCCCTATCCCGCCAGGCTTGATTCTGGGCCGGTCAACGCACGGTGTCGAAAGCACTAATTCGGCACGAAGAGTTCGGGATCTACCCAGGCTCGATTCAAGCTCAAGCCCCAGTGCAGGTGCGGGCCGGTTGTACGGCCCGTCATTCCGACCAGCCCGAGGCGCGCGCCGGCCGCCAGGTGCTGTCCCGGCTTTACATCGATGGCGCTCAAGTGGCAGTACATGCTGATCAG
>Ga0116226_10000824_pt1 | contig 26824 bp, 23 predicted proteins | sample S1TSphfallax_FD_89692 | JGI IMG/M metagenome (GOLD analysis project Ga0116226, IMG submission 89692) | Host-associated microbial communities from peat moss isolated from Minnesota, USA - S1T2_Fa - Sphagnum fallax MG | ecosystem: Host-associated > Plants > Peat moss > Unclassified | place: USA... | reverse complement strand
CATGCCGAGGGTGGTGTAGCGTTTCAAGAGTTCGGCTGAGGTGAATCCCTCGCGCACCGCAAGCGCCAGATCGTCGGCGGTCACGTCATGTTGAAAATCGACGAACGCCTTAGCGCGCGCGGGTGCAACGCGCCACAGGGGCGAGAGGCCGCAGAGCTCATCGTCGGTGCGCGCCGCCGGACCCGCGGGCGCCCTGAAACCGCTCGCCTCGGCGGCGGCGGCGCCGGCGGCGGCGCCGGCGCGCAGCGCCCCTTCCAGGGTGAACTCGCCGGCCACGGCACCCACGACTTTGAACGCCGGCGGCAAAACTCCTGGAATGAACGCACTCGCGGCGTCCGACCAGCGTGGGCGCCCACCCAGGTGAGTGGTCAAGGCCAGGTTTGGATTGAACCCGCCCGACATGGCGAGCACATCGGATCGAATCCGCGTCGTTCGGCCGGCGCGGTCGCGAACGCTGATGGCTTCCACGTCGCGCCCGCCATGCGCGGCGACCACCTGCGCTCCCAGCAGCACCGGCGCATCGAGACGCTTCGCGGCGCTCTGCAACGCCGGTGCCACTTCTTCCCGCGCATCGATGAGCGCGGCGACTGCAATGCCGGCGTTGCGCAGGTCGAGCGCGGTCCGCCAGCCGTCATCGGTGCAGGTGAATAGCGCGACCCGCCGGCCGGCGCTCACGCGGAAGCGATTCAGATAGGCGCGCACCGCGGTCGACATCATGACGCCGGGCCGGTCATTGCCGCTGAACACGATGGGTCGTTCCAGCGCCCCTGCGGCCAGCACGGTTTGGCGCGCGACGATCCGCCACAGTCGCTGTCTCGGTTGCCCGGGCGGCGGTATTGCCAAGTGATCCGCGACGCGTTCCAGCGCGCCATAGGTCTTGGAGTCATAGACGCCGAAGACCGTCGTGCGCCGCATCACCCGTACTTCCGGGTTCGATTCGAGCTCCGCGGTCGTCTGGCGCGCCCACTGCGCACCGCTCATGCCGTTTATCTCGCGCGGTTCGGCGTTCAAGCGCCCGCCGGTCAAGAAGTCCTCATCGCAGAGGATGACGCGCGCGCCGGCGCGTGCCGCGCTCGAGGCCGCAGCAAGTCCGGCGGGTCCCGCTCCAATCACCAGCACATCGCAAAATGCATGCGCTTTCTCGTACCGGTCCGGATCCGCTTCCACGCTGGCGCGTCCGAGCCCGGCTGCGCGCCGGATCGCAGGTTCATAGACCCGCTCCCAGAAGCGCGCCGGCCACATGAAGGTCTTGTAGTAGAAGCCGGCAACGAGCAGGGGGGACAGCCACGAGTTGATCGCGCCCACGTCGAACCCAAGCGAGGGCCAGCGGTTTTGACTGTGAGCTTCCAGTCCGTCGTAAAGTTCGACGACGGTGGCACGGGTGTTGGGCTCGCGCCGCGCGCCGCTGCGCAATTCCACCAGCGCATTCGGCTCCTCCGAACCCGCGGTGAGAACGCCGCGCGGACGGTGGTACTTGAACGAACGCCCCACCAGACGGATGCCGGCCGCCAGCAAGGCGGAGGCCAAGGTATCGCCCGCGAAACCCGGGTAGACCTTGCCGTCGAAGCGAAAGGAGATCGGCCGCTCGCGGTCTATGCCGACCGCGTCCATACCGGCCGCGCCTACGCCGGCCGCGCCTACGCCGGCTGCGCCTAAGCCGGCCGCGTCGATACCGCCGAGGCGATGGCTGGTGTTCACTTGCCCACCGCGGGGTTCGCGTATTCGGCGGACGCGATCTCGTGCGTGCGGATATCGCGGGTCACACGCAGCCAGGTCCGGCAACCCGAGGCGTGATACCACAATTCGGCGTGTAGACCGGACGGGTTGTCCCGCAAATACACCGCCTCCACGAAGCGGCCGGCCGCGTCGCTGCCGCTGGCATCGGGCCGCACGTACCCCGCGTCCCCGAGATACGAAAACTCGGTGAGGTCGCGTTCGCCGCAAAATGGACAGGGAATGCGCATGCCTAAAGCACTTTCAATGCAGGTTCGGTTGGGCGCCCGAACCCTTTTCATCGAGCAGGTACCCGGTCGCAAAGCGGTCCAAGCGAAACGCGCGAGCGGTTGCATGCGGCTCATCGCGTGCCAGCAGATGCGCGAAGCACCAGCCGGACGCCGGGGTGGCCTTGAATCCACCATAGCACCAGCCGCTATTCAAATAGAGACCGGGCAGCGGTGTGTGGTCGATGATCGGCGAACCGTCCATCGACATGTCCATGATGCCGCCCCAGGAACGCAGCATGCGGATGCGACCGAGCGCAGGCATCAACGCCATGCCGCCTTCGCACACATCCTCGACGGTGGGCAGATTGCCGCGCTGCGCATAGGAATTGTAGCCATCGATGTCCCCGCCAAAAACCAATCCGCCCTTGTCCGACTGGCTGATGTAGAAGTGTCCCGCGCCGAAGGTGATGACACCGGGAATGAACGGCTTGATGGCCTCGGAGACGAAGGCCTGCAGCACATGACTCTCGATGGGAAGCCGCAAGCCCGCCAGGCGCGCCACCGTCGAACTGTTGCCCGCGACGGCAAGGCCGACTTTTTTTGCACGGATCGCGCCGCGGGTCGTCTCGACACCGATGATCCGGTCGCCGTCGCGCTGAAAGCCGGTCACTTCGCAGTTCTGAATGATATCCACGCCCCGCCCGCTTGCAGCGCGCGCATATCCCCACGCAACCGCGTCATGCCGCACCGTGCCGCCGCGCCGTTGCAACAGCCCTCCCTGAATGGGAAAGCGGGCACCGTCGAAGTCGAGAAACGGCAGCATGCGACGCACGGCCTCCCGGTCGAGCAGTTCCGCATCGACGCCATGCATGCGCATGGCGTTGCCGCGGCGCGCGTACGCATCCCGCTGGCCGTCAGAGTGGTAAAGATTGAGCACGCCGCGTTGACTGACCATGGCGTTGTAGTTCAGGTCCTGCTCGAGCCCCTCCCACAGCTTCATCGATAACTCGTAGAACGGATTGTTGCCGGGCAGCAGGTAGTTCGAACGAATGATGGTGGTGTTGCGTCCGACGTTGCCGGAACCGATCCAGCCCTTCTCGAGCACCGCCACGCGCGTGATGCCGTGCACCTTCGCGAGGTAGTGGGCGGTGGCGAGACCGTGGCCGCCACCGCCGACGATGATCACGTCATACTCAGGTTTCGGCGCCGCATCGCGCCATGCCGGACCCCAGCCCCGATGCCCCGAGAGCGCCTCGCGCAGCAGTGAAAATATCGAATAGCGCATGTGGCGGTGATTCAATGCACGGCGGGTTTCAGATGTCGCGCCCGCGCCCAGGAATCCAGGTGGTCCCGGCGAGCGGCACCCCGGCCATCGCCGCCGCTTCCACCGTCAAGGCCACCAGATCCTCTCGTTCGAGATGATGCACATCTTGCTTGCCGCAGGCACGCGCAATGGTGGTCAGCTCCATGTTGAGCGTTCGCAGGTAATTCTTGAGCCGCTTCGCGCCGACCTCCGGCTCCAGACGCAATTCAAGCTCCGCATCCTGCGTGGTCACGCCAACCGGACATCTGCCGGTATGGCAATGATGGCAATAACCGGGTGCCGTCCCGAGCCGCGCGTAGTCCTCGCGCGCCGAATGATGTTGGCCGTCGGAAATATACGTCTCGCTGTTGCAGCCGAGTGCGATCAGCACACCCTGCCCGATCGCGACGGCATCGGCACCCATGGCCAGCGCCTTGGCCACATCGGCGCCGCTGCGGATACCGCCTGAAATGACCAACTGCACCGTGCCGCGCATATTCAGTTCATCCAAGGCCTCGACCGCCTGGCGCAGCGCCGCCAGGGTCGGAATACCGACATTCTCGATGAAAACGGTCTGCGTGGCCGCTGTCCCGCCCTGCATGCCGTCGACCACGATCACATCGGCGCCCGCATTCACCGCAAGCTTCACATCGTTCAGCACGCGCGTTGCGCCCACCTTGACGTAAATCGGCTTTTCCCAATCGGTGATTTCGCGCAGCTCTTTGATCTTGATGACCAAATCGTCGGGTCCGGTCCAGTCCGGATGTCGGCACGCCGAACGCTGATCGACGCCTTCGGGCAAGGTGCGCATGCGCGCCACCCGCGGATTGACTTTCTGCCCGAGCAACATGCCACCGCCGCCGGGTTTTGCTCCCTGGCCGATGACGATCTCGATCGCGTCCGCCCGTCGTAGATCATCGGGATTGAAGCCATAGCGCGAAGGCAGGCACTGATAGATGAGCGTTTTGGACGAGGCACGCTCCTCGGAAGTCATCCCTCCATCCCCCGTGGTGGTCGACGTCCCGACTTCGGTGGCCGCCCGGCCGATGGCATCCTTGACGCGCGCGGACAGCGCGCCAAAGCTCATGCCGGCGACCGTGATCGGCATGGCCAATTCGATGGGCTTCGAGGCAAACCGCGTGCCCAGCAGCGTCTTCGTGGCGCAGCGCTCTCGATAGCCCTCGAGCGGATAACGCGACAGCGAGGCGGCGAGAAACAACAGGTCGTCGAAATGCGGCACGCGCCGCTTCGCGCCCAGTCCGCGAATCTCATACAACCCGGTCGCGGACGCGCGCTGGATGTAATCGATGGTCTGTCGATCGAATCCGGACGACTCCTCCAACTGCAGACCGGTCACGCTAGTACTCCTGATCGGCATCGGCATGCCAGTGATACAGATTCTTCGCCGATGCGATGCGTTTGAATGTGTTCGGCGCATGAGACATGCCCGACTTCGCCAGCAAATCGGCCACCGCGGCCAGATCCGCCTCGGTCATCGGCTCGAAGCGCGCGTCCGACCCGAGCGAACGGACGCTGCCGCGAATGTAGATCACCGCTTCATAGAGCGAGTCGCCGAGCGCATCTTGCGCGTCGCCGCAGATCACGATGCGTCCGGCCTGTGCCATGAAGGCCGAGAAGCTGCCGACGCTCCCGCCGACCACGATATCGCCGCCTTTGAGCGAAATTCCGCAGCGTAGCGAAGCATCACGGTCGATGATCAGCAGTCCGCCGTGCGCCGATGCACCGGCGGCAGTCGAGGCGAAACCTTTGATGTGGACCCGGCCTGACATCATGTTTTCGGCGGCACCGGGACCGGCGCTGCCGTGAACGGTCACCGTGGCGCGTTGATTCATACCGGCAACGTAGTAGCCGACATGTCCATGAATGTCGACCTCGAGATCCGCGTCGAGGCCACACGCGACGCTGTGCGCGCCGTCCGGACGGTTTACGCGCACGCGTTTCACGCCATCGCGCGCCGCTTGCTTGTGCAGGTATCCATTCAGCTGCCGCAACGAGTCGCGGCTCAGGTCGAACTCGCGCGCTTCCGCGATCTGCACTAGACCCGCCATCGATAGATCTCTTCGGGCTTGGGTTCGAAAATGTTCGCGTGCTCGATGGCGGGCAAATGCGACAGTGAGCGGAACTCGGAGGCGATTGCCACGTAGTCATCCGTCTCCGCAACGACCGCCGGCTTGCAGGCGAACGCATCGCGCACGATCAGCAGTTCCTTTTCCGTTCCCATCAAAAAAGTATAGAACCCGTCCAATTGGCTGAATCCCCGCTCGACAGCCTGCGCCAGATCATCTCCCTCCCGCAGCCGCCACTCGAAGAAGCGGCATGCTGCTTCGGTGTCGTTGTCGGTTTCGAACACGATTCCGAGCGGCTCCAGGTGCTTTCGCACCAGATGCGGATTGGAGAGCGAGCCATTGTGCACGAGACAAAAGTCGCGGCCCGCGGTGAACGGATGCGCATGGGCGGGCGTGACGGCAGACTCGGTGGCCATGCGGGTATGTCCGACCAGATGCGAGCCGCAGAGCTCGGCAAATTTATAGCGTCGCGCGATATCCGCCGGCGCGCCCACGTCCTTGTAGAGATCGATGCAATGACCCACGGACAGAACCGCCACCGGCTCGTCTCGGGCCTGCAGCCACGCGACCACCGCGTCCGGATTCGCAGCGCTGGTCAGCACCGCCTGATTGTCGTGGATCTCGATGCTCGCCGTTTGATCGAACGCGCCCTTGAGCCGCGCCAGCAGGTGCGGCCAGTCCACGCGGGCCGCACCACTGTAGAGGCTGATCTTGTGCTGCGAGTTGGACACGGGCGCCGTGTATACCGCCAATCCCGCCGAATCCGGCCCGCGTTCGGTCATTCCGGTCAGCATCGGCACCATCAGGGCGCCGAGCTCCGCGCGCATCGTCAAGTTCTTGACCAACAGCCCGACGATTCCGCACATGGGCCTAAAAGAATTCCAGATAGCGGCGGGTTTCCCATTCCGAGACATGGCGCGAGTACTCGGTCCATTCCATGCGCTTGAGCCGGATGAATTCGCGGGACAGTTCCGCTCCCAACCCGGCGCAGACGACGGCATTTTGCTCGAGGGCGTCCAGCGCTTCATGCAAAGACTGCGGCAGCAACTTGACGCCGCGGCGCGCAAGCTCCTCGGGCGATAGTTCGTACAGGTTCACGTTCTGCGCGTCACCGGGGTCCAAGTTGCGGTCGATGCCATCGAGGCCCGCGGCAATCAATGCCGCCGACACCAAATAAGGATTGCAGCTCGCGTCCGGCAGCCGGATTTCCAGCCGCCCATGAGGTATGCGCACGCACGCGGTGCGATTATTGTCGCCGTAGGCGATGTACGCAGGCGCCCAGGTGGCGCCCGACAAGGAGCGTCCCACCACCAGGCGCTTATAGGAATTGACCGTCGGCGCAGCCACCGCGCACAACGCGCGGGCGTGCGTCAGCACGCCGCCCAAGAATTGTCTGGCCAAGGTGGACAGACCCATGCCCGAAGGATCGCCGGGATCGTGAAATGCATTCTTCGCATCAGCCGAACCGATCGACACATGGAAGTGCGCGCCGTTGCCGGCACGATTCCAAAAGGGCTTCGGCATGAAAGTCGCGGTCATGCCGTGCTTGTGCGCGATCTCGCTGGCCGCCATCTTGGCGAAGATGAAATTGTCCGCGGATTTGAGCGCATTATCGTAGGTGAAGTTGATTTCGAACTGGCCGTTGCCGTCCTCGTGATCGATTTGATAAACATCGATTCCCACCGAGCGCAGACCCTCGACCATCTCATCCAGGACGGGGCGCGAACGGTACAAGCCCTTGTAGTCGTAGCAAGGTTTGTCGAGCGTATCGGTGGCATCGGCGGGCTGCAGCGCGCCGTCCGCACTGCGCGCCAGCAGCATGAACTCGGGTTCGATGCCCGTGTAGAGCGTCATCCCGCGTGCCGCAAGGCGTGCGACTTGTGCCTGCAGAGCAACTCGTGAGCAATAAGGGTAGCTCTTCTTGTTCACGACCCCGTTGCAGATGATGCGGGCGTAGCCGGGCATCCACGGAATATTCTGCAGGGTCGACAGATCGCCGACCGCCATGTAGTCCGGGCCCTCCGGCCCCATGCCGAATCCCCACAACGCGAAGCCGGCAAAGCCCGCCCCGTCGGAGAGCACCATGTCCAAGTGCTGCACGGGTACGGCCTTCGCCTTGGCGGCGCCATGAATATCGACGAATTGCGCCAGCACGTAACGGATACCGTGCTGCTCGAAGAACTGCCGAGCCCGTTCCTGGGTCATGTCAGCGCTCATGGGCAACCGGCCATCGGCCGAAATCTGTATCTGTGCATCAAGCGGGGAATATAGCCACAATGTTACCTGGGAGCAACATTATTACGTGTCGCGAAAAACGTCCGCAAAAGGCCGCGGGCTGCGGAGCGGCAGGCGGCGGGTTGAGGGCGCCGCGGATGGTCGTGCGGCGGGCACCCCGGGGGCGCACCGACTACAGCAGGTCGTAGGTAAAATCGTAGCTCGTCGCCTTGGCGTCGCGCGGATGAAGCGTCATGCTGCCCTTTGCGCCAGCGTATTCGCCGGTCCCTCCCGTTACGACGAAGAGCGAGTCGCCCTCGTCCATGAAAGGTCCCTCGACGGTGATCAATCCGGTTTTCAGGATCAGCGTCCAGAAACACTCCCAACTCTTGCCGGGCGTGATGCGCACACAGTATCCCTGGTCGGAGCCGACCCGGATCCGGTTGGCGGCATCGAACACCTCGTTCGCGAACACCAACAAGTCGCCTCTCGAATCGCCCTTCTTGGCCAAATCCACGGTGGTCTCGCCTACGGGGCGCTCGACGAGCTTGATTTGCTGAGCCGCCGGTGCGGGCAAGGCAGCCAGCAACGCGATTGAAACGAACAATGTGCGGGTAAGTACTTGCATGTTTTTTGGCCTCAAGATCCGGACGACAGCGCGAGTCTATCGGCAAACTCAGGCGTGCGCGCGGCAGCAATGGCCTTGGCGGAGTCGCGTGCCAATTCCTGGGAAACATGCCGCGAATAGATCAGAAAATGGTGCGCGGTCAGCAACAACGAAAAACCCATCCATACATGCGCCGGACTATGCCGGTAGCGGCGCACCAGCGTCGCGAAAAACGACCAATAATCCCGGCGGTACGTCGATCTGATCCCCTGGGTCCAGATGGATGCGGCGATGATGCGCAATTCGTACCAGGGCGTGGTGACCTTCGGCTTTTGAAACGGCCGCGGCTGCCATGCGTCCAGTGAGCGCCTGGCGCGTTCGAAGTAGGTTTTGGGATCGTACAATTCCGCCAACAATCGGCTCAGTCCATGCAGCAGCGTCGGCAACGGCATGACCGTCCGGAAATTGGGCGCGCTGAAATTCGAAATCGCCTCGCTGTCCTCGATATAACGCCCTTCCGCTTTCATGCGGTCGAAGAGCGGCGTGGTGGGCGGCGCTTGCAGCATTCCGGCCATGGCCCACGGAATCGCGGACTGCTCGATGAACTCGCGTTGACGCTCGAAGATCGTCTCATCGTCCGAATCGAATCCGACGATGAAACCCGCCAGCACCCACAAACCGTTCTGCTGGATGATCCGCACCTGCTCCAACGTGTCGCGCTTCAAATTCTGGAACTTCTTCGAGCCCTTCAGTGCCTCCGACGAAGGCGTCTCGATGCCGAGGAAGACGTACATGAAATTCGCCGCCACCATCGCTTCCATCAGCTCCTGGCGGTCGGCGAGGTCCACCGAAGCCTGCGTATAAAACGAAAACGGCTTGCCGCGAGCCTCACCCCACACCGCGAGGTCCCGGCAAAGCTGCAGCGAGCTTTTTCGATTGCCGATGAAGTTGTCATCGACGATGAAAACCTCCCCATGCCAGCCCAGTTCGTGCAGGCGATCGAGTTCGGCGATGAGCTGCGCAGAGGTTTTGCCCCGCACCTTTCGGCCATAGATCGTGATGATGTCGCAGAAATCGCATTGGAACGGGCATCCGCGCGCAAACTGCACCGGCATTTGCACGTACTTATCCATGCGCAGCAGATCGAAGCGCGGGATCGGACTCACCGACAGGTCGGGTTTCTCGGTAACGCGGTACATGCGCTCGGCCGTGCCTTTCTCGAGGGCGAGGGCTATCCCCGCGAACACCTCCTCGGCCTCGCCCACCATCACGTGATCCGCTTCCTGCTGTACGGCTTCCGGCTCGCTCGATGCCCATGGGCCCCCGATGAATGTCCGGGTTCCCAGCGATCGCGCCCGGCGCAGGATGTCTTTGGCATCGGCCCTTTGAGCGTACATCGCGCTGACCATCACGAGGTCGGCCCCGGCCAGATCCTCATCGGTGACCTCCTCGAAGGAATGGTCAAGAAGTCTCAGCGTCCATGTGGCAGGACAGAGTGCGGCAACCGTCACCAGCCCGAGCGGCGGCGTGACCGCATCTTCCGGAATCATGTTGGTCAGGCCTTCGAAGCCCCAGAAGGACGGCGGGAATTTTGGCCAGACCAGGAGGGCTCGCAGGTCCGGGCCCAATGCGGGAAGGTGCGCGCAGGGCGGCTCGCTGCGCACGACTCTCAGCGGTTGACGGACAAGCAATTCTTGATCGGGCATCGTGCGGTTCGCTCCGGAAGGCTTGAGTTTCGACGCCTCTGGTCACAGTACCACACCTCAACCACCCTCACCGTGCGCACGTATCTCGGCGATGAAACGCGCACCGTAGCGGGCAAGTTTGGCCTGCCCCACGCCGGGCAGCGCGGCGAACTGCTCCAGATCGAGCGGCCTGTGTCCGGCCATCTGGCGCAGGGTGGAATCATGAAAAATGACGTACGGCGGCAGTCCATGCTCGTCCGCGAGCCGCTTGCGCAGCGCCCGCAGGCGCTCGAACAGCGTGTCGTCCACGCTCGGTGTGGCATCCGGCGTCGGTGTGGCATCCAGCCTCGGTGTGGCATCCAGCCTCGGTGTGTCACCCGGCCTCGATGCGCCGGCCGGCCTCGATGTCCCGGCCGTCGCGGATGAGCGACGCCCGGACTTGGCGTTGCGGGCGATGCGCACCGGCTCCTCGCCGCGCAGCACCGGCCAACTGCGCGAATTGAGCGACAACACCGAATAGCCGTCCTGGGCTTCCTCGATCAGCCCTTGGTGCAGCATCGCACGCGCGAGATCACGCCAATCCTCGGTGCGCCGCTGTTTTCCAATGCCGTAGACGCTCAACTCGTCATGGCCGTTGGAAAGAAGGCGTTCGGTGCGGGCGCCGCGCAATATATCGATGATGTACGCCGCGCCGAATCGTTCGCGGCGTTGTGCCAGGCGCGCGATGCACGATAAGAACTGCCGCGCCTCGACCGTCCAGTCCTCGATCGTGCGCGGTTCGCAGCAGTTGTCGCAGGCGCCGCACGGCCCAGAAAACATCTCGCCGAAATAGCGCAACTGCACCGCCCGCCGGCATTCCGTCGAGTCCGCGAATTGCAGCACCTGGCGCAATTGCTGACGTCCGATGCGCTGCTCATCCTGCAAGGCTGCACCGTTCGGATCCACCTTTTGTTGAATCAGAAATTCCGCGGTTCTTATGTCGGCGCCGCCGAAGTACAGAATGCACTGGGCGGCATCGCCGTCGCGCCCCGCCCGCCCCGATTCCTGGTAGTAGCCCTCGAGCGTCCGGGGCAGATCGTAATGCACCACCCAGCGTACATCCGGCTTGTCGATGCCCATGCCGAACGCAATCGTCGCGACGATCACCTGAAGATCGTCGCGGATGAACGCATCCTGAGCGTCATGCCGGGTGGCACCGTCGAGTCCTGCATGATAAGCGGCCGCGCGCACGCCGTTGGCTCGTAATTTTCCCGCCAGTTCGTCGACGCGCTTTCGCGACAGACAATAGACGATGCCGGAACCACCGCCCTTCGCGAGCGCCAGCAATTCACGATACGTGTTCTTGTCCTTGGGCTTCACCCGATAAAACAGATTTGGCCGGTTGAAACTGGCGACATGCACCGCCGGATCCCGAAGGCTGAGTTGCGCAATGATGTCGGCGCGCACCCGGGCCGTGGCGGTCGCGGTGAAGGCCAGCATGGGAACCCTGGGATGGCGGGACCGCAGACGGGCAAGCTGGCGGTACTCGGTGCGAAAGTCGTGACCCCATTCCGATACGCAATGCGCCTCATCGATGACGAAGGCGTTGATGCCGATTCCCGCCTCCAAACTCCTCACGGTGTTGTCGAGAAACTCCTGCAGCAGCAGCCGTTCGGGCGCAAGGTATAGAAGCTTGTAGCCGCCACGCAGCAGGCTTGCCGTCCGCCGGTGGATTTCCGCAGCGTCCAGACTGGAATTGATGAAGGTCGCGGCAATGCCGTTGTTCGTCAGCTGGCGCACCTGATCTTGCATCAGGGCAATCAGGGGCGAGACCACCAACGTGACGCCCGCCTGCAGCAGCGCCGGCAGCTGAAAGCACAAAGACTTGCCGCCCCCCGTGGGCATGAGCGCCAGCACGTCACGCCGCGCTAGCACATCGCGCACGATCGCCTCCTGACCCGCACGAAAGCCCTCGAAACCAAACGCGCGCTTCAGGGCGGCCGTCAAATCAAGCGCCAAGTCCCCGTCCTGGTTCGGATGCACGGCGGCGAAGTGGGAAGCGCTCGAAGACATTCGGGCAGTCTAGCCCGCCGTGAGGGAGCTCGTCATCGCGCATTACACGAACTTTGCGGCTTGCCGTAACAGTCGGCGGCCAGTACCCTTCCGGCGATGAACTCAAGCTTATTGACGCCGATCAAGGCCGGGGAACTTTCCCTGAAGAATCGCGTGGTGATGGCTCCGCTGACTCGCGTCCGCGCGGGCCCAACGCATATCCCCAACGCTCTCATGGCCGAGTACTACCGTCAGCGTGCCGGCGTCGGCTTGATCATGACCGAGTGCACCATGGTGGCGGCCGACGCTTGCGCATTCCTGGGCGAAGGCGGCATTTTCGACGACGCCACCGCCCAAGGCTGGCGCCAGGTCACCGACGCGGTCCACGCCGCGGGCGGACTGATCATCATGCAGATCTGGCATCCCGGCCGCGCCACGCATTCGGCGATCAATGGCGTGCAACCCATATCCTCGTCCAACAAGCCCATCCGCAATGAGTCGACGCACACCCCCAAGGGCAAGCTCCCCTACGAAGCGCCGCGACCCCTCAAGACCGATGAAATGCCGGGCATCGTCGAGCTGTTTCACAAGGCTGCGCAACGCGCAAAGTCCGCCGGCTTCGACGGCGTGCAAATTCACGGGGCACACGGCTACCTGATCGATCAATTCTTGCGCGACAGCGTCAACGATCGCACGGATCAATATGGGGGCTCACTGGTCAATCGCGCGCGCCTGCTGTTGGAGGTGACCGATGCAGCCATTGCCGTCTTCGGCGCCGGCCGTGTCGCGATCCGCATCTCGCCCTTGGTACCCTTCAACGACATGTCGGATTCCGATCCGACCGCACTGGTCACGTACGTCGCACGAGCGATGTCGGAGCGCGGTATCGCCTTCTTCGAATTGCGTCACGATCAGCACGACCGGCCGGCGGAAATAGCGCTCGCCAAGGTCGCACGTGAGCACTTCAAGGGCGTCCTGATGCTAAATGGCGGTTTCGATCAAGCCTCCGGTGAACGAGCGGTGGCCACGGGCTTGGCCGATGCCATCGTGTACGGCAGGCTCATCATCGCAAATCCCGATCTGGTGGAGCGCTTCCGGCTGGGTAACGCACCGCTCAATCCCCTGCGTATGGAATCACTTTACGGCGGTACCGCCGCCGGCTACACCGACTACCCGGCGCTTGCGGGCTGACAGCATTCAATTACCCGGGCTCCAGTCTCCCGGCGATCGGCGCATGTGGTGGGAAATTCTCACCGGCAAGCGGCAGGTTTGAATTTCTTGCAAACGCTTCATGTGTGAAGTGCTGCTCATTGTCGTCAAGGGCGGTTGCCGTCGACAGTTGGGCCTTGGAAGATGGCTGCCACGCCAACGGCCTTGGAGATCCGATGAACAAAGTCGCCGCCCTGTTCGCCCTGATGGCAACGCTGTTTTCGACGAGCGCCGCCATGGCTGCGCCGCCCGACGGTCCCGCCAGTTCAATATCGGTGTACGCCGGTGGCGCCTTCATGACTCAGTACAACGACTATTGCGGCTATTACTATGACGATTGCGGCGGCTACTACGATCGCTCGGACACCTACTCGGGTCCGGAATTCGGCGTGGATGCGCGCATCGTCTTACGCTCGGGTTTGCTGTTCGACCTGAGTGCGGAGCATGCACGCGTCAGCGACTACGGCGACGCCTTTCTCGAACAGCAATTCACCGCCGGCGTCGGTTTCGAGGGCCGCATCGGCCGCCGCTCGAGTTGGTATGCCGAAGGCTTCTACCAGTACTATCGGCTGGGCGAGGATGGCAACGGTTGCAACTACAGCTGCAATGGCTGGTACAAGGCCAATGGCGGCGGCGTCAAGGGCGGCTTCAACTGGCCGTTCGCCGATCGTTTCTTCACGGCGTGGAATCTGCGCGTATCGTACCTATCCGGTACCGACGGCGATGTCGACCTGGTGCAAGCCAAGATCGACGGTTCGGTGGGTTACATGATCTCCGACAATTTCAGTGTCGCGGTCGGCGCCTCGTCGCAGGCCATCGAGCAGAGCAACGATCGCAGCTACTACACCGAGTACGGCAACTACTACGACAACTCCAACAGCACCCTGAGTCACACCTCGGTATTCCTCAAGCTCGCCGCGCATTTTTAGGGTCGGCAGGCGGCGCTCAAGCGGGCGACGCTCAAGATGTGACGAACGGCTCGCGCGAAAATTCCGCGAGGTCCTCGAGCAGCGCGGCCGAAGCCGCCGCGATGAGCCGCGCGCCTTTCTCGGGAGATGCCAGCGCAGGATCCGAGCCAATGCGGCCATCCGGAAAACGGGCACGATAATCCAATGCATCCCGGATGGGTCCGGTGGGCGCGATTTTCGGGACCAGCACGCCCGTCTTGATGCTGTCCGGATAAGCGCTTTGCGTGATGGCGATCTCCGAAGGCGTGGCATGCGAACCGTGGCCCACGGGAAACAGGTCATCGGCCAGCCGCGTGATGCCGGCAAGCTGCCACCAGCTGCGCAGTTTGAGCATGAACGGACACACCTTCGCAGCAAAGGAGTAATCCGCATAGATTTCGGAAAACGCCGCTTCGATCGAAGCAATGTTGCCGCCGTGACCGTTCAGGAAATAGATCTTTTGAAACCCATGGCGCCCGAGCGATTCGACCCAATCGGCAATCGCGGCGATGAAGGTGGACGGCTTGAGCGAAATGGTACCCGGGAATCCCAGGTGATGCTGCGCCATGCCGATATTGAATGTGGGCGCGACCAAGATGTCGCCGCCGGAGCGATGCGCCTCGTTCGCAATGATCTCCGGGCAGAGCCAATCGGTGCCCAGCAGTCCGGTCGGGCCGTGCTGTTCATTCGAGCCGATCGGGATGACCACGGTCTTGCTCTTGGTCAGCCATGCTTGTATTTCCGGCCATGTCGATAAACTGAGAATCACGGGAAGGTACGCTTCAGACCAGGAAGAATGGGCCGAAGCCCATGCGCTTCAGCCCGCGCCGGTAGGCCATCGAACTGCGGTCGGCCGGGATGTGCGCCTCCCAGCCGAACTCGAGGGGCAGCGTTTCCGGCATCTGGGATTCAACAACCTCACGATCCTCTTCGAACACGCGCAGATTGAATGCGTAGACATCCTCGACCGGGAGGTCCTTGTCGAAATTGCGCGCAATGGGCGCGAACAGCCGCGTCTTGCGCGCCGAAACGGGCGAGGCCGCATTCATGATCACCAGACGACCGTCCTCCGGAAAATGAATGGTGAGCGTGGCGGTGAACGGCAGGTGCACTTCGAAATGGCGCAGCCATTCGAAATTCGAGTCTGCCCGTCCATTCACGCCGATCGGGTAGTTGCCGACGAAGCTGCGATAGTCGACCACGAATCCATTCGCGGTCTCGACCGGCATGTAGGCGGGAACCTCGGGCTTGCCCGCATCAGCGAAGGTACTCGTATGAATCCACGCGAAGTGGGCCACGTCGATGAAACCCTCCAATTGGCGTCCGGCAAAGGCGTTGACATCGAACGGCGGGCAGACGATTTGTTGAAAGTCCTTGTCGTCCCAATGCGGCATGTCCGGCAAATCGGGCGAGGAATTCTCCCCCGGCGACAGACAAACCCAGATCAACCCGAATCGCTCGACCGCGGGGTACACCGTCAGCCGCAGCCGAGCTGGGATACGTTCGTTCGGACTCGAGGGCACCAGGTTGCACAAACCGCCTTTTCCATAGCGCAAGCCATGGTAGCGGCACACCACGCCCTGGCCGTCCGCCCTGCCCAACGACATCGGCACGCCGCGGTGCGCGCACACATCGCGAGCCACCACCAGTTCGCCCCCCACTCGATACGCCACCAAGGTCTGGTCGAGCAAGGTGGCTTTGAAGGGTTGCTGACCCACGTCGCGGCTCGCGGCAATGGGATACCAGTGCTGTGCGAGCTTCCGCCAGTCATCAGGTTCAAAAGTGCAGTGAAGAGGAAGGTCTGAGGCAACTGGCAATATTGATCCTCCGGTCATGCGCCCGACCTAGAAAATAGCGGAGACGGCACGCTACAGCAAGGGCGTCTCCGGGCTTGAGCGCTTCGCTGCCAACCCTCATTCGCTCGGCACGAAAATCCAGAGCAACACGTACGCAAGCAGACCCATCCCCGCAAAGATGAACAAGACGGCAAACAACAGCCGCCACACCCACGACTCGACGCCGGTGGCGCGCGCCATACCGCCGCACACGCCGCCGAGCACCCGATCGCTGCGGCTGCGCCGGAACGCATTCACGCCGGCGATGACCGGTTCGTCCACGCGCGACCCAGCGGTGCCCGGCCCTTGCGCGTTCAACAACCGCGCCTTCGCGCTCGCAAACTCGTCTTCCGTGAGCGCGCCGCTCGCGCGCAGCTCCGAGAGTTTGCTCAATTCTTCGCTCAAGGTCATCGCTTTCTCCTCACCGCCCATCCCCATAACACCCGGACAGCCGGGAAGTTGCATCATCTGTCGCGGCGCTCCTTGGCAAGCACCAGCTGTTCGAACAGCTCGTAGTCAGCGGTTGCGCGCTTGTCGGCGCCGAGGGCGTGATGGTAGGAAATGGTGATCGAGGTCTTGCCGCCCGGCTCGCCCGGATCCAGATCGAAGACCGCGATCCCGTAGCCGGTGTCCGTGTCGCGGCGCGCAGACCATATCGCATCCTCGACCGCATCGGCAGCGGGTTTGGTGAACGTTCCGACCGCCGCACCGGGGATGGGACGATTCGGCCGGGTGATGACTTTTGCCTGCGGCACCCGGCTGACGGGGTTTTCGCCGTACGCATCGAGCGGCGCACTGGTTCCGCCTCCGCCCAAGATGAAATGAATGGTGCCGTGCGTGGTGTCGAATTCGCCGTTTGCGGGTTTCGCGGTGATGACCGGCCGGGGCTGCAAGGTATCGACCGGAGCGCCGGTGAGCACATCGCGGCCCACATCGTGATTGCAGCCGCGCACCGGCCAGCTTCGTTCGTAGTCATGATCGTGGCCGCACAGCACCAAATCCACGCCGTAGCGGTCGAACAGCGGCAGCCATGCCTCGCGGATTCCCTTATCGGAGCCATTGCCGTACTTCGAGGAGCTGAGCGCGTCTTGATGCATCTGTACGATGATCCAATCGATCGACCGGTTCTGCGCAGCGGCGGCCAGCACCTGCTCCAACCACCGGGTCTGCGCGCCGCCGCTGTAGCCGTGGATGTAGAGCGATGTGCCCGGCGGGATCGGTGGATTTCCGGTGCTCGGCGCAGGCACGAGCGGCGCCGGCCCGCCGACGAAAGCGCCGCTGTCCTGAAAGATGACGTCATCCGCGTGCAAGGAAATGAACAATGCCGAACCCACCTGGAATTGATACCAACGACCGGGAAACGCCGTGCCGTTGGCCGGCAGCGTGAACCGCGTCAAATACGCGTTCATCCCATCGGACCCGTTGCCAAACTCGATCTCATGATTCCCCGGACACGGCATCCAGGGACGATTGGCCGCGGATGCTTGAACATTGTTTCCGAAGTCGGCCCACACCGCGGGTTGCGCGCCGGGATTCAGATTGGCGTAGCAAAGATCGCCGTTCAGCAAATGAAACAGGGGCTGAAAACGTTCCACCGCCTTGACGGCAAACGTGCTCTGCGGCGAGGAAAGAACCCAGGAGAGCACGGGCGTCGCCAAATCGCCGTAGCTCGTCCAGCGGAAGCGGGCTCTGCCCCGCGGCGCGGTTCGAAAGCTGGCGGTGAAGGGGCGCAGACGATTCCGGTCGTTGTCGGCGGTGACGGCGTAGGTGAACACGGTATCGGCCGCCAACCCGCTGATCGACGCATGATAGGTAAAGACGGTCTGGCCATTCAGTCCGTCGGTATAGGTGCGCTGGACTGCATGAAATGTGCGCGGCTTGGCGCCCGCGGTCAGCTCGACGCGCGGATTGGCCGCTTGCGATGCCGAAGCCCACGAGACGCACACGCCGCCGCTCGGATCCTCGCCCCAGGTGAGATGGATTTGCTCCGGCGTACCGTCCGGCGATCCTTCTTTGAGATCTCCGTCAGTGAAACCATGGGATGTGGTGGCGGCGACCAGCCCCGAGAGTCCCGCTCCCGTGACGAATGCGCGTCGCGATAGCGGCTTCTTCGACATGCCTGGACTATACCCGAGCGCCCCGGCAGGCGCGGCAACGGTCATCGGGCGGCAACTTTCGCAGCATCGCATGGTCGAAGCGGGACCATGCGTAAAGCAGCGGCGGCGGTGATTCGGATCGGTGTGGGTGGTTGGACGTACGAACCCTGGCGGGGCACGTTTTACCCCAAGGATCTCGCGCAGGCGCAGGAGCTTGGGTACGCGAGCCGCCGGCTCACCTCGATCGAGATCAACGGCACTTATTACGGTGCGCAGAAGCCCGCCACATTTGCCAAATGGCGCGATGCCACGCCTGACGGCTTCGTTTTTGCCGTCAAGGCGCCGCGCTTTGCCATGAACCGTAAAATATTGGCGTCGGCCGGCCCCAGCATTGCGCGTTTTTTGACAGGCGGGGTGCTGGAGTTGCAGGGCAAGCTCGGGCCGATCAACTGGCAGTTCCTGCCCGGCAAGAAGTTCGAGCCCGACGACTTCAAGGCGTTCCTCGAGCTGCTGCCGAAAAAAGCGGACGGCCGAACCTTGCGTCATGTGATCGAGGTGCGCCACGAGAGCTTTAGATGTTCGGAGTTCGTCGCGATGGCACGCGAACACCAAGTCGCGATCGCCATCGCCGGTGATTCGCAGCACCCTCAGATCGCCGATCCCACGGCGCCTTTCGTCTACGTGCGCATCATGGGAACCCAGGCTTCGCAGCGAACGGGGCTCTCGAACGCAGCCCTGAAGCTGTGGGCGGCGCGGGCGCAGACATGGGCGTCGGGAAAGATTCCAGCCGGACTAGAGTACGTTTCACCGAAGCGCGCCACCGCGCAACCTCGAGACGTATATTTGTATGTGATCAGCGGCCATAAGATCAGCAACCCCGCCGCCGCGCTCTCGCTCATCGAGCGTCTTGCCTGATCCGATGCGTTTCACCCATCCGCGGACTTGGAGTATAAGCACCTGTGATGAATAGAATCACGCCGCGAGATTTCCGCAACGCCTTCGTCGCGGTCATGAAGTCCGAGCACGACAGCTTTCGAACGGCGCTCGGCTTCGAGACCAAGTCGTACAACTACTTCATGCGCACCAACATCTATCCGAAGATCGCCAAGCAGTTGAACCTGCTCTCCTGGAACAAGGAGTACTACACGCTCAACGGCATGTTCTACGAGGAAAGAGGCACCGACAACTTCGGCAACTACACCGCCTTCGCCAAGTGGGTGTCGGTCGCGATAGAGCATGAAAACACCGCGTCGCGAGCCGCAGAGACGATCAACAAGCTGCAATTGTTCAACGCGCCGCTGAAGGTACTGATCACCTACGCAGCCGAAGGCGCGGACACCGATGCCTTGCTCGGCAAGGTCGAGAAAGTGATGAGCGATGCGGACGTGTTCAATGATGCCGCCGACCTGCGCCAGCAGTTGCTGATCCTGGGCACGCCGAAAACCATCAAAAAATGGCGCTTCTACGCCTACGAAAGCGGCGGCTTCGTGTTCATGCTGCCCACCCGCGAGCAGGAAACCACACCGGCCGGCGGAGCGGACGATTTGATCGAGGATCGCTGAAGCCGCGACCGCAGGCTCGAGGCGTTACTGCCCCGTCACTGGAAAAGACGGATCGATCATTTCCGACTCGATCAGCGCAAAGGGGATGGTGCCCGATGCGTTCATGCGCGCGAAGAACTCCGCCAGGCTGAACGCCTTGCCGGCCGCCTCCTGGTTGTGTTCATACTCGCTGATCAGCCGTTCGAATTGCACCTTCCCGACGATGTAGCTGGTGCCATAGCCCGGCTGACGCAGGTACAGGAGTTGCTCGAATGCCACCAAGGGGCTGTTGGGATCGGACCACCCACGCGGCGTCCACTGTGCGTGAAAGCGACCCGCTTGCTGCAGCGTCATCTCGTTGGCTTGCACGTACAGCGACGCCAGACCGCGCGCCGCCCGGTTCGCCAGCATGATCCAGACGACCTCGCGGCCGCGCGGGCTCTCATCGTAGAGACCCATCTGCATCAGGGTCTCTTCCATCGCCGTGGCCAACCCCTCGGAGCGGGCGTCGAACATGTTCGACAACGCGGGCAGGCGGCGGATCGGACTCGCATTCGGCTCATGTTCCATCCGCGCAAGCTCGATCCAGTGATAATCGTGCGAATACAGCGCCAGCGGTTCGCGCGCCACACCGTGCAGAAAGAAATTGCGCTCCTCGGGCGGCGTATAACCGAGAGCCTGCTTGGCCATGGCGTCACGGTAATAGTCCTTGTCGGGCACGATGCCGGACTGGATCAAGAAATCGGTCAGCTTTTTCATGCGTGCGTCGCTGAAGGCGCGGAACGCTTCGGCTGAATTCACCGGCTCGAGCGCCGGCAACGCGCGATTATGAAATTCCTCGGTGCGCAGTCCCGCGTGCGCACGCTCCAATTCACGGCGCAGCAGCGTCACCTGCTGGTCCCAGTCGTACGGCACCAGATGCACGTTACGCAGATACCAGTTGTAGTTCTCCTTGCCGACGCCGGACGGCCCGGTCTTGTGGGGCGCCTGCAAGTCCAGCCATTGGATGAATTCGTCGGTGGCCTGCCGCGCACGCTGCAGCGCTGCACGGAATGCATGATCCGTTCCGGCCAGCGAGGCGTGATTGGGTCCTTCCAGGGTGCGCATCACCAGATCGCCCGCCTGCATGTGCGCCAGGACCTCACTCTGATCGCGCAGCGTGCGCACGCCATAGACCCATAGATCGCGTGCGTTGCTGTCGTTCAAATTGACCTTGGCCTGCGCCAGCAGCATCGGTATGGCCGCCAGCGCACACGTGAGATTCTTCTGGTCGATCCGCGTCAACGGGAACGCGTAGGCATATAGATCGATCGTGGGCCATGCCGTGACGCCCTCATGTTGCGGCACATCGCTGCGTTCGCCGATCACGGTGGCATAGAAGGAAGGGTCCCGCGCCCAGGGACGACGCACGCGCAGGTCGAAATCCAGGCCGTTCATCTCGGCCTCGATCAGCTTATGGTCGACAGCCTGCGCCACCGGCCAGCCGCGCGGATCGATGGCCTCGAGCCGGGCGCGAAAACCGGGCAGTGCCGCGGCTTTGGCGCTCATCGCCGTCGTCCCATAGTCTGGAACGCAGTGACTGACGCCCGGCTTCTCGAATGCCCGCCAGTCATTCGCCAATTGGGTGAGTGTCGCGTATTCACCGGCGCCGAGCGCCGTGAACGGAAATGCCGCCAGCAGCAGCGCCGAGGATCTCAATAGGGTTCGCATTGCATCAACTCCACGGGAATCGCGCAGAGTCTAGATCAAAACCGCGTTCGCTTCGCGTAAACTCATTGCATGGACAAGCTTTTCATATCGGCCAACTCCCTGCTGCGCGATTCGATGGAACTGGCCAGGCAGGTCGTGAGCAGCGGCTTTCGCCCCACTTTTCTCGTCGCCATGTGGCGCGGCGGCGCGCCGATCGGCATCGCGGTGCAGGAGGTGCTGGAATACCACTCTATTCATGCCGATCACATCGCCATTCGCACCTCCTCGTACAGCGGCATCGATACGCAGAACAAGACCGTTCGCGTGCACGCGGTCGACTATCTGGTGTCGCGCCTGACCGCCGATGATCAGCTGCTGCTGGTGGACGATGTATTCGATTCGGGACGCAGCATCGAAGCGGTGATCGCGGAGCTCAAAGGGCGCTGCCGGCGCAACTGGCCGGAGCAATTCAAGATAGCGACCGTGTACTTCAAGTCCTCGCGCAATCGCAGCTCGCTCGTGCCGGATTATTACGTGCTCGATACCGACAAATGGCTGGTGTTCCCGCATGAACTGGTGGGACTGACCCGGGAGGAGATCCTCGAGCATAAACCGGTCAGCGCTAATTTCTTCGAGACGCCTTGAGGGGCCATCAACGATGCTCACGCCGCTTCGCCTATGCCTCGCCACCCTTGCTCTGAACGTCGCACTGACCGGCTCAGCCGGCGCGGCTCTTGCGCCGGCGCCAAAACGCCTGGTGGTGATCGACCAGGACACCTCCGGTCCCGGCGGATCGAACATCATGTCGATGCTGGTGTTCTTGCAATCGCCGCACGTGGACGTGCTCGGCATCACGGTGGTCACGGGCAATGCCTGGCGGGATGACGAGGCGCGCCACGCACTGCGCATGCTCGAATTGATCGGACGCAGCGATGTCCCGGTGGCGCTCGGCGCGGTCTACCCCTTGGTGCGCACCCAGCAGGAGACGCGCATCATGAGTGCGATCGTCGGCCAGGTTGCCTGGCTCGGCGCGTGGGGCGAGAAGCTGCCCGATCTCGCACCGCCCGCCGGGGCGGTGGAGGCGCCGCCACCGGCGGTCCTGCCGGGACCGTTCGAAACGCGGCCCTTGGTGGAGGGCGAGCCGCACACCAAACCGCTGGCCGAAGATGCGGTGCACTTCCTGATCCGCCAGGTTCACGAGCACCCCCATCAGGTGACCGTCTACGCAGCCGGACCGCTCACCAACATTGCGCTGGCCGTCGCCATCGATCCGCATTTCGCCGAACTCGCGCAAGGTCTGGTGATCATGGGCGGAAGCCTCAATCCCCACACCGAGGACCCGGAATTCGCCACCAGTCCGCGGCATGAATTCAACCTCTGGTTCGACCCGGAGGCTGCGCGCATCGCGCTGCGCGCCCATTGGCCGCGCATCGACGTCACCACGGTCGATGTGTCCATCAAGGCGATGTTCACCCAGCAGATGCTGGACGCGATCGCAAAATCCGACAGTCCGGCCGCTCGCTACATCGCCAAATATTCCGCTGAGCGGTACTACCTGTGGGATGAATTGGCCGCGTGCGCCTGGCTCGAGCCGTCCATCATCACGCAGACGCTGAATCTATACATGGACGTGGACGTAAGCCACGGCCCCGCCTATGGTGAAACGCTGACCTGGGGCGAAGCGCTCAGGCCGAGCATCGATCTGCAACTGGTGCACGCCCAGGTCGATGTCGATCTGCCGCGCTTTGCCAAGATGTTCATCGATCTGATGTCGGCGCCGACGCCGCAGTCCACCCTCAAGCCGAATGCTCAATCCAAATAAATGAACCGCGCCACGAATAACGCGGCGAGCACGTAGACCAGCCAGTCGCTCCGGGTGGCGTGGCCCCGCACCAATTTCAGCACCGCGTGGCTGGTGATGCCGAATGCCAGTCCGTTCGCGATCGAGTAGCTCAAGGGAATCATGATGACCGTCAAAAAGGCCGGGATGGCCTCGAGCGGTTCCACCCAATCCACTTCGGCGAGCGCCCCCATCATCATGCCGCCCACCAGAATCAGCGCCGGCGCGGTGGCGGCGGTCGGAATGGCCTGCACCAACGGTGCGAAGAACAGCGTGGCGAGAAACAGCACGCCGACTACGACGCTGGTCAGTCCCGTACGGCCACCGACCGCAACACCGGCGGCGCTCTCGATGTAGCTGGACACGGGGCTCGTGCCCGCCATCGCGCCGACCGTCATGGCCAGGGAATCGACGATGAGAATCCGGTTCAACCGCGGAATGGTACCGTCCGGCGCCGTCAGTCCCGCCTTTTTGGTGACGGCGACCAACGTGCCGACGTTGTCGAACAGATCGACCAGCAGGAACACCAGCACGATCTCGACCAACGACAGTAAGACGCCGCCCTTGAGATTGAAGGCCGCTCCGATGTCGAGCTTGAACGCGGTGGCACCCAAATCCGCGAGACCATAGCCTCCCGGCGTGATGTGTGCGAGGCCGATCGCCCATCCGATGGCCGCAGTCACCAGAATGCCGAGCAGCATGGCACCTTTGACGCGCCACACCTGCAGTCCGGCGATCACCAAGAGGCCCAACACGGACAGTGCGGCGGTGGGCGTCGTGAGATTGCCGAGCCCCACCATCGTGCCCGGCTTGGCGACGATCACGCCGGCATCCGCCAGGCCGATGAACGCGATGAACAAGCCGACTCCGCCGGCAACGGCCGCGAACAGCGACCGCGGCACCGCGTTCATGATGAGTTGCCGGACGCCGAGCAGCGTCAAGATCAGGAACGCGACGCCGGATATGAAAACGCACCCGAGTGCGGTCTGCCACGGGACCCCCATGGTCTTGACCACGGTAAACGTGAAATAGGCGTTCAATCCCATTCCCGGCGCCAGCGCCAACGGATAGTTCGACGCCAACCCCATCAGGATGCTGCCGAAACCCGCGGCAAAGCACGTCGCGGCGGCAACCGCGGCCACCGGCATCCCGGCATCGCCCAAGATCACCGGGTTGACGACCACGATATAGGCCATGGTCAGGAAGGTCGTGAACCCGGCCAAAATTTCCGTACGCACCGACGTGCCGTGAACGTCGAGACCAAAAAAAAGATTCAGCATGGCGCGATGTTTTTCATCCCGACGATTTTCATCCCTTGTGATTTGTACCCTAGCTGCGTTTATTTGCGCTGTAAAGCAGCCGCTCGCACGCGGCCGGAGCCGCGCCCGCACCAAGCCGCGCATTGTGTACAAAATCAACGATGAACGTGCTGTAATGCCCGCACGCGCGATGGGCAAGTTGACCACACATGTGCTGAACATTGCGGCCGGAATTCCGGCGGCCGGCGTACGCGTGGAATTGCACCGCATTGATGCGGCGGCGAAGACCCTGTTGAGCACCGCGCAAACCAACGCGGACGGCCGTTGCCCGCAGCCGCTGCTGGAGGGTGAGGCCATGCAGAGCGGCCGCTATTCGCTGACCTTCCACATTGCCCCTTACTTCCGCTCCCTCGGGTTGCCGCTGCGCGAACCGCCGTTTCTCGATGCGGTGGTGATCGACTTCGGCGTGTCCGATCCGGCGCAACATCATCACGTGCCGCTGCTGGTCTCGCCGTGGAGCTATTCGACCTACCGGGGCAGCTGAGTGGGCGCCTTCGCGCTGGAGTTCTTGAGCCTTCTCGGCCGCTGGGTGCACCTCATCACCGGCATCGCGTGGATCGGCGCATCATTTTATTTCGTGTGGCTGGACAATCATCTGCTGCCGCCGACGGACCGCTCGCTGACCGACAAAGGGGTGGGCGGCGAGCTATGGGCCGTGCACGGCGGCGGGTTTTACAACGCGCAAAAATATCGAGTTGCCCCGCGCAGCCTGCCGGCGTCCCTGCATTGGTTCTATTGGGAGGCGTACTCCACGTTCTTGTCCGGATTTTTTCTGCTCTGCCTGTTGTACTACGCCCAGGCCGAGGTCTATCTCATCGACCCACAGGTCGCCGTGCTGTCGAAGCCGGCGGCGATTGCCATCAGCTTGGGATTCCTCGCCGGCGGATGGCTGCTGTACGACCTGCTCTGCCGGACGGCGCTCGCGCGCCATGGCGCATGGCTCGGCGCGGCCGTCGCCGTCCTCTTGGCCGGCGCCGCGTATGCCCTCTGCCATCTGTTCAGCGGCCGCGGCGCGTTCATTCAGTTCGGCGCCATGCTGGGCACCATCATGGTGGCCAACGTGTTCTTCGTGATCATTCCCGCGCAGCGCGAGATGGTGCGGGCCAAACAGGAGGGCCGCGAACCGGACCCGCAGGCGGGTTTGCGCGGCAAGCTGCGTTCCGTGCACAACACCTATTTCACGCTGCCCGTGTTGTTCACCATGATCAGCAACCACTACGCCATGACCTTCGGCGCGCGCCACAACTGGCTGGTGTTGATCTCGATCTCGGCCGCCGGCCTGCTGATACGTGCCTATTTCGTCGCCCGCCACAAGCGCCATGAACGCGGCGGCAAGACATCGCCGTGGGCTGCCGTCGCCGGGCTGGTGATCATTGCAGCGACGGCAGCGGCGCTCGCACCGAAACCCGCAGCGCCCGATGCCGCCCATAATGCCTCGCGCGACGCAGCGGCCGACTCGACGCAGACACCTCCGCAGGCGCAGGTCGATGCCGCGCATGAGCAGTTCACCGCCGTGCAGCACATCGTCGCGAGGCGCTGCGCCCCCTGCCATGCTGCGCAGCCCTCGCAGCCCGGCTTCTCCGCGCCACCCAACGGCGTGCTGCTCGACACGCCGGCGGCGCTGCTCGCGCGCGCCGCCATCATCGAACCGCAGGTCGAGACCCACGCCATGCCCATCGGCAACCTGACCGGCATGACCGAACCCGAGCGCAGGCAGCTGCTCGACTGGATCCATCATGGCACTCCCCACTGACGCTTATCCTCGCGACCTGCGAGGTTACGGATCCCGGCCGCCGCACGCACGCTGGCCCGGCGGCGCGCGGATCGCCGTGCAATTCGTGCTGAATCACGAGGAAGGCGGCGAGAATTGCGTGCTGGACGGCGATCCTGCGTCCGAGACTTTTCTCTCCGAGATCATCGGCGCCACCGCATTCCCCATGCGCCACATGAGCATGGAATCGATGTTCGAGTACGGTTCACGGGCCGGCTTGTGGCGGGTGCTGCGCGCTTTCGAGAGCAGGCGCCTGCCGCTGACGGTGTTCGCCGTTGCGCGCGCGCTGCAGCGTCATCCCGACGCCGTCGCGGCCTACCGTGAGCTCGGCCATGAGATCGCTGCGCACGGGCTGCGCTGGATCAGCTATCAACAGGTCGACGAGGAAACTGAACGGGCGCACATGGCAGAGGCGGTGTCGATTCTCGCCCACTTGACCGGCGGTGCGCCGCTCGGCTGGTACACCGGCCGGGACAGCCCGCATACGCGGCGTCTGGTGGTGGAGCACGGCGGATTCCTCTACGACTCGGACTCGTATGCCGACGATCTGCCGTACTGGACGACCGTCGCGGATGCCCGAGGGGATCCTAGGCCACATCTGGTCGTGCCTTACACCTTGGACAGCAACGACATGCGTTTCGCCGCCATGCAGGGATTCAATTCCGGCACACAGTTCTTCGATTACCTCAAGGACAGCTTCGACACGT
>Ga0116226_10000823_pt1 | contig 26825 bp, 23 predicted proteins | sample S1TSphfallax_FD_89692 | JGI IMG/M metagenome (GOLD analysis project Ga0116226, IMG submission 89692) | Host-associated microbial communities from peat moss isolated from Minnesota, USA - S1T2_Fa - Sphagnum fallax MG | ecosystem: Host-associated > Plants > Peat moss > Unclassified | place: USA... | reverse complement strand
CTTCGTCCACGCCGCGAGATGCGCGGTCGCAAGCTCGAACACGTACGCATCGCGTGGGACGCTCGCCGTCTCATAGCCGAAGGCGAGCCGCTTACCGTCCGCATCGAAGCGCAGGTGATCGATTATGCCGGGAACCGGCAGGCGCGGCACCATCATTTCAACATGGCTCCGCAGGTCCTGCACGGTGAGCTTGTCGGCGTCACCCTCGTTCGCGACATAGGCCAGAGCATGGCCGTCGCGTGACAACGCAAACTCCAGCACGTCGCCGTGGATGTGACCCGATAGCAGCGTCCTTTCAGGCGTGAACAGATTCACATAGCGCAATTCGGCGAAGTCGGAATCGCGGTTGCTGATGAGATACACGCCCTGGCCGTCGCGCGAGAATCGTGCGCTCGATATGCCGCCCTTGTTGGCCGCTGGATCGATCTCGCGCTTTTGGCCGGTCGCCAAATCGACCACAAAAAGATGGCATTCGCTGCCCGACAGGGTTTTCAGCACCAGCAGCTTGCCGTCGTCCGGCGACCAATCCAGAGGCGTCAAGAGGGCATCGTCACCGCTCAACACGAGGTGCGGCAACGTGCCCGCTTCGGGGTCCACGACGTCGATGTCATGGCTCATGCCGTCGCGCGCCGTCGTCGCGAAGGCGATTTCCCGCCCCGCATTCGACCAGACGGGAGCCTCGTTCACCGACTTTCCATCAGTGAGCAATTTTGCGCCCGGCCGACCCGTGCGCTGATAATAGAGTTGAGTTCTGCCGTCGCCCCCCGCATCCGCCAAGAAAAAATAAGCCGAGCGGCGCGGATCCGGGGAGAAGGCCGCGATGGTGATCGGTTCATGCAGGAAGGTGATCTGCCGTCGCTCGCCGCCGGCCGCTTCCACCACGTGGAGCTGAGCGACGTCGCCGAAACGAGTGGTGATGAGCAGCAGGCCTTGCGGCGACCAACCAAGAGGGGTTGCTTCCCGGCCGCTCAAGTAGCCGTCGAGCGTCTCTTCGAGAGCGGCGGGTGCCGTCGGCACATTCTCGAGGATGACGCTGCCATGTTCGCTACGGGCTGCCGCCGCGGTGGGCGTCACGCTGGATGCTACGGTGGCCGATGTCGCCACGAGCGGATCGGCGATCGTCCCCCACAGCAGCGACGGCATCATCAACCAGCAAAAATAATGTCGAGTCATCGTTTCCTATGTCCTCGCGTAACGCGGATAATGGGGGCATGGCAGGCTTCGACCACCTTCTCAAATCTTACGACATCGGCGATGAGCTCGACGCCATCGCGAGTGCCGACCCACCCGCCTATTTGCGCCGCTGTTTCGCCGAAGGGATCTCCACGCCGGAGCTGTCGTTCGCACGAGTGCAGCAACTCACGGTGTGCGGCATGGTACTCGACTCGATTCTGCATGATCGCGATTATGAAGGCTTCGAACCGGAACTGATCGCCGACTGGCGCGCACATTACGGCGCCGACTGCGCCCGTCTGCGCGACACCGCCTTGGCGGCATTGAAGCGTGCCGCGGACCTGCTGCGCGAGCAGAATCCGGATGCGGCCGGCGAACTCGACGAGCTCGGTCAGCGACTGGCGGTTTGAATGAGCGCAATATTCGAGCCCGTGGCCGAGGGGGTGATCGCCATCGACACCGCATTCGGCCGTCCCCGCATGTGCGCGAGTTATCTCCTCGTCGATGGCGGACACGCGGCCTATGTCGATGCCGGAACCGCTCACTCCCTGCCGAATCTGCTTGCGGCTTTGGAGGCGCAAGATTTGGATGTGGATGCGGTCGATTATCTGCTCCTCACGCATATCCACTTGGATCATGCCGGCGGCGCGGGACAGCTCATGCAGGCCTTGCCCCGAGCGCGCCTCTTGGTGCATCCGCGCGGTATGTCGCACATCATCGATCCCACCGTGCTGGCCGCAGCCACGGCGGCGGTGTACGGCGCGGCGCGCTTCGCGGCCGATTATGGGCAGCTCCGCGGGGTCGATCGAGCGCGCGTCGAAGCGGTGCAGGATGAACACCGGGTGTCATTGGGCCATCGGACCTTGGAGTTCATCCATACGCCGGGACACGCCCTGCACCACCTCTGCATCGTCGATCGCGACACCGCGGAAGTTTTCACCGGCGATAGCTTCGGCGTGAGCTACCGCGAGTTGGATACCGCGGCGGGTGCATTCATTTTCCCCACCACCTCGCCGACTCAGTTCGATCCTGATCAGCTGCATGCCTCGATCGACCGGATCTCGACATATCGGCCATCCGCCGCGTATTTGACCCACTACAGCCGTGTGCTCGACGTCGCCCCGCTGGCGCTCGACTTGCACGCCGATATCGATGCCTTCGTGCGCATCGCGCAGAGCGTCATGAACGATCCGCGGCGAATCGATCGCATGACCTCGCTGCTATTCGAGCATCTGTCGGCGCGCCTCGTCGCACACGGGTTCGGCGGTGGCGCCGCCACAGCGCATGCGGTGCTCGACAACGACATAGCTTTGAACGCGGCGGGCCTCGATGCCTGGCTGAAGAGACGGCGCGCGTGAAGACCCGCGCCGCGCGACGACGGTCGGCCGGGCGAACGTCGTCGACGTCGCTGGCGACTGCACTCTTGCTGGCGGCCTGCGCCGTCTCGCCGCCGCCGCCCGTGTCGCCACCGCCGGTGGTAGCGGCGGCTCCGAGGGTCCCCGGCGGGCTCCTCGAGGATGCCGCGTCGGACTGGCATTCCCTGGTGCTCATGCCCTTCGGCACGCTGCTGAAAACGAGCCCGGTCCCCTTGCACGAGGTGCTGCTCTTTAGCGACGAGGCGCACCCCAGGCTGCCGGCGGACGGCCGCGAGTGCTTCGCCCCCAATGGGGCTCCGCCGTCCTTGTTCGGCGTGAAGCCCGATGAATACCTCCTTTGCTTCGCGGCTGACCGTCTCGAGCGGATCGAGGCGTCAGTGACCCTGGCGTCGGTCGATGCCGGCGCGCGGTTCGCGCATGCCTGTCGAACCTGGCTGCAAGACGCCGTGCCGCAGGCGGCGGTCGACGGTGTCTGTGAAGGCCGCGGCGATGGCGCCATCCTGCACGCGCGCCTCTCGAGTCCACCGGGTGTCGGTCGGGCGACGGTATCGCTGACGATCATCGCCGCGCCCGTACCATGACCCGCGATGAAGAGTTGGGGCTGCTCAACAGCGGCGCCGAACAGTTGGGGGATCCGCTCAGCCCTGGGCATGCCGAAACGCTCCTGCGCCTGGTCGATGAGCTCGAAGCCGGCAACGCCCGATTCAATCTGACCGCGATCCGCGACCGGCTCGGCATGCTGCAAAAACACTTGCTGGACAGCCTGAGCTTGCGACCCTATCTCGTGGGCACGCGTTTGGCGGACGTCGGCACGGGCGCGGGATTTCCCGGGCTGCCGCTCGCCGTCGTCAACCCTGAACGGCGGTTCTCGTTGATCGAGGCGACCGGCAAAAAAGCCCGGTTCGTGACGGCGACGGTCGCTGCCTTGCACTGTGACAACGTCGAGGTGGTGCAATCGCGAGCCGAAAGCTACCGGCCATTGGAGCTCTTTGATACCGTGATGGCCCGGGCGTTGTCCTCGCTCGCCGACTTTGTCGCCTATGCCGGCCATTTGTGCAGCCCCACGGGGCGATTGTTGGCCATGAAGGGCAAGCGACCTGACGAGGAGCTGTCGGCCATTCCGAAGTCCTTTCGTGTCATCGCGGTGCATCGGCTCAACGTGCCGGGGCTGGACGCGGAACGGCATCTTGTGGAACTCTGCCCAGCAAGGTCCATTGCGCTCCGGCAGAAACAATCATGAATCGGGTGATCGCAGTCGCGAATCAAAAGGGGGGCGTGGGCAAGACCACCACCGCCGTCAATCTGGCAGCCTCGCTGACCGCCACCAAGCGGCGCATTCTGCTCGTTGATCTCGATCCCCAGGGTAACGCCACCATGGGTTGCGGCATCGACAAGCATCGACAATCACGCACCAGCTGCGACGTCCTGCTCGGCGAGTGTGCGGCCATCGAAGCGATGGTACGGGTGGAATACGGCGGCTTCATGCTCATGCCCGGCAATCAAGACCTCACCGCCGCGGAAGTGCGATTGCTCACCATGCCCTCCGGACGGGAGTTCAAGCTGCGCAACGCCTTGAGACCGATTCGCGACAATTTCGACGTGATCTTGATCGACTGTCCGCCGTCCCTCAACATGCTCACTTTGAATGCCCTGGTGGCGGCGGACTCGGTGATGGTGCCGATGCAATGCGAGTATTATGCCCTGGAGGGCTTGAGTGCGCTGGTGCAGACCATCGAGCAAGTCAGCGGCACGATCAATCCCGATCTGCAGATCGAGGGGCTGTTGCGCACCATGTTCGACCCCCGCAACAACCTGGCCAACGAAGTCTCGGCACAGCTCATCGAGCACTTCGGCGAGAAGGTTTTCCGAACCATGATCCCGCGTAACATCCGGCTCGCCGAAGCGCCGAGCTTCGGTAAGCCGGTGCTGTTTCATGACAAGGATTCGCGCGGCGCGCTCGCTTATCTCGCGCTCGCGGGGGAAATGATTCGTCGCGACGAGCCGCCGATCGCCGCCGTATAATCGGGCTGTTTTTTTTGGAACCTGCTATGTCCGGCAAGAAGCCGTCTCTCGGTCGTGGGCTCGCGGAATTGTCGCCGCTGCTGGCGCAACGCGCCCGCGGCCCCTCCCCCGTTGAATCGCTCGAGGCGCCCGGCGACCGGTTGGCGACGCTGCCCGTCGATTTGCTGCAACGGGGCAAGTATCAGCCGCGCACCGACATGCGCGAAGAATCCTTGAGCGAGCTGGCCGATTCAATCAAATCCCAGGGCCTCGTCCAGCCCATCTTGGTGCGACCGCTGCCCGATCGCCAGCCCGGCGAGTCGCAGCGTTACGAGATCATTGCCGGCGAGCGGCGCTGGCGGGCGGCGCAAATGGCCGGCCTCGCCGAGATACCCGCCGTCATCCGCGATGTCCCCGACGAGGCTGCGGTGGCGATGGCGCTGATCGAGAACATTCAGCGCGAGGACTTGAATCCCTTGGAGGAGGCTCGGGCCTTGGGACGTTTGATCGAGGAATTCGGCCTCACGCATCAGGCGGCGGCCGAGGCGGTGGGACGGTCCCGAGCGGCAGTCAGCAACCTCCTGCGCCTGCTGGAGCTGGCCGATGAGGTCAAACAACTTTTGGAGCAACGCAGCATTGAAATGGGCCATGCCCGGGCGTTGCTTGGCCTGACAGTCAAGCGCCAACAGGTCGAAGTGGCTACTTTGGTGGCCAAGAAAGCCTTATCGGTGCGGGACACCGAAGCGCTGGTGCGACGGCTGTCGCTACCCGCGTCGCCCGCATCGCCGCCGCCGAGGGTCGACCCGGACATCCAGCGGCTGGAGCTGGAACTGGCTGATAAACTCGGCGCTAAGGTATTGTTTCAGCACACTGCCTCGGGGAAGGGAAAACTCGTGGTGGCATACAACAGCCTGGATGAGCTTGAGGGGATCTTAAGTCACATTCAATGACCCGGGCGCCGGTGTGCTGTCAGCGCAGGCCAGCGCTCGGCCCACGCCCGGCCGAAGCCCGTGATGCCAAAAATACATCTGTTAAAAATCCAAGGCTGATCATTGCCTTGTGACTCCGTGCAAGCCTCACTATAATGCGCCGGCTTTTACACAATGGCAGTTTCCAATGATCATGTGGGCTGGGGCCACGTTAAAGAGGAACTGCCATCAGCTGGTTACGCGCCGGCCCCCTTGGCGATGAATAACAGCGTCGGACTCGGAAGACGGCTCGTCCTGCGGGTGGTGCTGCTGCAACTCGGATGCGCGGCGTGTGGAGCCACCCTGTTTGGGTGCTTGGAGGGCAAGGCAGCGGCAGGCGCCGCAATGCTGGGCGGTCTGATCGTGGCCATCGGCAGCGCGCTGTTCGGCTGGAGATTGTTTGCGCCGGGAATTGCGCCGGCGTCGGTTTTGCGCCGCGCGTTGTTTGCGGCCGAGTCGTTGAAGTGGTTTTGGTATGTGCTCGCCCTTTGGGTGGCGTTGGCGCGGCTCAAAGTGCAGCCGCTGCCGTTGATGTCGGGGCTGGTTTTTACACAGTTTGGTTATTGGGTGGGGATGGTCGGGATGAAGCGGCCCCAGCAATGAAGACCGCGAAGATAGGCGACAGAGGAAATCTTAATGGCAGAGGCTGCGGGCGGCTCCGAAGGGCTCACTGAGTACATCGGCCACCATCTGACCCACTTGACCGTGGATCAGGGGCACGGTTCCTTTTGGGCTTTTCACTTGGACAGCGTGGCCATCACCCTCGGCTTGGCTCTGATCTTCATCTTGCTGTTCGGGCTCGCTGCGCGGCGAGCCACCAGCGGTGTTCCGGGCAAGCTGCAGGCGGCTTTCGAGATTTTGGTCGAGATGGTGGACGGCACCGTCAAGGAAACCTTCCACGGCAAGAGCCGGCTGATCGCGCCGCTCGCCATCACGATCTTCGCCCTGGTATTCCTGATGAATTTCATGGATCTGATTCCCGTGGACCTGTTGCCATGGGCCGCGCAAGAGGCGGGCGTGAGCCATCTGCGGGTGGTGCCGACCGCCGATATCAACACGACGCTCGGCATGTCGATCACCGTTTTCATCCTGATCTGGTACGTCGGTATTTCCGAGAAGGGCGTGGTCGGCTTCTTCGGCGAATGGTTCACCGCGCCCTTCCATGCGCATGGCTTCGTCGGGAAAGTGTTGACCGCATTTCCCAATCTGCTGCTCCGTGTGATCGAAGAGGCGGTGCGGCCGCTGTCCTTGAGCTTGCGGTTGTTCGGTAATATGTACGCAGGCGAACTGATCTTCGTGCTGATCGCGGGTCTCACCCTCGAGTCGTCGTTCGCCACCCCCAGCACCTATATTTGGGGCGCCATCCAGGCATTCGCCGACGTGGTCTGGACCCTGTTTCACATTCTGATCATCACGCTGCAAGCGTTCATATTCGGCATGCTGACGATTGTTTATTTGAGCATGGCCGCGGAAAAGCACTAGTCACCTTGACCTTTAGACCTTAAGACCTGGAGATATCGATGGGAAATGCACAAGAGCTCGCTCAAGTCATGAGCTTCACACTAATCGCGGTAGGCTTGTTGATCGGCCTGGGCGCACTCGGCACGGCAATCGGCTTCGCGTTGCTCGGCGGCAAGTTCCTGGAAGGCTCGGCCCGGCAGCCTGAGCTCACCCCGATGCTGCAGACCAAGATGTTCATCGTCGCCGGCTTGCTCGACGCGGTGCCCATCATCGGCGTCGCGATCGCGCTGCTGCTCATTTTCTCGAACCCCTTCACCGGCTCGTTCGCCGTCAAGTAAGAGTCTGAGTCACGTGGACGCAACCAGCCCGTCGGGCGGCAGGAGCTTTACGCCGTGAACATTGCAGTCACGCTCATCATCCAGGGCGTCGCGTTCTTCATCGTGGTGCTGATCGTCATGCGCTTTTTGTGGCCGCCGCTGATGGCGGCGATCGAAGATCGGCGCAAGAAAATCGCCGAGGGTTTGGCCGCCGGCACGCGGGCGCAGAAGGACCTCGAAGAGGCGAAGGTCAAGTCCCAGGAAATCATCCGTGAAGCCCGCGACAAGGCAGTGCAAATCGTCGACCAAGCCGGCAAGCGCGCGGCCGAAATCATCGACGAAGCCAAGGCTGCCGCCATTGCCGAAGGGCAGCGTTTGGTCACGCAAGCGCATGAAGAGATCGCGCTCGACACTGCCCGTGCCCGCGAGGGTCTGCGCAAGCAGGTCGCGAGCCTGGCCGTACAGGGCGCGTCGCAGCTGCTCGAACGGGAGATCGATCCCAAGGCGCATGCCGCGTTGCTCGATAAATTGGAGCTGGAGATCGCCAATGGCTGAGGCGGCCACCATCGCCCGCCCCTATGCGAAGGCGGCTTTCGAGGCGGCGCGCGATGCGAAGGCTCTGCCCGCATGGACCGAGGCGTTGCGCAATGGTGCGGGGCTGACGGCGGATGCCGGCATCGCCGATCTCATCACCAATCCGCGCTTGAGTGTCGATCAGGTGGTGTCGCTGTTCGCGGGGTTGGGCGGCGAAGCCATCGATCCGCAGTGGCAGAACTTCATACGATTGCTGGCCACCAACAAACGCTTGCAAGTAATGCCCGAAATTGGCGCGGAATTCGCCAGGCTGCGCGCGCGCTACGAAAACGAACTCGATGTCGCAGTGACGTCCGCGATTCCTTTGGGTGCCGCCGAGCAGGCCAAGCTCGCCGCGGCCTTGCACGCGCGTTTCAAACGCGATGTCCGCATGACGTTGGCGGTTGATCCGGGCCTCTTGGGCGGGGCCGTCATCCGTGCCGGCGATCTGGTCATCGATGGTTCGGTTCAGGGCCGCCTGCAGCGCATGGCCACGAGCCTGGTCAATTAAATTTAGAGAAGGCGAATCATGTCCATCAAGGCATCCGAAATCAGCGACCTCATCAAGGCGCGTATCGAGAATTTTCAGTCGGAGACCGAAGATCGCAATGTGGGCACCGTGGTCAGCGTGACCGACGGCATCGTGCGTATCCATGGGCTCGGCGATGCACGCTATGGCGAGATGCTGCAGTTCTCACCGGAACTGTACGGTCTGGCGCTGAACCTCGAGCAGGACTCCGTGGGCGCCGTGGTGCTCGGCGATTACAAGAGCATCGTCGAGGGCGATACGGTGAAAACCACCGGGCGCATCCTCGAAGTGCCCGTGGGCCCCGAATTACTCGGCCGGGTGGTCGATGCTCTCGGCGTGCCCATCGACGGCAAGGGCGCCATCAACGCCACGGCGAAGGCGCCGTTGGAGCGCGTCGCGCCGGGTGTGATCTACCGCCAGAGCGTCAATCAGCCGGTGCAAACGGGATTGAAGGCCATCGATTCCATGGTGCCGATCGGCCGCGGCCAGCGCGAGCTCATCATCGGCGACCGGCAAACGGGAAAGACGGCGGTCGCCCTCGACACCATCATCAATCAGAAGTCCACCGGCGTTAAGTGCATCTACGTCGCCATCGGCCAGAAACAAAGCACGATCGCCAATGTGGTGCGCAAGCTCGAGGAAACCGGTGCTCTCGCCCATACCATCATCGTCGCGGCGTCGGCCTCGCAGCCCGCGGCCATGCAGTATCTCGCGCCCTATGCCGGCTGCGCCATGGGCGAGTACTTCATGGACAACGGTGAAGATGCGCTCATCGTCTACGATGATTTGTCGAAGCAGGCGGTGGCCTACCGGCAAATCTCGCTGTTGCTGCGCCGTCCGCCGGGTCGCGAGGCCTATCCCGGCGACGTGTTCTATTTGCACTCACGATTGCTCGAGCGCGCCGCGCGTGTGAACGAGGAGTACGTCGAGAAGGCGACGAACGGGCGGGTGAAGGGCAAGACCGGTTCACTCACCGGCTTGCCGATCATCGAGACCCAGGCCGGCGACGTCACCGCCTTCGTTCCCACCAATGTCATCTCGATCACGGATGGTCAGATCTTCCTGGAATCCGATCTGTTCAACGCGGGTATTCGCCCGGCCATCAACGCCGGCATTTCGGTGTCACGCGTCGGTGGCGCCGCGCAGACCAACATCATCAAGAAGCTGGGCGGCGGCATCCGTCTGGCGCTGGCGCAATATCGCGAACTCGCGGCATTCTCACAGTTCGCGTCGGATCTGGACGAGGTGACGCGCAAGCAGCTCGAGCGCGGCGTACGGGTCACCGAACTCATGAAACAGAAGCAGTACGCACCCATGTCGGTGGCGGAAATGGCGCTGTCGCTGTATGCGGCGAACAGCGGCTTCTTCGACAAGGTGGCGCGCACCAAGGTCGTGGAAACCGAGGCGGCATTGCAGTCCTTCGCCCGCACGAATTACGGGGCGTTGCTCAAGAACATCAACGACAAGCCGGATCTGTCGAAGGACGTCGAGGCGACGCTCAAGAAACTCTGCGAAGAATTCTTCGCGACGGTTTGACCTCATGGCAGGTGCAAAGGAAATCCGCAGCAAGATCTCGAGTATCAAGAATACTCAGAAGATCACCAAGGCGATGGAAATGGTCGCAGCGAGCAAAATGCGCAAGGCCCAGGACAGGATGCGCGCGGCGCGTCCCTATGCCGATAAGCTGCGGGCCGTCATCGGCCACCTACGGCTCACCAATCCGGACTACAAGCATCCCTTTCTCATCGACCGTCCGGTCAAGGCTTTGGGATTGATCGTCATCGCCTCCGACCGCGGACTCGCGGGCGGCCTCAACATCAATCTTTTCAAGGCGGCATTGGCCACGATCAAGGAGGCACAAGCCCGAGGCCAGAAGATTCAGCTGTGCCTGATCGGCACCAAGGCCGTGCAGTTCTTCCGCCGCTTGAACCTGCCGATTGCCGCCACCGCGGTGCACTTGGGCGACCGTCCGGAGATCTCCCAGCTCATCGGCGTGGTGAAAGTGATGCTCGACCAATACCGGGCGGCGGAGATCGACCGGCTGGTGCTGGTGAACAATGTGTTCGTCAACTCCATGAGCCAGAAGGGCACCGTGTCGCAGCTGTTGCCGGTCGTCGCCACCGGCGTGGGCGAGCTGCAGGAGCGCTGGGACTATATCTATGAGCCCAGCGCGGCGGAACTCCTCGACAGCCTGTTGCTGCGCTACGTCGAGTCCCAGGTCTACCAGGGCGCGGTGGAGAACGTGGCGAGCGAAATGGCCGCGCGGATGGTCGCGATGAAGGCCGCCACCGATAACGCCGGCGATCTCATCTCGGAGCTTCAATTGATTTACAACAAGGCCCGCCAGGCGGCGATCACCACCGAGTTGTCGGAGATCGTCGGCGGGGCCGCAGCGGTATAGAGGGTTCAACATGTCCAGCGGCAAAATCGTGCAAATCATCGGCTCGGTCATCGACGTGGAATTTCCGCGCGATCAGATCCCCCGGATCTATGATGCATTGAAGATCGATGAGGGAAATCTCACGCTGGAGGTGCAGCAACAGCTCGGTGACGGGGTGGTGCGCACCATTGTCATGGGACCCTCGGAAGGTTTGCGCCGCGGTTTGGCGGTGGCCAATACGGGCAAACCGATTTCCGTCCCGGTGGGCACGGGCGTTCTCGGCCGGATCATGGACGTGCTCGGTGCGCCCCAGGATGAAGCGGGCCCCGTCGAAGCCAAGGAATATTGGCCGATTCACCGGCCGGCGCCCGCCTACGATGAACAGACCGGCGGGCAGGAATTGCTGGTCACCGGCATCAAAGTCATCGATCTGCTCATTCCCTTCGCCAAGGGCGGCAAGGTCGGCCTGTTCGGCGGCGCCGGCGTCGGCAAGACCGTCAACATGCTCGAGCTCATCAACAACATAGCCAAACAGCATTCGGGTCTGTCGGTATTCGCAGGCGTCGGCGAGCGAACTCGTGAAGGCAACGATTTCTATCATGAAATGAAGGACTCGGGCGTGCTCGACAAGGTGGCGATGGTGTACGGGCAGATGAACGAGCCGCCCGGCAACCGTCTGCGGGTCGCGCTCACGGGGCTCACCATGGCTGAATATTTCCGTGACGAGAAACAGGCCAATGGCAAGGGCCGCGACGTGCTGATGTTCATCGACAACATCTATCGGTATACGCTCGCCGGTACCGAGGTTTCGGCGCTGCTCGGGCGTATGCCCTCCGCCGTGGGCTACCAACCCACGCTCGCCGAAGAGATGGGTGTGCTGCAGGAGCGCATCACCTCCACGAAAACCGGTTCCATCACCTCCGTGCAGGCCGTCTACGTTCCCGCCGACGACTTGACCGATCCGTCGCCGGCGACCACCTTCGCGCACTTGGATGCAACCGTCGTGTTGTCGCGCCAGATCGCCGCCCTCGGTATCTACCCGGCAGTCGACCCGCTGGATTCCACGAGCCGGCAATTGGATCCTCTGGTGGTGGGTGATGATCACTACAACACCGCGCGCGGCGTGCAGGCCATTTTGCAGCGCTACAAGGAGTTGCAGGACATCATCGCCATCCTCGGGATGGACGAGTTGTCGGAAGAGGACAAGCTGTCGGTCTATCGGGCGCGCAAGATCCAGCGCTTTCTGTCCCAACCGTTCAACGTCGCGAAGGTGTTCACGGGGCAGGATGGCAAGATCGTACCGCTCGCCGACACCATCCGCGGTTTCAAGGCCATCATCGCCGGTGAATATGACCATTTGCCCGAGCAGGCCTTCTACATGGTGGGCGGTATCGAAGAGGCGGTCGAGAAGGCGAAGACGCTGCAGTAGCCCGACGCCATCATGCCCAATACCATTCTCGTCGATATCGTCAGTCCCGAAGGCCAGTTGTTCGCGGGAGAGGCGTCCATGGTGTTCGTGCCCGCCACCGAGGGCGAACTCGGCATTGCACCCCGCCATGCGCCATTGCTCACAACCATGCACCCGGGCGTCGTTCGCGTGCAGGTTGCGGGCCAGGAGGAACAGACCTTCTACGTTGGCGGTGGGGCTCTCGAGATTCAGCCCTCTCGTGTGTCGATCCTGGCGGATACCGCCGCCCGTGCCCGCGACTTGGACGAGGCGGCCGCGGAAGCCGCGAAGAAGGCGGCAGAGGAAGCCGTGCGCGGCCACAAGGACAAAATGGACGTCGCCGAAGCGCAAGCAGAGCTGGCGCGCGCCGTGGCACAATTGAAGGCGATCGGACAACTGCGCAAGAAGCGTTGAGCCGCGGAGCCTGCCCATCAGGGAAAAACCGGGGGACGTGATGCCGCTTTCCGTCGTCATTCTCGCCGCGGGCCAGGGTAAGCGGATGAACTCCGACTTGCCCAAGGTTCTGCAGCCCCTGGCGGGGCAGCCTCTTCTTCAGTACGTCATCCGTACCGCCCGGGCGTTGCAACCGGCGCACGTTTATGTGGTTTACGGACATGGCGGTCTTACCGTCCAGCAGGCCTTCGCTCATGAGCCGGTGGACTGGGTGCTCCAGGCGGAGCAACTGGGCACGGGGCACGCGGTGATGCAGGCCATGGGCGCCATCCCGGACGATCACACCGTGCTGGTGTTGTACGGCGACGTGCCTCTGATTCGTGCCGATACCTTGACGCCGCTGGTGGCTGCCGCGGCCGAAGGTTCCTTGGCGCTGCTCACGGTCAACCTGGATGAGGCGACCGGTTATGGCCGGATCCTGCGCGATGCGGATGGCCGCGTGAGCGCCATCATCGAGCACAAGGACGCCACGCCCGAGCAGCGCTCCATCAAGGAGGCGAATTCCGGAGTGATGGCGGCGCCCGCCGGGGCACTGCGTGACTGGTTGCTGGGCCTAGGGGCCGACAATGCGCAGCGCGAATACTATTTGACGGATGTGGTGCTGGGAGCGGTGGCGGCGGGTTCTCCGGTTGGCGCCATTCCCGTGCCCGATGCGCTCGAGGTCATGGGGGTCAATGATCGCATTCAGCTCGCCCAGGTGGAGGCGGCCTTGAGGCGGCTGTCGACCGAGCAGTTGATGGTCGCGGGCGCCACTCTGGCTGACCCCGCCCGGGTCGACGTCAGGGGCAGCGTCACCGTGGCCCGCGACGTCTTCATCGATGTGAATGCGGTGCTGATCGGGCAGGTGCACCTGGGAGCCCGGGTGCGCATCGGGCCGAATTGCCTCATTCGTGATTCGCACATCGGCGCCGATACCGAAATCAACGCCAATTGCGTCATCGAGCAGGCCTACGTCGGCGAGCATTGCCGCATCGGCCCGTTTGCACGACTGCGGCCGGATACGGCTTTGGAACCTGGCGTGCACATCGGTAATTTCGTCGAGACCAAGAATGCGCGTATCGGAGCCGGCAGCAAGGCCAACCATTTGAGCTATCTGGGGGACGCCACGGTGGGCAGCCATGTCAACGTCGGTGCGGGCACCATCACCTGTAACTATGATGGCGTCAACAAGTGGCCGACGGTGATCGAGGATGGCGCCTTCATCGGCAGCGGCAGCATGCTGGTGGCACCGCTGCGCGTCGGCGCCGGCGCGACGGTCGGCGCAGGCTCGACTCTCAACGAGGACGCGCCCGAGGGGCAACTCACGCTCGCCCGAGCGCGGCAGGTCACCGTGCCGGACTGGACTCGCCCGGCGAAGAAGCCCAAGTAAGACCTCGCCGCCGCGGCGAGCTGCGCCGACGGTCCCTGTCAGCGCGGCTCGCGGTTGCCCCCCCTCCGGATAGACCCCAGGGGCGTATTGCATTCAGTGGGGCTTGTGCCGCATCACCGATCCGCCGACCAACGCTGCCTTCTTCGCGTCATAGCTCGATGGTCCGCCGATGACGCCCGCGACGTTGGCCGACCTATGACGAACGCTGATCTCTGCAGGGGCTGATTTGAATGCCGGCGCAGCCGGCACAAAGCGGTTTTTTGGTGGTGGTTTCAGCAATGCCGGCGCGGATGGATGAGCAGCCTTCGCCTGGGCAGCCTTCGCCAAGCGAAGGGACTGCGCTCGCCGCGCCGCGGTGATCGTGATCGTGGTGGGCGCGCGGGCGGGCGGCAAATCTCCCGCCCCAGCCATCGAGGTGGCGCTCGCCGGGCTACAGGCGCCCAGCACCATCCCGAGCAGAGCCGCCGCCTTGCCGCGTCGAGTTGCGTTCACCCGATCAGCCTTGGCCGGCCGTAGGAGTGGCGCCGGGGTCGTCTGACTTGCGCAGGAACACCAACTGCAGCGCCGGCACGACCACCAACAATAGAACAGGACCCAAGAGCATGCCGCCCACCACGACAGTCGCCAGAGGGCGCTGGACCTGGCTGCCGATGCCATGCGAGAGCGCCGCGGGCACCAGTCCAATGCAGGCGGACAGGGCCGTCATCAACATGGGGCGCATGCGCTTCTCGGCGGCGTGTTCCATGGCCTCGACCGGATGCATTCCCTGCAGTTTCAGCTCATTGAAATAACTCAATACCAGGATGCCATTCATGACGGACACGCCCAGCAGCGAGATGAAGCCGATCGCCGCGGAGACGCTGAAGGGCAGTCCGGTGATGAACAGGGCGATGACCCCGCCGCCGACGGCAAACGGGATTCCCGCCAGCGCCAAAAGACTGTCGCGCGCCGAGTTGAACAAACTGTAGAGCAAGATCAGGATCAGCACGAGGCTCATCGGCACGAACACGGCGAGCCGAGTCTTGGCGGTTTGCAGGTCCTGGAATTCACCGGCCCAGACGATCCGATAGCCGGTCGGCAGCTTGATGTTCTTGGCGATCCGCGCCTGCGCCTCCGCGACCGTGCTGCCGAGATCACGCCCGCGGACGCTGAACTTGATCGGTATGTAGCGCTGCGTCGTCTCATGGTAAATGTACGAGGCACCGGAATCCAAGCTGATGTCCGCGAGTTCGCGCAGCGGGATGTAGGCCGTGGTGCCGGCCGGTGTTTGATAGGCCACCGGGATGTTGCCGATCTTCTCATAGGTGTCCCGATACCTGGGGGCCACGCGTACCGTCAGATTGAATTGCCGATCGCTCTCCAACACCGTGGTGGCGACCGCGCCCGCCATGGAAGCCTGGATCACCGTGTTCACATCGCCGGTGTTGAGGCCGTAGCGTGCAGCCTTGGCACGATTGATGGTGATGTTGAAGTTCGGCTGACCGACGATGTGGAATATGCCGAGATCCTCCATGCCCTTGACCTCCTGCATTTCCTTCAGCACGCGGCCGGCGTAGTCCTCGAGAACCTTGAGGTTGGGACCGAGGATCTTCACCGAATTCGCGCCCTTGACACCGGACAACGACTCCTCGACGTTATCCTGGATGTACTGGGAGAAATTGAACACGACGCCGGGCAGCGCGGCATCGAATTCTTCCTGGAGTTGCGCCGTCAATTTTTCCTTGGTCATGCCGGCGGGCCAGTCATCGAAATTCTTGAGTGGCGCGAACAACTCGACATTGGAGAAGGGGGACGCATCACTGCCGTTGTCCGGCCGCCCATGCTGTGACACCACCGTGATGATTTCCGGATGACGCAACAGGATCTCACGCATCTTGCGCGTCGCCTCGGTGCCTGCGTCCAGCGACATGGTCTGCGGCATGGCGGCACGGATCCAATAGTTGCCTTCCTCCAGCGCCGGCAGGAACTCGCTGCCCAGGAACGGGATCATGATGCCGATGACCACGAGGAAGGCCACGCCCAGTCCGACCACGAGCGCGCGTCGCTCGAGAGCGAATTCCAGCACGGGTTTGTAGATGCGGTGCAAGCCACGCACGATGAAGGTTTCCGTCTCCTTGATCTGCGCCGGCAGCAGGAAGGACGACAATACCGGCGTGACGGTGAAGGTTGCGATCAACGCGCCGGCCAGGGCATACCCATAGGTGCGGGCCATCGGACCGAAGATCTGCCCTTCGACGCCCTGCATGGTGAACAGCGGTCCGAAGGCGGCGATGGTGATCGCCGTCGAGAACAGAATCGCCTTGTCCACCTGCAACGCCGACATATAGATCATGCGCAGCCGCACCGTCCAGGCCGCGCCACTTTCCGGCGACGGGTCGGTGCCGTAGGCGCCACGGGACAGGCTCTCCACCATCTGCGCCTGGGCGCTCGGCATTGCCTGGAGGTTGCGAAAAATGTTCTCCACCAGGATCACGGCCGAATCGATGATGATGCCGAAGTCAACCGCGCCGATCGACAAGAGATTCGCATCCTGGCCCTGCAGCACGAGGATGATGATCGAGAAGAACAGCGCAAAGGGAATGTTGACGCCGACGATGATGGCGCTGCGCAGGTCGCCGAGAAAAATCCATTGGATCAAGAACACCAACACGCAACCGAAGATCAGATTGTGCAGCACCGTGTGCGTCGTCACCTTCACCAGCGACGTCCGGTCGTAGTAAGGCACGAGTTTCACGCCGGGCGGCAGGCTCCCATCGACATTCATGGCATCGATGGCGGCCTTGATACGGGGCACCACGTCGTTGGTGTGCTGAGTCCGGCCCATCACCACGATCGCGGCGACGACATCGTCCTCGTGGTCACGCCCGGCGATTCCCAAGCGCGGCACATGGCCGACGTAGACGCGGGCCACATCCTTCACCAGCACGGGCACGCCGTTGTACTGCCCCAGCACCACGTTCTGAATGTCGTCGAGGTGGTAGCCATTGAGCAGATTGTCATTGCCGCCGTCGTTCACCAGGCCGACACCGCGAATGTTGACCGATTGCTGGCCGACGGTGATTTCGCGGCCACCGACGTTGCTATTGGCGTTGCCCAGGGTGGTCAGGAGCTGCGGCAAGGTCACGCCGAAGGCTTGCATCTTCGCGAGATCCGCCTCCACCTCGAATTCCTTCGTGGTGCCGCCCCAACTGTTGATCGCCGCCACCCCGGGTATGGTGGACAAGCGGCGGGTGGCGATCCAATCCTGGACGGTGCGCAGATTGCTGAGCCCGAAATGCGGCGGACCCGTGACCTGGTAGCGAAATACTTCGCCGACCAGACTGGATTGCTGGATCTGCGCCACTTGATTGCCCGGCAGGGAGACGTTCTGTTGCAGGGCGAGCGCCGCCTGGGTGTAGGCGAAGTAGTAATCGACGCCGTATTTGAACGTGACACGAACGAACGCCAGGCCGTAGAAAGACGTGGACCTGATGGTGTCGATCCCGGGAGTCGAGTACAAGCCGATCTCCATCGGCGTCGTATAGTATTTTTCCATCTCCTCGGCGGACAAACCGGCCGCCTGGGCGGTGATCTCGAGAATCACGGGCGCCGGATTCGGATAGGCTTCGATGTTCAGCTTGCTGTAAGCGGCGAGGCCCGCGCCGATGAACACGAACAAGCCCAGCAGGATGATGGCGCGACGGGACAGCGCGAACCCAAGAATACCCTTGATCATCAGCGGTCTCTGTTGAAAAAATGCGGAGGCGGAACCGACACGGGGGCTGGGGGAGAGCTCCTAGGAGGCGCCGCCGTAGAGTATGTTGCTCAAGAAAATCGCCCCATCGACGGCCACGGTTTCGCCGGGCTTCAGGCCCTCGAGGACTTGGTCGAAGCCGTCTTGTTGATGACCGATTTTTACCGAGCGGCGGGTGAATACGTGCGGATCAGTGCTCACCACCCAGACCGACATGGTGCCATCTCCCTCCCGCACCACACCCGCTTCCGGTATGGCCGGCGAGCTGACCGGCGCGCCGGTCCGGATCACGAACGTGGCAAACATCTGCGGCAGGAGTTCATGGTCCGGATCCTTGACTTCGGAACGCACGGTCACGCGCCGTGAATTAGGATCCACCGCGGAACCAATCGCAGTGATGTGACCCTCGAAAGTCCGGCCGGGATACGCTGATACGGCGACTTCCACCACCTGACCGCGTTTGAAATGAGGAGTCTCCGATTCCGGCACGTTCGCCAACATCCACACCGTCGACAGGTCCGAGACCGTATAGGGCGCCGGCGGATTACCGGGCTGTTCGAGCAGGCCCGGCGCTGCGCTGCGGGCCGTGACGGTACCGCTGATCGGGCTCTTCACGACCAGCGCCGTCTCGACGCGGCGGGCGGCAATGATCTTGTCGATCTCGGTCTCGGTCTTGCCGAAGATGGCGACCGCATCGCGCGCGGCGCGCAGCGCCCCGACCGCGCTCTGCTCGTTCGCCACAGCGGTCTCGTAATCGTTCTGGTCGATGCCCCTCTTAGCGTACAGCTCCTTGGCCCGCGTGAGCGCGCTGCTCGTCTGGTCCAGGGTCGCTGCCGCTGAAATGAGCGTCGACTGGGCGGCGATGAAATCCGGGCTCTCGATGGTGAACAACACCTGGCCTTTCTTGACCGGATCGCCCAGGTTGAGGAAAGCGTCGATGATTCGGCCCTGATAAGGCGTGAAGACTTGAGTGGTGCGGTCCTCGTTGAAATCGATGCTGCCGACGGCGTCCTTCTCCACCAGGAAGTCACGGGCGACGACCGCTCCCGTTTTGATGGACGACACCTGCGAGTCGGTGAGTTTCACCGTATCCGGGTTGGGCGCCACCGGCGGGGGCGCCGGCGCCGCCTGGGCGGCACCGTTGCCCGACCGCGAGTGAATGCCGGCCGCGAGCAAGCCCAAGGTCGAGACGGCGGCGAACGCCAGCGCTCGTCTGACGCCCTTCGGTCTCATGATCGTCTCGCGCATCGTCAGTCCTCCACCGTCACCAACCCTTGATGATGACCATCTCGACTTCACTTAAGCTACTGTGAACATGCACAGTGACTATTGCCACTTACCAAGCGCGAGGGTCTCGCGCACAATGGTTCACGGGGATCCCGAGCCTCGATTTTGCGTGCCAATCATGTCCACCGTGTTGCGTTCATCTCTCTGCCTGCTCGCGGCTGTTACCGTCCTCGCCGGCTGCGCCGTCGGCCCGAACTTCAAGAGCCCGGCTGCCCCCAAAGATGCCGATTTCACGGCCACGCCTTTGCCGGCGGCGACGGCCTCGAGCGATGTCAACGGCGGCGATGCGCAACGTTTCGTGAGCGGGCAGGATGTCTCATTTCGGTGGTGGGAGGCATTCGGTTCGTCGGCGCTCGATTCCTTGGTGGAGCAGGCGTTCAAAGCCAACCCCACAATCGCCGCCGCACAGGCGGCCCTGGGTCAGGCACAGGAACTGGTCTATGCCCAGGAGGGTTACTTTTTCCCCAGCGTGGCTGCCGATTACAACTTCGAGCGCCAGAAGCTGGCCGGCAATCTGAGCGGCAGCTCGGCGCCGGGAGCGCAGGGCAATGGCACGGCGATCAACGCGGTGCAGTCGAAGACGCCACCCTACAACCAGCCGCTCTACTACAATTTTCATACCGCGTCGCTGACGGTGGGCTTCGTGCCGGATGTGTTCGGTCTCAACCGGCGCAAGGTGGAATCGCTGGATGCGCAACGAGCGATGCAACGCTTCGAACTCGAGGCGACCTATGTGAGCCTCGCATCGAACGTGGTGGCGGCGGCGATCCAGGAAGCATCGACCCGGGCACAGATCGAGGCCACCAAGAAGATCATCGTCGAGAACGAACAATCGTTGCGGGTGATGCGCGCCAAGTTCGACCTGGGATTTGCCATGCAGGTCGACCTCGCGAATCAGGAGTTCCAGTTGGCCCAGGCCAAGGCTTTGCTGCCGCCGCTCGAGAAGCAATTCGAGCAGAACCGCGACTTGATTCGTGCGCTGGTCGGGCGCACGCCCAACGAGGACGTGGCGGAAACCTTCACGCTCGAGTCATTGAAACTGCCGACCGATCTACCCTTGAGCCTGCCTGCGAGAATCATCGAACAACGTCCGGACGTGCGCGCCGCCATGGAACAAGTGCGCTCCGCCAATGCAGAGGTTGGTGTCGCGATCGCGCAAATGCTGCCGCAGTTCAACATCACGGCGGCAGTGGGCGGCGCGGCGACTCAATTCTCGCAAATGTTCAGCTCCGGCGGTCCCTTTTGGAATCTCATCGGCGATGTGTCCCAACCACTGTTTCAGGGCGGTACCCTGTGGCACACCAAGAAAGCCGCCGATCAAGCGTTGCACCAGGCCGCCGCTCAATATGAAAACACCGTGCTGCAGGCCTATCAGAATGTCGCCGATACCTTGCATGCGATCGTCGCCGATGCTGACGGACTGAACGCAGCCGTTCTGGCGGAGCGGGCGGCCAAGGCGCTCTTGGATTCGACCCACCAGCGAGCGCAGGACGGTTACACCGACTTTTCGACCGACCTGGCTGCGCAGATGGCCTACAGCCAAGCGGTCATTAATCTTGCCCAGGCCGAGGCCACACGGTTCGGCGACACGGCAGCGCTTTACCAGGCCCTGGGTGGCGGATGGTGGAATCGCAACGCAGCAAACACAGCGTTAGTCAACTAGTGCGGAGCCTGCGATGGTTGCGGCGAATCGACAAATCCTGTGCATTGAAGACGATGAAGAAACGGCTGCCTTGATAGCCGAGGACCTGCAGGAGCGCGGCTACGTCGTGAATATCGCTGCCGATGGGCGTGAAGGGTTGAACGCCATCATGAAGACCGGCCCGGATCTCGTGCTCTGCGACATCAACATGCCCGATATGAACGGATTCGAGGTGGTAGAGAGCCTGACATCGCTCGCCCCACAACACCGTGCCGTGCCCTTCGTGTTTCTCACCGCGAGAACCGATCGCGACAGTGAACTCAAGGGCCGACACCTCGGCGCCGACGACTATGTCACCAAACCGGTCGATTTCGAGATCCTTGCCGCCATCATTGCGGCCCGCTTGGGCAAAGGCGCGCGCAATGAAGTGTGGTCTCGTCAGGTGGCGCTCAACGAGCGCGAATTGCAGTGTCTTACCTGGTCGGCCCGAGGCAAAACCTCGCCGGAGATTGCGACGATACTCGGCCTGAGCAAACGGACCGTCAATTTTCACGTCGAAAATGCCTGCCGCAAGCTCAATGTATCGACCCGCACCGAAGCCGTGGTAAAGGCGACTTCCGGCCGGCTCATCCACCCGTGAGCGCACCCAGCATCACCGTCTCGCCGCCGACCGTGCTCGGCGAACAACTGCGTCGTTCGCGGCATTGGCTGCATTCGCACTCCATTCGCGTCCGCATGTACTCTGTGCTCATGCTGCTGCTGCTGGTGGTGATCGGCTTGGGGGCGGTCGGCTTCGCGCGCCTCTCCGACGTCAATCGGGCCTCCGAAGTGATCCGCAACCACTGGTTGCGCGACACGCGAATCCTTGGCGATCTCAGCAACTTCATGTCGGACTATCGCACCGCCGAAGCCACCCATTTGCTGTCCTCCACGCCATTGGAATTTGCCGCCAGCGAGAAGGAACTCGTCACCCTGCGCAAAGCCGTTGCCGCCAGTCAGCGGGACTACGAGGGGATTGCTCAGCAGCCGCTGGAAGCCGCTTTATATGAGGACTTCTCACGCCAATGGGCGGCTTATGCGCGGGTGGCCGAACGCGTGATCGCGCTGGCGAATGCGGGCCATACGCCCGAGGCGATCACCCTCTACAATACCGATTCGCGCCGCGAATTCGATTTGTCGAGCGATACCTTGAGCCGGCTTACCGGTCAAACCGTGGTCAAGGCGCGCGAGGACAGCGAGCGGGCCGCGTCCACCTATGCGCATGCCAGAAGCATGATCGCCACTGCCATGCTGATGACGGGCTCGCTGTTGATCGGCGTCATACTCTACATAGCGCGCAGCATTCTCGCGCCGCTGTTGCAGTTGGTCACCTGCATGCACCGCCTCGCCGATCAGCAAACCGACATCGCCATCCCGAGCATCCGCCGCGATGACGAGATCGGCGAGATGGCCCGAGCGGTCGCGGTGTTTCGTGACAACGCCATTGCGCTGGCGACCAGTCAGCGTCGCCTGATCGAGCAGGCCGCCGCGCTGGAGGGCGGTCTGGAGAACGAACGGCGGTTGACGGCTCAGCAACGCGATTTTGTCGCCATGACCTCGCATGAATTTCGCACGCCGCTCACCATCATCGACGGGCATGCGCAGCGTCTCATCAAGTTGAGTGATCGTCTCGACCCCTCGGACGCGGCGGAGCGCGGCGCGAGCATTCGCAACGCCGTGCAACGCATCACTCACATCATGGACAGCTTGCTCGGCGCTTCGCGCGTGCTCGACGGCCAGGCCGTTTTTCACCCCGCCGCGATCGACCCGCGGGCGCTGCTGCGTGACGTCTGCCAGACGCATCGCGACGCCACGCGCGGCGCCAGCATCATCGAAGATCTCGAGGCGCTGCCCGCCACCATTCATGGCGACGCGAAACTGCTCTTTCATGTCTTCAGCAATCTCATCTCGAATGCCATCAAGTATTCATCGGTCGGCAGCCCGATCGAGGTGATCGCGCGACAGGATGCCGGCTCCATCATGGTCCAGGTACGCGATCACGGGATCGGCATTCCGGCCCGCGACCGCGCCCGCTTGTTTGAGCGTTTTTTTCGCGGCAGCAATGCCACCGGGATTGCCGGCACGGGAGTGGGGCTGCATCTCGTGCGCATGGTGGTCGGACTGCACCGCGGCGAGGTTTTCGCCGAGAGCCTGGAAGGTGTCGGTTCCCGCTTTGTCGTGCGATTGCCCGTGGCGAGTATGGCGAGTAGTGAATCCGCGGCCGGCGTCGCGTAAGCTCGTGGCCCTTTCATTGCGATCACGGAGCATTCCATGTGTGGAATCGTAGGCGTCGTCGCCGAACGCAATGCCATTCCCATCTTGATGGAGGGGCTGCGGCGGTTGGAATATCGGGGCTACGATTCCGCGGGGCTGGCGGTGATGACGGCCGGGAATCGCCTGGAGCGTGTGCGCACGGTCGGCAAGGTGCAGGCGCTGCAAGAAGCGCTGGACGCGACGCCGATCGAAGGGCATGTCGGCATTGCGCACACTCGCTGGGCCACTCATGGCGTGCCGACCACGGCCAACGCTCACCCGCATGTCTCGCGCGACGGCATCGCCATCGTGCACAACGGGATCATCGAGAATCACGAGGCGCTGCGCGCCGGTCTCGCCGCGCTGGGCTACCGCTTCGAATCGCAAACCGACACGGAGGTCATTGCCCACCGTATCCATCGCCACCTCGCGAACTCGGCCGATCTGTTTCAAGCCGTGCGCGCGACGGTCGCGGAACTTGAGGGGGCCTACGCCCTGGCGGTGGTTTCGCAGAGCGATCCTGAATGTGTGGTGATCGCCCGGCAGGGCTGTCCGGTGGTCATCGGGCTCGGCATCGATGAGAACTTCGTGGCCTCGGATGTGGCGGCCTTGCTGCCGGTTACGCGCCGCTTCATGTTTCTCGAGGAAGGCGACGTGGCCGAACTGCGCCGCAAGTCGATCCGGGTCCTCGACGCCGGCGGCAACGTGGTGGCGCGTGCCGTGCGCGAGAGCGAGCTGCCCGCCGATGCGGTCGAGCGTGGCCAGTACCGACATTTCATGCTGAAGGAAATCCATGAGCAACCTCGCGCGATCGCGCAGACGCTGGAGGAGCGCGTCGCCGGCGCCACGTTGCTCGACGCCGCCTTTGGTCCGGCGGCGGAACGTGTGCTGCGCAACGTCAAGGCGGTGCACATCGCGGCCTGCGGCACGAGCTATCACGCCGGCCTCGTCGCCAGCTATTTCATCGAACAGTTCTGTCGCTTGCCGGCGCGTGTCGAAATCGCGAGCGAGTATCGCTACCGCGATCCCGTGGTCACGCCGGATACGCTGTTCGTGACGATCTCCCAGTCCGGTGAGACCGCCGATACGTTGGCGGCGCTGCGCAACGCGAAGCGGGCCGGCTATCTGTCGACGCTCACCATCTGCAATGTGGCGGAAAGTTCCATGGTGCGCGACTCCGAATTGGTTTTGCTGACGCGCGCCGGCCCCGAGATCGGCGTCGCCTCGACCAAGGCATTTACGACGCAATTGACGGCGTTGGCCATGCTGACCGTGGCTCTGTCGAAGAACCGGCCGACAACCCACCCCGCGCGGGAGATGGTGGCGCAGCTGATCCAGCTTCCCGGATTGGTCGAGCGGACGTTGAAACTCGACCAAACCATCCGCCATCTCGCCGAGCGCTTTGCCGAGCGCCACCATGCGCTGTTCCTCGGGCGCGGGCCGCTGCACGCCATCGCGATGGAGGGTGCGCTCAAGCTCAAGGAAATTTCGTATATCCACGCCGAGGCCTACGCCGCCGCTGAATTGAAGCATGGTCCGCTGGCGCTGGTCGACGAAGACATGCCGGTGGTCGCGGTGGCGCCCAACAACGAGCTGCTCGAGAAATTGAAATCCAATCTCCAGGAGGTACGAGCGCGCGGCGGCGAGCTGTTCGTGTTCGCCGATCCGGACACCGGCATGCAGAGCAGCGACGGCGTCACCGTGATTCACATGCCGGTGCGGGTGACCGAGCTGCAGGCGCCGGTCGTATTCAGCATTCCCATGCAACTGCTCGCCTACCATGTTGCCGTGCTCAAAGGCACGGACGTTGACCAACCGAGGAATTTGGCGAAGAGCCTGACCGTCGAGTAGGGATCGCGCGATCATACGGTTTGGCAAGCGCCGGGGCGGTGGGGTAGGCTCTGGACCCGCCATGACCAAGCGTCCAGCGAGTATGAATCGCGACCCCGCCACAGCGTTCGATGCGGCGTATTTTCGTCGGTTCTACGTGAACCCGGCGACGCGGGTGACGACTCCGGCCGAAATGCGCACCCGTGCCCGCTTGATCGCCGCCATCCTCGCGCAGGCCGCCGTCCCGGTTCACAGCATCCTCGATGCGGGCTGTGGCATCGGCTTGTTGCGCAAGCCCTTCGCCGAGATCATGCCCCGAGCGCGCTATGCCGGGCTCGAGGCCAGTGACTACCTGTGCGCTCGATTCGGCTGGATTCGAGGATCCGTGGTCGATTATCGGCCGCCGCAGCCGGCGGATCTCGCGGTTTGCTACGACGTGCTGCAGTACTTGGATGATCGCGAGGCCGCGCGGGCACTCGCGAATTTTCCGCGGCTGACACAGGCGGCCTTGTACGTTTCGGCGTTGACGCGCGAGGATTGGCGGACGAACTGCGACCAGTCGCTGACCGATCGGGCCGTGCATCTGCGCCCGGGCGATTGGTACCGAAGGAGGCTGAAGCGCCATTTTAGCCACCTGGGCTTCGGGGTATGGCTGCGCAAGGACGTGACGGTCATTCTCTGGGACATGGAACGCACCACCCGCTAGGCGCCTAGAGATTCTCCTGCATCCAGTTCACCAAGGCGGCATGAACCGGCTCGCCGCCGCCGCCATCGGCTCGCGCGTCGTTGATCAGCGAGACGAGCACGAAGGTCTTGCCGCTGGCCGTCGTCACGTAGCCGGCCACCCCGCTGACGGTGTCGATATGGCCGGTCTTCAAGCGGACCGTACCTGCCGCCGTATTCTTCATCCGCGAGCGCAGCGTACCATCGACGCCGGCAAGCGGTAGCGAGGCGATGAATTCAGGCGCGTAACGACTGCGATAGGCCGCACTCAAAACCTGTGCCATTTGCAGCACCGAGATGTGCGTCGCGCGCGACAGGCCCGAACCGTTGTCGATGTCGATGCCATGCAAATCGAGTCCTCGTTCCTGGCTCCAGTCGGCGATCGCCTGCGCGCCCTTGGCGGGTGTGCCCGGTGATCCAAAGCGGCTCTCGCCGATGGTGAGCAGCAGGTGGCGGGCCATGAGGTTGCTGCTGAATTTATTCGTCAGCCGGACGATCTCGCCCAGCGTGAGAGAATCGAAGTTGACGAATTCGCGGGCGTCCGTGGGCTTGGGCTCGACGCGCAGCTTGCCGTCGAATTCGCCGCCCGCTTCGCGCCACAATTCAACGAAGGTGCCGTAGGCGTAATCGGCGGGCCGTAACAACACCCGGACGATGCTGCGTTCCTCGCAGTTGGGGCTGAGAGCTCCGGAGAACACCACCCGGTCCCAGCGATCGGACTCGACCTCGAAGTCGACGCGGTCGGCGGCGGCGTTGCAGCGGCCGGGGACGAAGGCGATCTGATTATCGATGTTGAGATTGACCGGCTGGGGAATGGCGATGATGTCGATGCGGCGCATGCCGGCGTTCGGTACGAGCCTGAACTCAACCGACTGGAAGTTGACCATCAAGGCGTCGGGAACGACGTTGTACGTGCGGTTCGGCCGACCGTCGAAGGCCGCCGGATCCTCCGCCGGCAACGAAAATGCCGTGTCGTCGATGATGATGTCGCCATGGATCACCTTGAGACCGCGGTTGCGCAACTCGTGCGCGAAGCTCCACCAGCGTTCGAGGGTCATATAGGGGTCGCCGCCGCCCTGCAGAATCAGATCGCCCTCCAGCACCCCGTCCTTCAATGTCCCTCGGATCCAGGCGCGTGTGTGCCAGACATAGGCGGGACCCAGCAAATCGAGGGCCGCAAACGTCGTCACCAATTTGATCGTGGATGCGGGGCTGCGCGGGACTTCCATGTTCTGGCCGGCGACGAGTCCACCCGTCTGGGTGTCGATGAT
>Ga0116226_10000822_pt1 | contig 26837 bp, 24 predicted proteins | sample S1TSphfallax_FD_89692 | JGI IMG/M metagenome (GOLD analysis project Ga0116226, IMG submission 89692) | Host-associated microbial communities from peat moss isolated from Minnesota, USA - S1T2_Fa - Sphagnum fallax MG | ecosystem: Host-associated > Plants > Peat moss > Unclassified | place: USA... | reverse complement strand
CGTGCTGCTCGAGAACATGCGGCGCGAGGGCTACGAAATGGCCGTCTCGCGTCCGCGCGTCGTGATCAAGCAGATCGACGGCGCGGCGCACGAGCCCTACGAACAAGTCACGGTCGATTGCGACAGCGACGCGCAGGGCGACGTCATGTCGGCCTTGGGCAGCCGCGGCGCTGAATTGAAGGACATGCAGGCCGACGGCCGCGGTCGCGTGCGTCTGGATTACATGGTCCCGTCGCGCGGCTTGATCGGCTTCCAGACCGAGTTTCGCACCATGACGCGCGGCACGGGCCTGCTGCATCACGTGTTCGATCACTATGGCCCGGTCGTGCAGCGCGAACTCGGGCAGCGGCCGCAGGGCGTGCTGATCGCGAACGGGCAGGGCACGGCGCTCGCCTATTCGCTGTTCAGCTTGCAGGAGCGCGGGCGCCTGTGCATCGGGCCCGGCGAAGAAGTCTACGAAGGCATGATCATCGGGCTCAACAATCGCGACAACGATCTCGTCGTGAACCCGCTCAAGGGCAAGAAGCTCACGAACATGCGCGCCGCCGGCAAGGACGAGAACGTCGTGCTGACGCCGCCGATCCGCTTCTCGCTCGAGCAGGCGATGGAATTCATCGACGACGATGAATTGATCGAGATCACGCCCACGTCGATCCGGCTGCGCAAGCGCAACCTGCGGGAAAACGAGCGCAAGCGCTCGGACCGGGAAACGACCGCGTAAGGGCTCTTCAGGGCCGCCGGGGAACCTGCCTGGCGGCCATTGATGCACTCTGCGACTTAACCGATTATTGGGTGAACCGAGACGCCCGTCACGCCTGCGGTCCTGTAAGCCCCTAACATTGGCGCGTTGGCCGATACGCGGTGTATCGGCTCCGTTGTGGGAGTTTCCAGGGATTGTCACGCGAGAATGCCAACGCCGCGCGCGGCGAACCCACGGCGGCACCGACTAGATTCAATCGGCTGCTCGAACGGCAGATGGTTGGTGCCCGGCAGCGCGACGGGCAAGTCGACATGCAGGCTTTGCTCGCGCTCGTCAGCGAACAATACGACCGGGTCGACGCCGAGCGGCGCGGCATCGTGCGTTCGATGCAGCTCATGTCGGACGAGGCGCAGGCGCTCACGCGCGAGATTCGCGAGGAGACGGCCTCCCATTTGCAGGCGATCCTCGACAACGTCAAGGATGCGATCCTGACCGTCTCCGACGCCGGTCACATCGAAACCTTCAATCCCACGGGCGAGCACATCTTCGGCTATTCCCAGGCGGAGATACTCGGTCGCACGCTCGATTTTCTGCTGCCCGAGATCGATCCTCAGGGGGTCGCGGACTACCTCGATCGCTTCGCGACCAAAATCGACGACACCCATGTGGACCTCGCCGCTCACCAGGCCTGGGGCAGGGGCAAGGACGATAACCGGATCGCGCTCGAAATCGCGGTCAGCAAGGCGACTTTGCACCGGCGCGAGGGCTACGTGGTTTGCATCCGCGACATCACGGAACGCCACATGGCCGAGCAGCTCACGCGCGAGAGCGAAGCGCGCTACCGGATCCTGGTGGAGAACGCGCCCGAAGTCATCGTGGTCTTCGATGTTGATGCCGGCAGGTTCGTCGACGTCAACGACAATGCCTGCCGTTTCTTCAAGATGGATCGTGCGACGCTCCTGGCGAGCGGGCCGGCGGCGATCAGTCCCCCGGAACAGCCGGACGGCAGCCCGTCGTTCGGGTTCGTGCGTGGCTACATCGACGGGGCCTTGGGCGGCGCCGCGCCGGTGTTCGAATGGGTGCACTGTGACTCGACCGGGCGGCCACTGCCCTGCGAAGTGCGCTTCGTTCGGCTGCCGAGCTTCAACAGGCGCCTCATACGCGCCAGCATCACGGATATCGCGGCGCGTAAACGCGGCGAAGCGATCGCCGCCGGCGAACGCCGGGTGTTCGAGCAAATTGCCGCCAACGCGCCGCTCGATGCGGTGCTCGAGGCCATCGCGGAGGTCATCGAGCGCGTCACGCCCTCGGCCAAGTGCGCGATCAACCTACTCGATGGCGAGCACGGCACTTTGAATTTCGGCGTGGCGCCGAGTCTGCCGCGTGAATTCATCGTCGCCATGGACGGTGCGCCGGTCAGCATGCGCTACGGTTCCTGCGCTGCTGCCGTCTATCTCGCCCGCCCGGTCCTGGTCGCCGACGTCGCAGCCGACGTGTCCTGGGAATATCGTCGCGATGCGGCCCTGGCCGCGGGCCTGCGGGCTGCTTGGTCGGCGCCGATTCTCGCCTCCGACGGTCGGGTCGTCGGCACGTTCGCGGTCTACCGGCGCGAGGCCGGGCTGCCCGAGGCCGGCACTCAGGATCTCATGACGCGCATGGCGCAGATCGCCGCGATCGCGATCGAACGGCGCGCGGCCGAGGATGCCCTGCGCAGCAGCGAGGCGCGCTTCCGCGGCTTGTTCGAGAACGTCATGGAGGGCGTCTATCAGTCGACGCGCGACGGTCGCATCCTCGCGGTCAATCCTGCCTTCGTGCAGCTGCTCGGCTACGCCTCCGCCGAGGAGGTCTACGGCGTTCATGCGGCCGCCCTGTACTGGAACCCGACGGATCGCGACACCTTCATCCGGCAAATGGATCAGGGCGGCGAGGTGCGCAACGGCGAATGGGTGATGCGCCGCAAGGACGGCACGATGCTGGTCGTCATCGACAACAGCCGCGTCGTACGCGACAAGCAGGGCCGGGTCAGCGGTTTCGAGGGCACGATCAGCGACATCACGGAGCGCAAGAAGGCGGAGACCGCGGTGTTCCAGGCCAAGGAGCGCGCGCAGGTCACCCTGCAGTCGATCGGCGATGCGGTCATCACGACCGACTCCCAAGCCCGCATCGATTACCTGAATCCGGTTGCCGAGAGCCTCACCGGCTGGTCGACCCGCGAAGCCGAAGGGCGCCGGATCGACGAGATCCTCGGGGTTGTCGACGAGGCGACGCGCGAAGCGGTCGAGAGCCCGATCGTGCGCTGTTTGCGCGAGGGCCAGGCGCTGGGGTTGGCACAGCACACGGCGCTGCTGACCCGCGGTGCGAAAGAGATCGCGATCCAGGATTCGGCGGCGCCGATCCGCGATCGTGCCGGCAATTTGATCGGCGCGGTCATGGTGTTCCACGACGTCAGCAAGGAGCGTCGGCTGCACCGCGCGCTGCATTATCAGGCGATCCACGATGCGCTCACCGGCCTCATCAATCGCCGCGAGTTCGAGAATCGCCTGACCGCGGCGGTCGAGAGCGTGCGCAGCCGCGCCGATACGCGCTATTCGCTGCTCTATCTCGACCTCGATCAATTCAAGCTGGTCAACGATACCTGCGGCCATCCCGCCGGCGATCAGTTGCTGCGGCAAATCACCGGCGTATTGCAGTCCCGCGTCCGCGACGACGACACGCTCGCGCGCTTGGGCGGCGATGAGTTCGGCATCCTGCTGCAGGGCTGCGGCATCGATCAGGCAAGCCGGATCGCCGAGAGCATCCGGCAGGCAATCCGCGATTTTCGCTTCGTCTGGCAGGACGGGGTGCTCGGCGTCGGCGTCAGCATCGGCATCGTCGAGATCACGCTCGAGATGGCGACCGCGGCCAATGCCATGAGCGCGGCGGACGTCGCCTGCTACTCGGCCAAAGAATCCGGTCGCAACCGCACCGAGGTCTACAAGCCCGACGACGTCCCGGAACGACATCGCGAGATGCACTGGATCTCGCGTTTGACGCGGGCCTGCGACGAGAGCCGTTTCGAGCTGTTCTACCAGCCGATCGTGCCCATCGGGGCGACGGTGCACGAACGCGAACACTTCGAGTTGATGCTGCGTCTGCGCGACGATTCGGGCAGGATCGTTGCCCCGGCCGAGTTCATTCCCGCCGCCGAACGCTACAACATCATGCCGGCGATCGATCGCTGGGTGGTGCGCCACGCGCTCGAGCGGATCGTGCATCGCACCGGTTCGGGCATGAAGCCCTATACGGTCGCGATCAATCTCTCGGGCAATTCCCTGAACGACGAGCACTTCCTCGAGTTCCTGATCGCGCAATTGACGAGCAACAGTCCCGTGCCGGGATCGATCTGTTTCGAGATCACGGAAACCGCCGCGATCGCGAACTTGGGCAACGTCGTGTACTTCATGCGCGAGCTCAAGGCGCGCGGCTGCCACTTCGCGCTCGACGACTTCGGCAGCGGTGTCTCCTCGTTCATGTACCTGAAGACCCTGCCGGTCGACTACTTGAAGATCGACGGCCAGTTCATCGAGAACGTCGCCCGCGATCCGGTGGACCGGAGCATGGTCGAGGCGATCAGCCAGGTGGGTCGCGTCATGGGCATCCGCACGATCGCCGAACGGGTCGAATCCGAGGCCGTGCTGCTTACCTTGGCGCGTCTCGGCATCGGCTATGCGCAGGGCTTCTATATCGCCGAACCCAGCCCGATCGGCTCGTTCCCCTATTTGCTCACCGGCTGACGGCTCGAACCCGCTCTGACGATTTGCCGGCGCCCTGAGCGCCGATCCGGGAAAACCCGCCGCTCGCTAATGATCCGCTCGTAGGGGCTCGTTGCGCTTCCCGGCCTGACTTCTATGTAATGTGACCTGCCGCACGCGCTCGTTCCCCGCCTGTCGGTTCAGCCCTGGCTTTTGCCGCCGTTAACCCCCCTACGGATCGCGAGGCGTCCCTGCGTCCGCGCGCAAGATCAACATAGCAACCGACCCAAAGGGATCGACAGACATGAGTTGTGAGGTCAAACGGACTAAGGGGCTGATTAGGGTGCGCGGCGAGATGACCATCTACGCGGCGGCGACCCTGGCTGAAAGCTTGCGCGTCGCGATCGACGCGCAGTCCGGCGACTGCCGCATCGATTTGTCCGAGGTGTCGGAATTCGACACCACAGGACTGCAGATTCTGCTCATGGCCAGGCGCGCCTGTGCCGAGGCGAAGAAGACCCTGTCCTTCGTCAAGCCGAGCGCGGTCGTGAGCGAGACGCTCGGCTTGCTGCGGATCGAAGCCACGACGGTGGCGTCATGAACAAAGATCCCGCACTCGATACCTTCCTCGCCGAGAGCAACGAACTTCTGAGCGACATGGAAGCGACCCTGCTCCGCTGTGAACAGGGCGCAGGCGACGGCGAAGCCATCAATCAATTATTCCGGGCCGCGCATACGATCAAGGGATCCTCGGGCCTGTTCGGTCTCGACACCATCGTCGCCTTCACGCACGTGGTCGAGAGCGTCCTCGACCGCGTCCGCGAAGAATCCTCACCGGTCACGCCGGCTTTGGCGGCGGTCCTGCTCGAATGCTGCGATCACATGAAAGGTCTAGTCGAGGCCGTCGCCGCGGGGGGCGCGCAAATCCCTGCCGAGACTCACGCGAGCGGCGAAGCGGTGCTCGAGAACTTGCAGGCGGTTTCCGGCTTCTCCGCCACGAAGCCGCGCAGCGCGCCGGCGGCCGTTCCCCCGCCCGTGCGCTTCGAAACGCCGGCCCCGCTGACGGACGGCGCTTTGCGCGTCAACGGCGACAGCTGGCACGTGTCCGTACGGTTCAGTGCCGACGTGCTCAAGAACGGCATGGATCCGCTCGCGTTCGTGCGTTATTTGACGACCTTTTGCACGGTCACCGGCTTAGGGGTGGTCGAGGATGCCCTGCCGGACCCGGGCGAGTTCGACCCGGAGACTTGCTACCTCGGCTTCGAGATCGCGCTGCGCACCGAGGCGAGCAAGGCGCAGATCGAGGCGGCGTTCGAATTCGTGCGCGACGATTGCCAGTTGCGCATCCTGCCGCCGCGCTCGCTCGTCTCCGATTACGTCGCCCTGATTCGCGACCTGCCGGAACCCGATGCACGCTTGGGCGAGCTGCTGGTCGCCTGTGGCACGCTGACCCCGAAGGAACTCGCGGACTGTCTCGCCGACCAGGCGGTGCGTGAGCTCAGCCAGGGCGCCGCTCCGCCGCTCGGGGAGATGCTCGTCGAGGGCAAGGTCATCCAAGCAGCTGTCGTCGAGGCCGCCGTACAGACGCAGAACGAAGCGCGCGCGGGGAAGGACGGCAAGTCCGCCGAGAGCCGCTCGATTCGCGTCGATGGCGACAAGCTCGATCGCCTGATCGACCTGATCGGCGAGCTGATCATCGCCGGCGCCGCCACCGGCTCCGAGGCCCGCCACGCCGGGCTCGCGCGCCTGAACGAGTCCGCGCTGCATCTCGCGCGCATCGTCGAGGAAGTCCGCGATCAGGCGCTGAAACTGCGCATCGTGCAGATCGGGCCGACCTTCGCCCGCTTCCAGCGCGTCGTCCGCGACGTAGCCCGGGAAACCGGCAAGGAAATCAATCTCGAAACCATCGGGGCCGAGACGGAGCTCGACAAGACGCTGGTCGAGCGCATCGCCGATCCCCTGACCCATCTGGTACGCAACGCAATCGATCATGGCATCGAGAAACCTGAACTGCGAGTCGCCGCGGGCAAGCCCGCGGCCGGCACCGTGCGCCTCACGGCGTACCATGACGCCGGTTCCGTGGTCGTCGAAGTGGCCGACGACGGCGGGGGTCTCAATCGCGAACGGATACAGCAAAAGGCGCTGCAGCGCGGACTGATCTCGGAGGGCCAGGTGCTTTCCGACTCCCAGGTCTTCAGCTTGATTTTCGAGGCGGGTTTTTCCACCGCCGAGCAGGTCACCAATCTATCCGGCCGCGGCGTCGGCATGGACGTGGTCAAGAGCAACGTCACGGCGCTGCGCGGCTCGGTGGAGATCGACAGCCAGCCGGGCAAGGGCACGCAAGTGCGCCTGCGCCTGCCGCTGACGCTGGCGATCATCGACGGCTTCCAGGTCGGCGTCGGCTCGTCCTCGTTCGTGATCCCGCTGGACCTCGTCGAAGAGTGCGTGGAAATGCAGGCCGCCGACGAGTCGGATGCGGATGCCGCGACACGACCCTTCGATCTGCACGGTTCGGTCCTGCCGCTGATCCGTCTGCGCGACCTGTTCGAGATTCCCGGCAAGGCGGATCGGCGCGCGAGCGTCGTCGTCGTGCGGGCGGGCGGCAAGCGCGTCGGCATCGTCGTCGATGAACTCTACGGCGAGCTGCAAGCCGTCATCAAACCGCTGTCCCGACTGTTCAAACAACTTCAAGGTATCGCGGGCTCCACGATTCTCGGCACCGGCAAAGTCGCGCTGATCCTCGACATTCCGGGGCTCGTGGACCGGACCCGTGATTTCCGCCCTGAGAGCCTCCACAGCCAGAGATTGCCTGCGCGCTCGACTTCATGATCGACTGGTCACGATTAAACGCTAAGGAATATCTGTGTTCAAAAATATGAAAATCGGCGTCCGCCTCGCTGTCGCCTTCGGATTGCTGATCAGCCTCATGCTGATCACCTACACCGTCGGTTTGACGCGGTTGCAAAACCTCAACGAGGTATTGACCGAGCTCAATGCCGTCTCGATACCCGAAACCGAAGCGGTCTTCAAGATGCGCGGCGCGATGCTTAACAGCCGCAACGAGCTGCGCAACATCTTGTTGTTCAAGAACGCCGAGGACATCGCCAAACACAAGGAAGGCTTCCTCAAGTACCACACGACCTACGCGGACGGTGAACACGAACTCGATGCGCTCCTGGGGCAGTCCAAGACCACGACGGATGTGGACCAGGAAATGTCTGCGAAGATCAAGGAGATCAACGGACCCTATGAGGCGATGCAGGAAAAAGTCGTCAGCCTGGCCGCGGACGGCAAGCACGACGAGGCGGCGGCGGTATTGCTGTCCGAATCTTCGCAAAAGCTCGGCGCTGATTGGCTCGAGAACACGCAGAAATACATCGAGTACAAGAAAAAGCAGAATGCCGAGGCGGCCACGCTCAGCGCCCAAAGCTATGCGTCCGCCACGAAGATACTGACCGGCGTGACCGTCTTCGCCGCGATCGTCGCGGTCCTCTCGGCGCTGATCGTGACCCGCTCGATCACGCGACCGATCAGCGATGCGCTCGCCGTGTCCAAGCGGCTCGCGGACGGGGATTTGACCGGTACGATCGAGTGCAGCTCCAAGGACGAGGTCGGCCTCTTGCTGGACGCGATGCGCGGCATGGTCAAGCGCCTCTCGGAGGTGATCGGCTCGGTGCGCTCGGCGACCGACAATTTGTCCTCGGCGAGCTCCGAAGTGTCCTCGACCGCCCAAGCGCTCGCGCAGGCGGCGACCGAGCAGTCGGCTAACGTCGAGGAAATCTCAGCCTCGGTCGAACAGATGACCGCTTCGATCGCCCAGAACACGGAAAACGCCAAGATCACGAATCAAATGGCGACTCAGGCCGCAGGCGAGGCATCCGAGGGCGGCGATGCGGTCTGCAAGACCGTCGATGCGATGAAGCAAATCGCCAAGAAGATATCGATCATCGACGACATCGCCTATCAGACGAACCTCCTCGCCCTCAATGCGGCGATCGAAGCGGCCCGCGCGGGCGAGCACGGCAAGGGCTTCGCGGTCGTCGCCGCCGAAGTGCGTAAACTGGCCGAACGCTCCCAGATCGCCGCCCAGGAGATCGGCGAGGTCGCCGGCTCTTCGGTGAACCTGGCCGAGCAGGCCGGGCAACTCCTGCAGCGCATGGTGCCCTCGATCAAAAAGACGGCCGATCTCGTCCAGGAAATCGCCGCGGCGAGCCAGGAGCAATCGGCGGGCGTCAGTCAGATCAATACGGCCATGAGTCAACTCTCGCAACTGACCCAGCAGAACGCGTCGTCGAGCGAAGAGCTGGCGGCGACCTCGGAAGAGATGAGCGGCCAGGCCGAACAACTGCAACAGACGATGGAGTTCTTCAAGGTGGGGGGCGCCGGCAACGGCTCCGCGAATCGCTTGCGCAAGACGCCGGCGATCCCGACCGCAGCCCGCGCAGCGGCGCGGTCCCAGCCGTCGGCCGAGCCGAACGCGGCGGTGGATTTCAGCGACTTCGCTCTGTCGCCCCCGCCTCGTAGCAACGCCAATGGTCACGACACGGCCGGTGCCTTGGCCTTCGATCGAAATTTCGTGCGTTTTTAGGAGGATAAGATGTCAACAGCAGCAAACGTCGCGGTCAAGACGTCCGCCGCAGAGCGGCGACACGACCAAAACCAGTATCTAACCTTCGTGCTCGGTCGCGAGACCTTCGCGCTCGGCATCCTCGGGATCAAGGAGATCCTCGAGTACGAGGCCCCCACCGACGTGCCCATGATGCCGACCTTCGTGCGCGGCGTCGTCAACCTGCGCGGCATGGTCGTTCCCGTGATCGATTTGTGCGCGCGCTTCGGCCGTGCCAGCACGGCAGTTTCGAAGAAGACTTGCATCGTGATCATCGAAACCCAGCACGACGCCGAGAGCCAGGTGCTCGGCATCCTCGTCGATGCGGTCAACGAGGTCCTGGAGATTCCGCATACGGAAATCGAGCCGCCGCCGAGCTTCGGCAGCTCCGTGCGCGCCGACTTCATCCAGGGCATGGGCAAGGTGCGGGAGAAATTCGTGGTGATCTTGAACGTCGACAGCGTTCTCTCGTTCGACGAAATGGAGAATCTGGCGGCCGTCGGCACGACGCCGGTCAATCACTGATGGAATGCGGCATGCTCAAGAAGCTGAAATCCGGGTCATGAACAGTGTCGCAATTCCCATCGACGATGGCGTCGCGTTGACCGACAAGTCGAGCACGGCCGAGTTCTGCTTCGAGACGCTGCCGATCTTCGCCAAGCAGATCGAGAACGTCCGGGAGCAGACCGAACAGGCGATCATCGCCTTGTCCTCGCGATTTCGCGGCATCGTCACGAGTCTCGATGGCGCCGTGGCCGCCTCGCAGGAGGTGTCCGGCGATGGCGGCCGCGAGCTGACGAGCGCGATGGAGGATGGCCGGCAGCAGCTGCTCACGGTGATCGAAGCGTTGACCGCAATCCGCGAAAGCCGCGCGGCCCTGATCAGCGAGATCCGTTCCTTGGGCGTCTATACGCATGAACTGCAGGACATGGCCAAACACGTGGAGATGATCGCCTTCAATACGAATATGCTGGCGCTCAATGCCGCCATCGAAGCGGCGCATGCCGGCGGCGACGTCGGGCGTGGATTTTCCGTCGTCGCGCAGGAAGTCCGGCACCTGGCGACGGCATCGCGCGAGACCGGCAAGGTGATCGGCAAGAAGATCGCCCTGATCAACGATTCGCTCAGCCACATTCTCGGCGCCAACGAGAAGGTGACGGAGCGCGAAAATGCCGCGGTCAAGGATTCCGAGCTGCGCATCAACAAGGTGCTCGAGGAATTCGGCGGCATGACGACACGGCTGCTCGGTTCCGCGGAGCAGTTCCGCCGCGAGAGCGAGGTCATCAAGGAAGAGGTCATGGAGTCCATGGTGCAGCTGCAGTTCCAGGACCGGACCGGCCAGATCCTCGCGCACCTCGCGAAGACGCTCGAGGAATTGCCCGCGGTTGCGGACAACCTCGTTGCCGCCGGCTCCGAGGGGGATGCGCGGCAAGCCGCGCAGGATTATCTCGCCGAGATGGCGAGCAAGTACACGACCGACGAGCAACGGCGTATCCACGAGGGCGGCTCGGCCGCTTCCGTCAAACCGCAAGCGGCGGAATTCTTTTGAAGGAGAGCAACGATGGGTAAACGTATTTTGATCGTCGATGATTCTGCATCCGTGCGCCAGGTCGCCGGCATGGCGCTGACGCGCGCGGGCTACGAGGTCGTCGAAGCCACCGACGGGGAAGACGGCGTCAGCAAGCTGAGCGGCAAACTCAACTTGATCATCAGTGACGTGAACATGCCGCGGCTGGACGGAATCGGGTTCTTGAAAGCCGTCAAGGCCCACCCCGGTTACAAGTTCACGCCCGTCATCATGCTCACGACCGAGGCGGGTGAGGACAAGAAAGCCCAGGGACGCGCCGCCGGCGCCAAAGCCTGGATCACCAAGCCGTTCCAGCCGCAGGTCCTGCTCGATGCGGTGTCGAAGCTCGTCATCGCCTGACGGGCGCGGCCATGGATCAGATCACGATCAGCGAGGCGGAGTTCGCGCAGGTGCGTGATTTCGCCATGCGAGTCGCCGGGATCAGCCTGTCGCCGGCGAAGAAGACTCTCGTAATGGGTCGCTGGAACAAGCGGCTCGTGCATCACGGCCTGGACAGCTACGCGGCCTACCTGAAGATGATCAACGAGGCAGCCCAAGCCGAGGAGCGGCAGATCTCGATCGATCTGCTGACCACCAATGAGACCTATTTCTTCCGCGAACCCAAGCATTTCGATTTTCTGCGTGATTCCATCCTGCCCACGGTCAATGCGCGCGAGCGATTCCGCGTCTGGAGCGCGGCCTGCTCGACGGGTGAGGAGGTCTACAGCATCGCGATGCTGCTCACAGACCGGCTGGTGCACAACAACTGGGAGGTGCTGGGCACGGATCTCAGCACGCGCGTGCTCGACGCCGCGCGCCAGGGCCTCTACGACACGGTCCGTACCCAGGGTATCCCGGACGATTACCTCCGGCGTTTCTGTCTCAAGGGCACGGGTCCCTATGCGGACAAGGTCCTGATCGACCAGCCGCTGCGCCAGCGGGTGCAATTCAGTCATTTAAATCTCAACGAGACGCTGCCGCGGCTCGGCGTCTTCGACGTGGTGTTCCTGCGCAATGTCATGATTTACTTCGACGCGCCTACCAAGGCCGCGGTCGTCGCGAGAATAGCGAATTGCCTGCGGCCCGGCGGCTACCTGATGATTGGTCACTCGGACACCTTGAACGGCGTCGCGCATACCCTCCAACCCGTGAAGACGGCGATCTTTCGCAAGCCGGCGGCCTGATGGCGACGGCCATGGAGCTGGTTTTCCTGCGTACCGGCGACTTCTACTTCGGCAAAGGCGCGGTGCGCATCAAGACCCTGCTCGGCACCTGCGTGGCGATCAGCATGTGGCATCCCTTCAAGCGCATGGGCGGCATGTGCCATTACTTGTTGTCAACCCGCGGCAGCGCGCAGGCCGCCCTGCACGTCGGTGCAGGCTTTTATGCCGACGAGGTCATGACCCTGTTCGCGGACGCGCTCGCGCGCCATGGTACCCACCCGGCCGAATATCAGGTCAAGGTGTTCGGGGGCGGCAACATGTTTCCGGATCGGGACGCCGTCGCCTGCCGTGCGCTGCAGTCGTGCAGCGACGAGTTACGCAGTCCTTGCGCGCACGTCGGCTGTCTCAATGTCCTGAGCGCGCGTCGCTTGCTCGCGGCCGGCGGCTTTCAAATCATGACCGAGGACGTGGGCGGCTACGGCAGCCGCAATGTCATGTTCGATCTGGACGATGGAAATCTCTGGGTGAGCCGTGGTGCCCCCATGAACATGCCCGCGCTCGCGGCGGTAGAGGCAATGAAATGAAAAAGATTCGGGTGCTGATCGTCGATGATTCCGCCGTGGTGCGGCAGGTGTTGTCCGAGCAGTTGGCGCATGACCCCTCGATTTCGGTGATGGCGGCCGTCGCCGACCCCCTATTCGCGATGACGAGAATGAAGATCGAATGGCCCGACGTCATCGTACTCGACGTCGAGATGCCGCGCATGGACGGGGTGACCTTCTTGCGCAAGATCATGGAGGAGCGGCCGACACCCGTGGTGATTTGCTCCACGCTGACCGAGAAGGGTGCGGCAACGACGCTCGAAGCGCTGGCGGCCGGCGCGGTTGCGATCGTGACCAAACCGAAGCTCGGTTTGAAGAAGTTTCTCGAGGATGCTTCGGCCGACCTCGTCGGCGCCGTCAAGACCGCGGGCCACGCGAATGTGTCCCGGCTCAAAGCCTCGTTGCGCTCCCCGGCCGCGCATGCCTCGTCGGGCGCCGTCATGAACAACCGCGTGGCGGCGGGCGGCGGCATGCACGCCGTACCCCAGAAGAACACCGCCGACGTCGTGCTCGCGCCACCCGGCTCGCATGCGATGAAGGAGACGACTGAGCGAATCGTGGCCTTGGGCACCTCGACCGGAGGCACCCAGGCTCTCGAGCTGGTCCTCACCGCGCTGCCGCGCGCCTGTCCCGGCATCGTTGTCGTGCAGCACATGCCCGAGAAATTCACCGCGGCCTTCGCCTCCCGTCTCGACAGCCTCTGCCAGGTGTCCGTCCAAGAGGCCGTTCACGGCCAGCGACTCCTGCCCGGTCACGTGCTGATCGCGCCCGGCGGCAAGCACATGATGCTGAGACGCAGCGGCGCCTATTACTACACGGACGTCACCGACGGCCCCCTGGTCAATCGCCACAAACCCTCGGTGGACGTACTGTTCCGGTCAGTCGCCAAATTCGCCGGTGCCAATGCGATCGGCGTCATCATGACCGGCATGGGCGATGACGGCGCCCGCGGCCTGCTCGAGATGCGCGAGGCCGGCGCCATGACCGCGGCCCAAGACGAGGCCAGCTGCGTCGTTTTCGGCATGCCGAAGGAAGCCATCGCCTTGGGCGGGGCGAAAAACATCCTGCCGCTGACACGCATCGCGCAAACGATCATCGACTGGGGGCATTGACCATGTTCCGCGCGCGGCACGCGATTATTCGACCGTAAACGGTTACCCGGAAACATTCAGTCCATAGCTCGAATACCCTAGTAGGGTATACTACTCGCATGGCGCAAGACCCTGAGACTCCGCATGACCATGGCCCCGGCGACGCGGCCCACGCTGCTCATGACCGTAACGGCGCTCATGACCATGAGGACGCTCATGACAACGCCACGGCGCCGTTACCGGTATTCACCCTAGTCCAGCCCGGGCACGGGCACGGGCACGGCCACGCGCAGCCCCTCGGATGCGATCACGGGCATGACCATGACCATGACCACGATCACGGCGGCCATGACCATGGTCACGGCGGGCACGATCACAAGGGCCATCACCATGGCCACTCGCATGGACCGCCGGCGACGCAGTCGAAATTGTTCTGGGCGCTGCTGTTCACGGGCGGTTGCATGGTCATCGAGTTCGTCGGCGGTCTGATCGCCGGCTCCCTGGCGCTGTTGGCCGACGCGGCCCACATGCTGACCGATACCGCTTCTTTGGGCTTAAGCTACGCCGCGATGCGCGTTGCACTACGCCCCGCGACGCACAAGCTGAGCTATGGCCATCATCGCTGGCAAGTCTTGGCGGCGTTCGTCAATGGGATTGCCCTGGTGGTGTTGGCGGCGTGGATCCTCGTGGCCGCGTTCATGCGCCTGTTCTCGCACGAACCGGTGGCCGGCGGCATCGTCGCCGAGATTGCCGTGCTCGGCCTGCTCGCCAATATCGGGGCCTTTGCCGTGCTGTCGCGCGGCGAATCCAATCTGAACATCCGTGGCGCGCTGGCGCACGTGATCGGCGACATGATGGGCAGCGGCGCGGCTTTGATCGCCGGCCTCGTGATCCTCGCGACGCACTGGATGCCCATCGATCCTTTGCTCTCCATGGTCGTTGCGGTGCTCATGGTCCGCAGCGGCTGGCGCATCGCGCTCGAGTCGGCGCACATCCTGCTGGAGGGCGCGCCCGAGGGACTCGATCCGACCCAGGTCGAGAAAACCCTGCGTGCCGTGATCCCGCAACTTGACGAGGTGCATCACGTGCATTCCTGGTCGCTGACCGACGAGCGGTCGATCGTGACCCTGCATGCCAAGATCAAGCGGGGATCGAACTCCGATCAATGCATCCAAGAGATCACGCGGGTGCTCGAACGGAAGTTCAACGTCAGTCACGCGACGATCCAGATCGAATACGACTACTGTAACGGACCGGCGCACTAGCGCCTCTGGACGCTATCGCACGCAATCCCGGACGCTGCGTGCATGACATACAATATCGCGGTGATCAATCGCGACGCAGACATGACCTCGAGCACCCGCAGACAGTTCTTGCGCGCCGGTGCCTGCGCCGCCGGTACGCTGGCACTCCTCGCACCCGGCAAGCTGATGCTGCAGGCGGTGGCGGCGGGGGACGCAAAACCGGCCACGCCGCGCGTCGCGTTATCCCGGTTCCTCTGCGGCTGGCCCAATCTCGACGAGAGGATCGTCGCCCGTGCGTTTACGGCTTTGAGCGCGACCGATGGCGCTTTCACCGCGCATGCGGAAGCGCTGTGGCAGGCGATCACGACCGCGGTCATTCCCGACGTCTCGGCATTTCGCGCCTCGCCGCTCTACGCTGAGGCGACGCATCGCGCCACCGCGCTCGCCCTGCTGAGCGCCTTTTATTTGGGTGTCGTAGGGAGCGGCGATACGGCGCACCTGGTCAGCTATGAGGCGGCTCTGATGTTCGCCTCGACCCAGGACGTGACCCCGATCCCGAGCTACGCCATCGAGGGCCCCGGCGCTTGGGGCTCGATTGATCACGCCGCATCTGGATAGATCCCCATGGCGACGCAATTCGACGCCGATGTGATCGTGGTCGGCTCCGGGGTGTTGGGCAGTCTGACCGCGCACGCCCTCGCGCAGGCGGGTAAGTCCGTGATCATGCTCGAGGCAGGGCCGCGCATGCCGCGGTGGCAACTGCTCGAGCGCTTTCGCAACGTCGCCGACAAGAGCGACTTCAATCGGGCTTACCCCGATCAAGCCTGGGCGCCGAAGTCCTCGGGCGGACCCCATTCGGATGATTATTTGCAGAACGTCGGGCCCTTGGACTACAGGCCCGGCATGTTGAAGCTCGTCGGCGGCACGACATGGAATTGGCGCGCGGCCGCATGGCGTTTGCTGCCCAATGATATGCGCTTGAAAACCCTCTACGGCGTCGGCCGTGACTGGCCGATCGACTACGACGCCTTGGAGCCCTGGTACGCCAAAGCCGAGCGCGCTCTCGGCGTCTGTGGCAACACGGCGGATGACCAAAGCGGTCGGGGCGGTGCGGCGTTTCCGCCGCGCTCGCAGGACTACCCTCTGCCGATGCTGCCCTGGAGTTACTACACCCGGACGATCGCGGCCCAGGTCGAGGCCGCGGGATTCGCCTTTTGCGATGAGCCCAGTGCGCGGGCCTCGCAGCCCTACGCCGGACGACCCGCCTGCGCAGGCACGAACAACTGCACCCCGATCTGTCCGATCGGCGCGCAGTACTCCGGCGACGTGCACGCGACGCTCGCGGAACAAGCCGGCGCCCAGCTGCGCGAGAATGCCGTGGCCTTTCGACTCGAGCGCGCGGGCGCCAAGATCGTCGCCGTGCACTACCAGTCTCCTGACGGCAAGCCGACTCGCTTGAGCGCGCGCGCCTTCGTGCTCGCCGCGCACGGCATCGAGACGCCAAAGTTATTGCTCCTGTCCGAGCTCGCCAATTCTTCCGATCAGGTCGGACGGAATCTCATGGATCACACGGGCATCGGGGTGACGCTACTAGCCCGGGAGGCCCTGTGGCCGGGTCAGGGGCCCGTCCAGCAGGGGGCCATGCTCCACTGGCGCGACGGCGAGTTCCGTCGCCGGCATGCCGCGATCAAGCATGCACTGGGCAACGCGGTGCCGAACCGTGCCGTGGCGGCGCGCTTACTCGCGCAGGGCGTCATCGGACCGGAGCTCGATCGGCGCATCCGTCACGATGCCGCGCGCACCGTGCAGCTGGCGACGGCCTTCGAGATGCTGCCGGAGCCGTCCAATCGGGTGAGTTTGAGCGGCTCCAAGGATGCGCTCGGTCTGCCGAAGCCGCAGATCCATTACGACGTCGACGACTACGTGCGCGCCGCCGCCGCCGTGGCACGGCAAGACCATCGACGCATCGCCGAGATCCTGCAGGCCGATGTCTTCGATGCGGACTCCGGCTGGCGTAATGGCGATCACATCCTGGGCACGACGATCATGGGTGCCGATCCCCGCGACTCGGTCGTCGACGGCGACTGCCGTACGCATGATCACGAGAACTTGTTTCTCGCCACGACCGGCGTGATGCCGGCCGGGGGCGTCGTCGATCCCACGCTGACCGGTGCGGCGCTTGCCCTGCGCCTCGCCGATCTGCTCGGTCGCTCTGTTTGAGCAGCGGGCCGCGGATGGGCCGGGTGAGGCGGCGAGGTTTACTCGGGGTGGCGGTAGTGGCGACCCTGATCGCGGGCGTCGGCCTGCGGGCCGGCGGTGCCTCGGCTGCGGCTGATGCCGTGACGATCGCTCGCGGTCGCTATCTCGCGACCGCTGCCGATTGCGCCGGATGCCACAGCGTCGACTCCGGACCCGCCTTCGCGGGCGGCGTCGCTCTCAAGACTCCCTTTGGCACGCTGCTGACCCCGAATATCACGCCAGATCGGGAGACCGGGATCGGCGCTTGGAGCGACGAGCAATTCTATCGGGCGCTGCACTTAGGGGTCGGCGTGCGCGGCGAGCATCTGTATCCCTTGTTTCCCTATGATTCCTATACGAAGCTGCGACGCGACGACGTGCTTGCGATCAAGGCCTACCTATTTTCGCTGCCCGCGATCCATCAGGTGACCCCGCCGCAGCGGCTCAGCTTTCCGTTCGATCAGCGCTGGTTGCTGGGCTGGTGGAATCTGCTCAATTTTCGCGCGGGCGAGTTCCAGCCCAATCCGACCCGCAGCGCAGACTGGAACCGCGGCGCCTATCTCGTCGAAGCGCTGGCCGACTGCGGCGCCTGCCACACGCCGCGCAATCTCACGCTGGGTCCGCAGTCGGACGCGCAGTTCGCGGGCGCGATGGTCGGCAGCTGGCGCGCCTACAACATCACGACCGACCCGGTCGGCGGCATCGCGGATTGGAGCAATGCCGAACTCACGTCTTACCTCGCGACGGGCGTGGCTGCGCACAAAGCCGAAGCGGTCGGGCCCATGGCGGATGTGGTCGAACACTCCTTGAGCCTGCTGCCGGCGCAAGATATCGCCGACATCGTGAGCTACATGCGTCTCGTGCCGGGTATCCGTTTGCGTACGCAGGGACAATCCCGGTTCTCCTGGGGCCGGCTCAATAATCCGGTGATCGACATCCGTGGCAACGAGAATCTCGAGCACCCCACGGGGCGCACGCTCTATTACGGCAATTGCGCCGCCTGTCACGGGGGCAATGGCGGCGGCACGACTGACGGCGCCTATCCCTCGCTGGTGCACAACACGGTCGTCGGCGCTTCCGAGGCGAACAACCTCGTCATGACCATGCTCGCCGGCGTGCATCGCACCGTCCAGGGTCACATGGTCGCGATGCCGGCGTTCGGCGCCGTCTTGAGCGATGCCGAAATCGCGGCACTCGCGAACTACGTGCTGAACTCCTACGGGGATCCCGGGATCGCGCATGTCGACGCCGCGATCGTCGCCGCCTGGCGCGCCGAAGTGCAGCCGACGCCGGGGCTCGTCACCGCGTTTTGGGCGTCCTTGGGCGCCGTTATGCTGTTGCTCGGAGTAGCAGCTTACGGGTGGCGGCGGTGGCGGCGGCACTGACACGCGCCCGAGCGGGCTCAAGCGACGCCGCGCTGCTGGATCCGAGGGCTCAGCGGCACGCGACGAGCGTCATCGCGCCTATGGCGATCGCGAACACCCCGGCCCAGCGACCCCGCGAAAGCCGCTCCTTCAAATAGACCACGGCGATCAGCGTGCCGAACAGGATCGAGGTCTCGCGCAGCGCTGCGAGGCGCGGCGTCGCGCCGAGGCGAAACGCCCAGAGCGCGAGTCCGTAACTCGCGATCGAGAAACCACCGGCGGCGAGACCGGGCTTCCATTGCGTTGCCGCCGACACGAGGAAGGCCTTGCCCTGCGCGACGGCGAAGATCGAGCCGAGGCCGCCGCCCAGCATGACGAAGGTCCAGACGATATAGCTCGCGGCCGTTGGGGCGAGGCGCACGCCATGCGCGTCGATGACCGTATAGCCCGCGATACAGGAGCCGGTCATCGCGGCCCAGAACAGCGCGCTCTTCCGCAGCGTGTGGCTCACGCCGATGAATATGACGCCGACGGCGATCAGCGCGATTCCCAGCGCCACGGGGATCGTAATGTCCTCGTGAAAGAGCGTCACGACCGCCGCGGCTGTCAGCACCGGCGCCAGGCCGCGCGCGATCGGATAGGCGACCGACATGTCCGACTGCTCGAAGGACTTGATCAGGGTGTAAAGGTACAGCAGATGCACGGCCCAGGAGGCCGCGAGCCACGGCCAGGCCGGGCCGGGCAAGGGCACGAAAAAAACGAAGGGCAGGACCAACAGCGCGCTGAACCCGTCGATCAAGGCGCGTCCCGACATCTTGTCCTTGCCGGACTTGAGGATCGCGTTGACGACGGCGTGCGTGAGCCCCGAGATCAAGACCAGGATCGAAGCGACGCCCGCCATCACGAAGCGCCTTTCGGATCAGACGGCAAGGGCGTGGCGCAATGCCGCCCGCGCCAGCAGGCGGGTAGAGTCCAAGGTCGGTAGCGACGAATTCTCATCGTTGATCAGCAGCGGTATTTCCGTACAGCCTAACACCACGGCATCGCAGCCTGCGGCTTCGAGAGATTACGCCCGAACGAGGTCCTTGACAGGCGCGACGCGCTCGGCGCCCGGAAAGACGTCGCCCAACGCAGGCTCGCTGATGCCAAGGTGATCCCGCAGCAGTCCCTTCGCGATGCCGCGTAAGTCCGTCGTCGCCCGCAGGTCGCGACCCTCGTGGCGCTGGGCGAGCCCCAGACCGGGCCAGTCGGCGAGTACGCGACCGCCGCGCACGGCGCCGCCGAGCAGCCAGGCGGCGGCGCCCGTGCCGTGGTCCGTGCCGCGCGTGCCGTTGACCTGGACCGTCCGACCGAACTCCGTGCAGACGAGCACGGCGGTTCGGGCCCACTCCGTGCCGAGTCCGCGGCGCAGGGCATCGAGCACTTGATCGAGCCCCGCAAGGCGGCCTGCGAGGGCGCCTTCGGCCCCACCCTCGGACGCGTGGGTGTCCCAGCCCGTGGCGTCGAAGACGGCGATGCGCGGTCCGTTGGGCGCGGCGATCATATGGCCTGCGGTCTCCGCAATGAGCTTGAGCCGTTCGTTCCCGCCGGTCTTGGCGGCGGTCTTGCCCGCCGCCGTGGCATCGCCGTCCAGCGAGGTGCCGCCGCGGGCTTGTGCGTCGGCGAGCGCGTCGATGCGGGTCGCCTCGTCGAGCCGCGCGGACAGGGCATCATCATGAGAGTAGAGATCGCGCAGGCGCGTCAGCAAGTCCGGTTCGACTTCCGGCAGCCGCGAGGGGGCCCAGGAGGCGACCGGTACGGGGCCGCGCAGAATCAAGGGCAGGTTCTGGCCGAGGGCGAGTCCGTCGATGCCGCGGCCGGCAAGTGCGCCCAAGGCACGGTTCAGCCAGCCGCTCGAGGTCGCGGAGGGGCGGTCGCCGCCGTTCTCCAGCACGTTCTGTCCGTCGAAATGCGAGCGCTCGCGGTAGGCTGAGGCAGTGGCGTGAACGACGAGCAGCTCGCCGGCCCGCCAGCGCTCGCCGAGCAGCGGCAAGGCCGGATGCAGGCCGAAGAATCCGTCGAGATCGAGCGCGCCGTGCGCCTCGCCGGGCCGTGCGATCGCGATCGGTCCGCGAGCGTCCGCATAGTCGGGATCACCGAACGGCGGTACGGCCGACAGCCCGTCGAGGGCGCCGCGCAGGATCACGACGACGAAGGGCCGATTGCCCGGTGCCGCGGCGAAGCTCACGCCCGGCAGGCTGTTGAGCAGGGCGGTGCCCAGGCCCAGCTTGGCAGCGACACTCAAGAATTCACGGCGCGTGCGCATGGTCATCTCCGTTGAAACTCCGGACTCATCAGCAACAAAGTCAGGGCTTGGGAACCGGAGTCCGCGTTCGCGAGCGCCGACCGGGTGTGCTCGCCCGCGAGCGGCCCGAGGCTCGCATCCGCTGCGGCCAGTGCGGGACTGGCATCGCCGACGCGGCCGGCCAAGGCGACGCTCCATTCGATGCGCTTCATGAGCGCATCGGCGCCGTCCCAATCGGCCTGCCGGTCCGGCCAACCCGCCGGCGAGCCCGGACTCCAATGCCGTTGACCGAGCGCCTCGAAGGAGGCCAGCAGGACCTTGGGCTCGCGCGGCAGCACCGTGAGCGCCCGCAGCGTCGAATAAATGAACTCGTGCGGCTGTTTGTACTTCCGGGCATCCTTCAGCCAGGCGCCGTCCCAGGCGACGAGGGCGGCGCTCACCTGGCCGAGATCCCCGTCGTAGGCCTGATAAATGCGGGTGAGTCGGTCGACCAGATCCGCGGGCGGATCATCGGCGACGAAGTGGCGTGCGAGCTTGGTGGCAACGTGCCGCGCGGTTGCCGGATGCGCCGCCAGATCCCGCAGCACCGCTTCCCCTTGGTCGATACCCGACTCCGCGTAGCGCCGCCCGAGGATGGTTTTGCCGCCGGGCTCGTGCAAGCCCTCGCGAAACACGAAGGCGCCGGGCGTGCTCTGGCCATTCTCGCCCGCACGATCGCGCCCTTCACCGCCGCCGATCGACCAGCCGGTCAGGACCGCGGCAAAGCTGGTCACATCGGCCTGCGTGTAGCCGCCGTCGACGCCCAGCGTGTGCAGTTCGAGTATCTCGCGCGCGAGATTCTCGTTGAGTCCGAGCCGCAGGCTCTGAGGCCCTTGCCGCCGCCGTGCTGCGCGCTGGGCCAGCGCCGAGTTCGGCCCGACCGAGCGCTGATTGTCGAGATAGGTGATCATCGCCGGATGACGCTCGACCGCGAGCAGCAGATCGGCGAACCGCCCGCAAACATACGGCCGGATCGCCTCGTTCTCGAAAGCGCCGGCGGTCCCTAGGCAGATCGGCTTGTCGATCGAGACGGCGAAGTGATTCGCCCAAAAATGCACGAGGCGTTCGCGAAACGCGTCGGGGCTCGTCAGCGCGATACGGGTGCGCGCATCGGCTTGCGCGACATAATGCGGAACGAGGGCCGCGCGCAGCGGCTCCACGACCGTCGCGGCCGCGAGTCCTTGTTCTGCGCGCTGCTTCTCCTCGGCGCGTTCTTGCCGCACCTGCAGGTAAGTCGCAAGGATCTCGCGCGAACTCGCGAGTCCTTCGAGTTCGCGGGGTGCCTGGTAGGGCTTGCGTAGCTGTTGGAGCAGCCAGCCGCGCGGATCGCCGACGATCGCGGCGAGGTCGCCGGGGCGCGCGCCGAAACCGAACCGGTTCGCGGCGATCGCAGCTCGAGTCAGTGGTTCGATGCTCGGGGGCATGAGGAAACCTTGGCCTGTGGTTCCTCGAGCAACGCGCTGCCGCGCGTTCAGTTGACAGCGGCGCTCACGATCCAGACGCCGGCGCGCATGAACACGCCCTGCGGCGTGAGATACGGGCTCACGACCCCGCGCACGGCCTCGGTGATGAGGTCGCGGTGTTCCGGGTATTCGCGCAGCACGGACCCCAAGGGTCCGACGCGCTGGGCGAGGCCTACCGTCTCCTCGAGGTCACCGCCGCCGACCAGGGCATCGAAAGCGTCGATGCGCGGCGTCGTGAAACCGGCGGCGAGGAGCAGAGCGCGGATCCGCGCCGGGTCGGCGAAGGCGAATGGGCCGGGCGGCGCGAACGGATCGGCGGGCGCTGCCGGTGGGGCCCAAGACAGCGACGAGGGCGTCGACGAGGGCGGCAGCAAGGGCAGCGCCGCGGACAGGGGTTCCTGCATCCAGGGATTTTCGGCGAGAGCCCGCCAGCAGACGAAGCAGAGCCGTCCCGAGGATTTCAGCGCGCTGCGAACGTTGGCGAACGCTGCCACGGGATCGCTGAAGAACATCACGCCGAAGCGGGAGAACGCAGCGTCGAAGCGGCCGCGACCGAGGTCGGCGGTCTGCGCATCGAGCAGATCGAACTGGATTGCGGCGGCCTGGGTCGGCAGCGGTCTTTGCCGGGCAACGGCGAGCAGCACGGTCGAGATGTCGGCGCCGACGACCGTTCCGCGCGGCCCGACCCGGGCTGCGAGCGATACGGAGGTCTGGCCTGCGCCGCAGCCGATGTCGAGGATGGCTTCGCCGGGTGCCGGCGCAAGCGCATCGAGTGCGGCCCGGCCCAAGGGCTCGATTTGCCGATCGAGCTGCGCATGGAACTGCGCCCAGGTACGACCGGCGCGATCGTTCCAATAGTCTCGCTGGGCGTCGTTCGCGGTCTGAGTCATGCGGTATTCTACTCTCAGGATCTCGAGGAGCTTCGTGTCGATGAGCAAGAAAACACCGCCGGCCAGTGCTGACCTTGAGCCCGAGACTTTTCTCGGTCATGGCATCGTTGATCCCAACGCCTTGGGCGGATTCGTCAATCCACCGACTTATCGCGCCTCGACGATCGTGTTTCGCGACCTTGCCGACATGGAGTCGCGACAGCGGCAAATCGATGCCGGCGAAGACGTCCTGTGGTATGCCCGCAAGGGCAACCCCACGAGCTTCGCGATCGCCGACGCCCTGGCGACGCTCGAAGGGGGCTACAAGTCCACGTTCGTTTCCTCAGGTCTGACGGCTTGCGCCTGCGCGATCCAGGCCTTCGTGAGCGCCGGCGACCACATTCTCGTCAGCGACAGCGTCTACGGGCCCACCCGTCATCTCGTCGATCACGTCTTGGCGCGTTTCGGCGTCGAAGCGACTTATTATTCGCCGACGATCGGCGCCGGCATCGAGGCGCTGATGCGGCCGAACACGCGCCTCGTCTACACCGAGTCGCCCGGATCGCAAACCATGGAGGTCCAGGATATTCCCGCGATCGCGGCAGTCGCGCACGCGCGCGGCGCCGTCGTCGTCATGGACAACACCTGGGCCTCGCCGCTGTACTTCAAGTCCTTCGAGCACGGGGTCGACGTCTCGGTGCACGCCGGGACGAAATACATCGTCGGCCACTCCGACGCCATGGTGGGTCTGATCACGGCCAATCGCGAACACTGGGAGCGCGTGCGCTCACAAGTGTTCGCCTATGGCCTTTGTGTGAGTGGCGACGACCTGTTCCTCGCGCAGCGCGGCTTGCGTACTCTGCCGCTGCGCATGGAGCGGCATTGGCAGAGCGGGCTCGCCGTGGCCAAATGGTTGGCGGCGCGTCCCGAGATCGAAGCCGTGCTGCATCCCGCGCTGCCCGGCGCGCCCGGTCACGCCCTGTGGCGCCGGGATTTCCGGGGTGCTTCGGGCTTGTTCAGCATCGTGTTCAAGCCCTGTGCGCCGGCCGCTTTCCGCGGTTTCGTCGACAGCCTGGAGCTGTTCGGTCTGGGATTTTCCTGGGGCGGCTTCGAGAGCCTGAAGATGCCGTTCAACGGCCGCTATCAGCGCAAAGCCTCCGACTGGACCCACCAGGGGCCAGCGCTGCGCCTGCATATCGGCTTGGAAGCGGTGACGGATTTACTCGCTGACTTGGAGCAGGGGTTTCAAGTCTTTGCACGCCTGGTCGCCGCAGCCTGAAACCCGCGTAGCCTGCAGCGCGGGCGGCTCGAGGCCCCCTATTGCTTGCGCGGCGCACGCTCCTCGAGCAAGGCCTGCAGATGTCCCAAGGCCGTCACGTAGCGGTCGGCGATGCCCTTGGTTTCCGGATCTTCTAGGCCCTCGGCCAGGACGTTCGCGAGCGTGTCGATGGCCACACGCACCGTCATCGACTCCTCGTCACTGAGTTTCACGCCGTTGATCACGATATGCGCTTCGTCTTTCATCAACCCATGATAGCAGCAGCCGCGCTGCGGCTGTGAGCCACGCGGATGATGCGCCGCACGAGTTCCTTGAGCTGGTTCTTATTCGCGCTCGTCCCCCTCGATCGGCGGCAGCTTCGGCGCTCTACGCAGAAATTTCACCAAGTCCCTTGGCTTTGCGGTCCCGGAGCGCTGCCGAAGAAATTCATTCGCGGTTCGCAGCGTGCTCTTGCTCATGTTTTTAGCTCCTTTAGAAACGCGCCGATGCCAGCCGAAAATCGACTACGTTATGTGTGATGCATAGGATGTCTAATTCGCAACCTGTATCCGCGCTCCCGATTCGCTTTCTAACACGTTTCGCCGATCAAAGCCGTCATTGGGTCTAATTGCTTGCAATGCCGACTGAATACCGGAATGATCAGCCGGGCTGGGACCGGCATCCGCTGAAAAAGCGAATTCACGGAGTTGATCATGAGCGATCCGAAAATCGAACGGCTGGCCGCATAGCACGATGCTGCTCGATCGCAGGCTCTGCGTAGCACCCATGATGGATTGGACCGACCGTCATTGCCGGTATTTTCATCGTCTGTTCACGCCGCATGCCTTGCTTTACACCGAGATGATCGTCGCCGCCGCGCTGATTCATGGCGATGCCGCGCGGCTGCTCGAGTCCGATCCGGCGGAACATCCCGTGGCCCTGCAACTGGGCGGCTGTGATCCGCTCGAACTCGCGGCTGCTGCGCGGATCGGCGCAGCAGCGGGCTATAAGGAAATCAATTTGAACGTCGGTTGCCCCAGCGACCGGGTCAAGAACGGCTCCTTCGGCGCCTGTCTCATGCTGCGCCCGGCGCTCGTCGCCGAATGCGTCGCGCGCATGCGCGATGCCGTCTCGCTGCCCGTGACGGTCAAGTGTCGCATCGGCATCGACGCGCGGGACGACTATGAGTTCTTCGCGGCCTTCGTCGAGAGCGTGGCGGCATCCGGCCTCGAGGCCCTGATCGTGCATGCGCGCGCGGCGATACTGGGCGGCCTCTCGCCGAAGGAGAATCGCGAGATCCCGCCGCTGCGCCCGGAATACGTGCACCGCCTCAAGCGGGAGCGGCCCGAACTGACGCTGGTGCTCAACGGCGGCTTGGGCGACGTCGCGACAGTGCGCGCGCAGGTCGGAGCGCTCGACGGCGTCATGCTCGGGCGGGCCGCCTATCATCGGCCGCGGCTGCTCGCCGAATTGGAGCAGGAGATGATCGATCCGGCGTGGGTCCACCCGGAGCTCGGGGAGGTACTCGAGGCCATGGTCGTTTATGCGCGGCGCGAGCGCGCCAAGGGCGTGCGCTTGCACTCCATCACCCGCCACATGCACGGCTTGGTCGTGGGCCAGGATGGTGCGCGTGCCTGGCGGCGCTTTCTCTCCGGAGTAGCCACACGGCCGGACGCGGAGCCCGAGATACTTTACGGCGCCCTCCCGATCTTGCGAACGCAGGCGGCGTAGGTGATTCGAGATCATTCCATGAGGCGGTCCGCGCCAGGATAAGTATAATCGGCCATCGTCATGGGAAAAGAAATCGAAGTTGCCATCCTGTTTGCCGATGTGGTCGGCAGTACAAAGCTGTATGAGCAACTTGGCGATCTGCGCGCTCGCGACATGGTCGGCGTCTGCATCGAAGTCATGCGGGGCGCCACCGACCAGAACAACGGATCGGTGATCAAGACCATGGGCGACGAGATCATGGCGACCTTTGCGAGCGCCGACGATGCCTTGAATGCAGCGGCGCAAATGCAGAAGCAGATCTCCGCTCATCCGTCTTTGAAGCTCGACGATCACACCGTCGCGATCCGCATCGGCTGCAATTTTGGGCCCGTCGTGGTCGAGAATCGCGATATTTTCGGCTCCGCGGTCCATACCGCGAACCGAATGACGAGCCAGGCCAAGGCCGGCCAGATCATGACCACGGCGAGCATGGTCGATCAGTTATCCGCCGAATGGCGCGCCTCGGTGCGCCAGATCGACATCGCGACGCTGAAAGGGCGCAGCAGCGAAGTGGCCTTGTTCGAGGTGCTGTGGCAGCCCGAAGAAACGACCAGCATGGTCCCCACGATCTCGGCGCGCGACAAGAGGAAAACCCTGCGTCTGCGACTGCGCTATCAGGGACAGGAAGTTTTCGTCGACGAGTCAAAGTCCAACGTCAATATCGGCCGGGCCGAGGAGAACGACCTGGTCGTCAAAGGCAATCTGATCTCGCGCCTGCATGCCCGCGTCGAAGTCAGTCGCAACAAGTTCATGCTCGTCGATCAGAGCACGAACGGCACGTTCGTGCTCGGCAAGGACGGCGAAGAGGCGTTCGTGCGCCGTGACTCGATGCAGATACGCGGCGAGGG
>Ga0116226_10000821_pt1 | contig 26849 bp, 28 predicted proteins | sample S1TSphfallax_FD_89692 | JGI IMG/M metagenome (GOLD analysis project Ga0116226, IMG submission 89692) | Host-associated microbial communities from peat moss isolated from Minnesota, USA - S1T2_Fa - Sphagnum fallax MG | ecosystem: Host-associated > Plants > Peat moss > Unclassified | place: USA... | reverse complement strand
TTTATTGGCACTAATAAAGCTGAATTTTCTTGAAATAGAAGTAAGTATTCCTACGAAAATTCAGCTTCATTATTACCAAAAATACTCGCAATAAATCACAAGTTTTGAATCATGAGCGGTATATTCATAAAAATCAGTTGCAATTCAGACGGAATTATATACCACTATTTTTTAAAAATAATAGGAGAGAAAATCATGAATACACGGATTGAAACCGATAGTTTTGGTGAAATTGCAGTAGAAGCGGATAAATATTGGGGAGCTCAAACCCAGCGTAGCCTGCAAAACTTCAAAATTGGTGGTGAAACCATGCCAAAACCTCTGATTCGTGCGTTTGGGATTCTGAAATCTGCTGCTGCTACGGTGAATATGCGGTTAGGCGTGTTGGATGCCTCTATTGGCAATCTGATTGTCAAGGCTGCACAGGAGGTCATTGATGAAAAACTGGCAGGGCATTTCCCGCTGGTGGTGTGGCAAACGGGGTCAGGTACGCAAACCAATATGAATGTGAATGAAGTCATCTCCAATCGTGCGATTGAGCTGGCAGGCGGGACAATGGGATCGAAAAAACCTGTTCATCCTAATGATCATGTCAATATGGGGCAATCCTCTAATGATTCATTCCCCACTGCCATGCACATTGCTGCTGCTTACGAAATGGTGCATGATCTGATTCCTGCACTGAAACACCTACATGCTGCATTACTGAAAAAACAGCATGAATTTAAGGATATTATCAAGATTGGTCGCACCCATCTGCAAGATGCAACGCCTTTGACATTAGGACAGGAATTTTCAGGCTATGCACACGCGATTGAAGACAATATCAAAAGGCTGGAAAGGGTGCTTCCCGAGTTGTTCCAACTCGCACAGGGCGGTACGGCAGTGGGTACGGGCTTAAATGCAAAAAAAGGTTTTGCCGAAGATTTCGCTGCGGAAGTTGCGAAGATGACAGGCTTGCCTTTTATCACCGCTCCCAATAAATTTACCGCTCTGGCTACGCATGACGCTCTGGTTGATGTTTCGGGTGTATTAAATACGATTGCCGTGTCTTTCATGAAAATTGCCAATGATATTCGCCTGCTGGGTTCAGGTCCTCGCTGTGGTTTTGGGGAATTGTCTTTGCCAGAAAACGAGCCAGGTTCTTCCATCATGCCAGGCAAAGTCAATCCCACTCAATCCGAAGCAATGACGATGGTGGCAGCACAGATTATGGGAAATCATGTAGCCGTAACCATTGGCGGCTCTAACGGGCATTTTGAGCTAAATGTATTCAAACCCGTTATTATTTATAACGTCCTGCAATCCATTAAACTGCTGGCAGATTCCGCACGCAGCTTTACCGATAATTGCGTGGTGGGTATTGAAGCCAATATCAACCATATTAACAAATTAATGAATGAATCCCTTATGCTGGTAACAGCCTTAAATCCCCATATTGGCTATGATAATGCTGCCAAAATTGCTAAAAAAGCCCATAAAGAAGGAAAATCCCTGAAGGAAACAGGTGTTGAATTGGGGCTATTAACGGAAGAACAGTTTAAGGCTTGGGTAAAACCGGAAGATATGGTGGGCGAAGTAGTCTAATAACCACGCATTTCAGGTGCAAAATAAGGAGTTTCTCCGCTTGGCTGACTGCGTAAGGCTTGGGTGGATAGAGCATATGTGAAATCTTCCTGCATGGTGATAATCGTATGCTGCAACCAGTTTATGTCGTCTCTTTGCTGGTAATCATCACGGTAATGGGCTCCTCGGCTTTCGGTGCGAAAATGGGCGGAAGCCAGGGTTGCCATTGCCTGTCTGAGTAAATTATCGCACTCTATGGCTTCAATCAGATCATTATTCCACATTTGGCTTTTATCTTTCACCAGCAGGTGGGTGCGTTTTTCGATGACTTCCTGCATGGCTTTTATGCCTGTCTCCAGGCTATTATGTGAGCGGAAAATACCTGCGTGGTTTTGCATGATGTTTTGCATGGATTTACGCAAATAAGAAGGGGTATATTCGCCTTGTGCCTGCTTAAATCCTTCAAAGCGGGTAAGTGCTGCTTCGAGGCTTGAAAGACTTATAGTGGGACGGGAATTTGCAAGATTAAGAGCCGATTTTTCGCCTGCAATCTTGCCAAATACCACTAAGTCCAGTAGCGAATTGCAGCCCAAACGATTGGCTCCGTGGACGGAATTACACGCTGCTTCGCCTATCACATAAAGCCCTTGGACAGCATTACCTGTTGCGTCCGAAACTTCTCCTTCTGCCAGAGCGGCTATCCCTCCCATCGTGTAATGCACACTTGGTAAAACAGGAATATTCTCCCGCAATACGTTAATACCTGCAAAGGTTTTGGCGATTTCCTTGATGGAAGGCAGTTTATCATTGATAATGCTGCTATCCAGATGCGAAAGTTGCAACTCAACATGGTCTTTATGAACGCCACAGCCTCTACCCGCCAGAATTTCCTGCAAAATACAGCGACTAATGACATCACGCGAAGCAAGGTCTTTATAATGCGGTGCATAACGCTCCATGAAACGCTCGCCTTCACTATTAACCAGAAAGCCCCCTTCACCCCGCACGCCTTCACTCACTAAAATACCCGCTCCGTAAAGTCCTGTCGGGTGAAACTGGATAAATTCCATATCTTTCAAGGCAAGTCCTGCCCTAAGGATCATCGCATTGCCATCGCCTGTGCAGATGGTGGAAGCCGTCGTCTGGGCATAAATCTGCCCATAACCACCCGTAGCGATAATCAGTTGCTGGCAAGCAAAGACGTGAAGCTGTCCCGTTTCAAATTCCAGAGCCAGCACACCGCTACAACGATTTTCATTATCAAATAATAAATCCAGCCCCATATATTCGATAAAGAAGGTGACGTTGCGTTTCAGGCTTTGCTGATAGAGTGTATGCAAAATCGTATGCCCCGTACGATCCGCAGCCGCACAGGCACGGTAAGCCAGCTCACCCTTGCCATATGCTGTTGCCTGTCCGCCGTAAGCACGCTGATAGATTTCCCCCTTGGCATCGCGTGTAAAGGCGACTCCAAAATGTTCCAGCTCCCTTATGGCATCAGGAGCTTTTTCACATAACAGGGCGATGGCGTCCTGATCACCCAGCCAGTCTGATCCCCGTACTGTATCATACATATGCCAACGCCAGTCATCCGCACCGCGATTGCCAAGGGCTGCGTTAATCCCGCCCTGTGCTGCTACCGTATGGCTGCGAGTGGGAGGAACCTTGCTGATAACCGCCACGCTGGCTCCTTTTTCGGCTGCTGCCAGTGCCGCACGCAAACCCGCACCGCCTGCTCCAAGGATGACAACATCAAAATTATGCTTTACAAGCGTTTCTGTTTTCATGATGCAAACTGTTTCAGACGTTCACACGCCCGCCTTAGGCTTTCGGAATGTTCAGAGGCTCGTTTGGGACACCAGCTCGTATATACAAATTGGGGAAGAGTGGTGTTATATCCTATGCCTTGTGATACCGTTTCACCCTTTTGTTTGACTAACTCTTCACGAATTGCCTTAGGAGACTTAAGTGCTAGTCTTAATAATTTTTCCTTAGGATTTGGTAATTCGTCTGGATTAGTAATGATAAAGGGTTTTTTATGCTGTAATAAAGGTTGCATTCCCTGATTATCTGCTAATAACCAAGATTCTATTTCTCTTACTGCCACCCTAAAAAGCAAATTGTGAGATAAAGGAATAGTTACGGATTTATGCCATTCTTCTATCAGTTTTAAAGGACATGCTTTTCTATCCAGATCCGTTAAAAGAAATACAGGAGTGTATAAGGAAAGTTGGTAAAAATTTTTTAAATTATTTTTAAGGTAGCTGTTTCCCGTCAGGCGAATATCTTCCATTACCTTAAAAGGGGTATATTCTTTAATCAGGCGTTTTGCAACCGCATCGCAGATTTTATCTTCTGTAGCTATTTGAATATACTGCATAACTAAAAAAGAGATAATTGTTCTGATAAAGCGGGGCGGGCTTTGGGCAAGACTACTTGTGCAATCGAAAATCCTGCATTAATCTTGATTTCTTCTTCCTGATTAATGTGCCTTACCTTCGTTCCATTTTGACCTGGCTCCAGAATAATAATTCCCCGTCCGTCAATTCCTTGATTACTCAACAGGCTTTCACTGTGTGTCGTGATAATAGTCTGCCTTCTTTTTTTTCTCTCTTTTTGCAAACGCCACATCATGACAGGAATTTGTTCTACAATACCATCGTTCAGTGATAATTCTGGTTCTTCCAGCAAAAGCAATGAGCTGCTTCCCAAAAGCGACCATAATATCCCAATGAGCCGTAAGGTTCCATCGGAAAACTGTTTTTCTTTCTGCCAGCCAGCGTTGGGACGATAATGTTTATAGCGTGCCTTAAGATGAGGATGTCCCATTTCATCTGATTCAAATTGCAATGCTTCAAATTGCGGTATGGCTTTTTCTAAAGCGGACTGGATTCTTTGCAGGCGGGATGCGCGTGTCTTTTTAGGCGTAGTCGCCAGTGATTTCAAAAAACCCTGCCCAAAAGGATCATCTTCCAGATAATTGCCACCAATTTTATCGCTATATTTGAGTAATTGGGGTACGAGGTGTAAATAATCTACTTCTGAAAAAAATTTAGCAATATCACGGAACTTCTGGTTGGTCTGTATCTGTTCCAAATGGGTTTGGGTAAGCCTTTCCTTGTCTTTAGTATCTTCTTTATCAGGACGGATTAATAGATAGTTACCTTTCTGTTTAACCGTTTCTTCAGTAATCACGATGCGTTGTAGTCCTGTGCCTTCTGCCTTGAAGCCAACACAATATTCCCACTCTGCTATTTCTGCATCAAAATCCGCAGCAAAATGGACTTCAATTCTTACTTCAGTGTCTCTTTTTGCATGTAAGCAACGCAATTTTTTGATACCATCTCTATCACTTACGGCTTTCTGCAACCCTCCGCCCTGTGGTTTGCTGATGTCACGCAAAAAGCGGAATACATCCAGCAAGTTGGATTTCCCCAAGGCATTAGCACCCAGCAGATAGGTGCATTCTCTGAGGTTAATTTCTGCTTCCTGAAAATTTTTCCAGTTTTTGAGCTTCAATTTTGTGATGTACATGGTATGACACAGCGTAAAATAGGTTGAATCAGGTTTGAATATACAGGCAGAAAGCAGATTATGGAACTAAATTATAGCGAAGTGGACAGGATAATTGATGCGGCTCTGGCAGAGGATATTGGCACGGGCGATATTACAGCGGAATTGCTGATTCCTGAGACAGCAAACGGGGTATTGCAGTTTGTCAACCGTGAAGCACTGGTGATGGCGGGTGGTTTTATTGTTCCCTTGGTATTTGCACGGCTTGATGCTTCCATTCAGGTGGAAATAAAGTGTGAGGAAGGCTCAAAACTTAAAGCGGGTACAAGTCTCATTGAAGTAAAAGGCAATGCCAGATCCCTTTTGACGGGGGAGCGGGTGGCACTTAATCTCTTACAACGCATGAGTTCGGTTGCTACGCTTACTTCCCATTATGTGGAAGCAGTAAAAGGAACGAAAGCCATTATTCTGGATACCAGAAAAACCATGCCGGGATTGCGGGTGCTGGATAAATACGCTGTGCGGGTTGGTGGAGGGCAGAATCACCGTATGCGACTGGATGATATGATTTTAATCAAGGATAATCATATTGCCCTGTGTGGCGGGGTGAAGCAGGCTATGTATCTGGCAAAGGCGGGGAATGTCGCAAACCTTGTCATAGAAGTGGAATGTGATACACTTGTTCAGGTGGAAGAAGCTCTGGCAGCGGGTGTAAAACGGATTATGCTTGATAATATGACGCTGGAGGATATGGAAAAAGCCGTAAATATCACAAAGGGCAGGGCGGAGCTGGAAGCCTCGGGCAATGTCAATTTGCAAACGGTTACTGCTATTGCGAATACGGGAGTCGATTATATTTCCGTAGGCAGGCTTACACACTCCGTGATGAATGTGGATATTGGATTGGATGTAACGTATCAGTAACATATTTACTGAAATTGGAAAGACAGCGTACAGTTGGTTCTGTTGCCATTCGTTACAGAATAAGTGATCGGGTTTGAAGCAGAACCATTATTATCAAAACAAGAAGTGGAAGAAGCAGGCATAGCACCGCTAGGAAATGATGAAGTATTTGTCAGGCAGTTGCCACAACCATTATCACTAATTCCTGCCAATATAGGATCACCATAACTGGGACCGCTGGAAACTGGCATTACTTTCCCAGAAAATGGCAAACCATCATCTATTTTTTTATCAATATTATAGGCTTGCATAACGGAAATCCCTGAATTATTTCCCCAAATTTCTCCAGCAGCCCAAGTTGGTCCATCAGATTGCCCTTTAATGGTGGTCACGGGAGAAATGCTGAAAAAATTATGTGATGCCCAAATAAGATTAGCACTTGGTTTGACTCCAGAAGGAGCGTAAGCACTCAATGTATAAACATATAGACTATTACCTAATTTGGCTGCAGGAAGATATGCTGCAATACCAGAACCAGTGACAGAACTATTGGGATAATTAACGGGGTCAGCTATAGAAAAACCACCATCAATCAATCCTGCCGTACTTAAATCCACCCAGAATACCAGTGGCTCACCTGTTTGAGTCCAGCCGCTACCATGCCCAACAGCCCCAGCGATAAAGCCATCGCCATCGCCTTGCCCGAATGACGTGCCTCTTGTCTTAAACCCAAACTGAGTTGCGTAAGGATCGGGAATATCACCTGGTAAATAGCCATATTTACCTTGGAACGTATGCACTGCCACGTTGTATTTTTCAATCTGTGATATTTGTGAGCGAACAGTGGCGGCATTGATCAGATCCTGCCCAACCAGAATACCACCCACAATTAAACCGATAATCACCAGAACAATCGAAAGTTCAATCAGTGTGAAAGCGGATTTATCGCGTAGAGTTTGTGGCATACAAATAATCCTGTAAATTGGTTTTTTGGATAACTTTGTATTATGCGTACTTAAAAAGACATAAAAACCAAATACAGAATAGCTTTGCAGGGTTTTATATTTGCATATCGAATGTCCATCTCGCATGAATTGCAACCAGTCTCCTGTTTAAAAGTTGCTTCCCAGTAAAAAATCATAGCAAAAAATCGCTTTGCAAAACTGCTTTCATGCGTTACATAGTCATGCGTTATTGTCACTATTAGGAGAGTTGAAGATGACCACTATTTATAGTTTGCGTGCAAAATTATTTCATGAGAAGAGAACCTATCGGGATATAGAGATTAGTGGCGAAGAAAGCCTTTATGATTTGGCGAAAGCTATTACGGAATCTTTTGCATTTGACTTTGATCATGCCTTTGGATTTTATAGTAATTGTTCTAATTCTTTTCGTAATTCTCCTGATAAATACGAATTATTTGTAGATATGGAAGGTGGTGCCTCTGGGGATGGTGCAAAAAGTGTCGAAGAAAATAATGTAAGGGATGCCTTTCATAGCAAAAAACAGAAAATGCTGTTTTTATTTGACTATGGTGATGACTGGAGGTTTGAAATTGAAGTCATGGATATAAAAGAAGCGGAAAAAGGCGTGAAATATCCAAGAGTAACCAAATCCGCAGGCACAGCACCCCGGCAATATCCTGATTATGAAGAAGAGGAAGGGCTAGGTAAAGGCGAGGTGATGGATGCCCTGAATCATCTGGCAGAAAATGCAGAAGAAAGTCTTGTAAGAAAAATGGAGATTACCAAAAAATTATTTGATTTCGTGGGTGAAAATGCAGGCTTGTCCGAAGCGAAAATGGCAAAGAAAATGCAGGAGTTTATGACAGGGATTGAATCCGAAATGGCAGAAATTGAAAAGATGGAAAGAGAAGAAGAAAAAAATGCCTTGCCCCAGAATGAGAATCAAAAAGCATTGGTAGCCTATTTTGAAGGAAAGGATAAACCAGATGATGCAATGCTGCAACGCTGGATAGAAGAAAAATGGGAAAATTCGGAAGCGAATTTTCCACTTTTGCGACGCTATGCCAGACAGCAGAATAAACAACTCGAACAGTTGATATTATTCTCACTGGCAGATTTTCCCAATAATCCCGATGTCATTGACGATCTGTTTTTTATCCATTCCTATTATCCTGAAGAAGCAAGCCGTGAAACCTTGGTGGAAAGTTTGATAAAGGCGTGTGATGCCGAAAAAGAGAACATGGAAGATTTTACCACATTTCTGGGTATGTTATTAGAAGAAATGGAAGGGGATTTGCCCGATGCCCTGTATTATGATATGGATTTCAAATATCAGGTAGATAGAAGAAAATATGCCATTTTTAAGAAAATGGCAGGTAAAAGAACAGCAAAGAAGAAGTTAAAGGGATAGAGATAACGAATGGGTTTTAATTGTGGTATTGTCGGGCTTCCCAATGTAGGAAAGTCTACACTTTTTAATGCGTTACTGGCAACGCAGGCAGCAGAAGCAGCGAACTATCCTTTCTGCACGATTGAACCCAATATTGGCAAGGTGTCTGTTCCTGATGAGCGTATTGAGAAACTGGCTGCTATTGCGGGTTCTGCCCAGATTATTCCCACCCAGCTTGAATTTGTCGATATTGCAGGGCTGGTAAGGGGTGCAAGCAAAGGGGAGGGGTTGGGCAATCAATTCTTGTCTCATATTCGGGAAGTGGACGCTATCATCTATATGCTGCGTTGCTTTGAAGACGGCGATATTACCCATGTAGAAGGGCGTATTTCGCCATTGGATGATGCAGAAATCATTGAAACCGAGCTGGTGCTGGCGGATATGGAATCTATCGAAAAACGCCTGCCTGCTCTGGAAAAAAAAGCAAAGAGTGATAAGGAATCTGCGGAACAGGTAGAAGTCATGAAAAAACTCTATGCGGTGCTTGTGCAAGGAAAAGCTGCACGTCACTATAAGGCGATAGATGAGCTGGAACGTAAAATGATTCGCAATTTCCAGTTGTTGACTACCAAACCAGCCCTTTATGTCTGTAATGTCGATGAGAGCAGTGCAGCAACGGGAAATGCTTTTTCACAAAGTGTACAGGAAAAGGTGAAAGATGCCCCTGTAGTCGTCGTCTCTGCTAAAATTGAGTCTGAAGTAGCACAGTTGACAAGCGAAGACGATAAAAAAGAGTTTCTCTCTGCCCTGGGACTGGAAGAAACAGGGCTGGCACAGGTGGTTAGGGCAGGTTTTACCCTGCTTGAACTCATCACGTTTTTTACCGTTGGCCCTAAGGAAGCCAGAGCATGGAATTTGAAAAAAGGGCTTGCTGCTCCCCAGGCTGCGGGGGTAATCCATACCGATTTTGAAAAAGGCTTTATTCGTGCCGAAACCATTGCATACCTGGATTACGTCAATTATAAAGGAGAACAGGGTGCAAAAGAGGCGGGTAAATTACGCCTCGAAGGCAAGGAATATACGGTGCAGGACGGTGATGTGCTGCATTTCAGGTTTAATGTGTAAAGGGTTGGTATGAGTAAGGATCCAAACAAGGATTTACTGGCTACGCTGATACGCTGGATCGTATTGGGTGTGCTGGGTTTTTCGCTTTATCAGGGATTTTACCTTAATGATGCCAAAAAACATACGGCAAAAGCTCTCGCTAATGCTGCTGCCGTAGCTCCTGTTGCAACGGATTGTGGTAACGATTTTCACTTTCCCTTTACTCCCGATTTGCTCATGTGGAACAGTCTCCTGAAGATAAATACACAGGATATAAAGCAGGGCAGCGGAGAAGGTGCGGTATGCGGGCAACAGGCAAAACTGCATTATGAATATACTGACTTGCAGGGCAAATTACTGGAAAAAGGTGATAAAGAAACCTATCTAGGCGAAGGAAAATTGCTTAAGGGGCTGGAACTTGGCATGTTGGGTATGAAGCTGGCAGGCGAGCGAAAAATAGAAATAAAGCCTGAACTGGCATTTTATCAGGATAAAACTGTTGCTTCCGAAGTCAAAAACAAGCCGTTAATTGCTAACGTAATACTGGATGGTTTAACGCCTGAATTACCCAAATCCGATATGCCCATGCGTTTTTTAGTAACCAAAACAGGACGGGGAAGACAGGCATTTTGTGGGGATAATGTGACGATAAAGCTGGCTATCTGGAAGCTGGATGGTACGAAAATCTTTGCCACAGAAGAAAAATCACTCTCTTTCATTATGGGAAGCTCTGCAATGCCCATTGGGATTGAGCAGGCAATAAACGAATTACCCGAAAACAGTGAAGTGACGGTAATTATTCCGCCTGCCTATACCAAACCACTCTTAACAGATAAACCGGCTGTTTTACCAGTGACACTACCTGAGCATGAAGTGCTGGTCGCCCATATCCAGCTCTTGCAAGCGACGAATGAAACTCCCAAACCAGAACCTAAAAAGGAATAATCATGTCTTTTCTTACCCACCGTCTTGACCGTGTTAAACCCTCACCTACTATTGCTGTTACCACCAAGGCAGCGGAATTAAAGGCACAGGGCAAAGATGTAATTGGGCTTGGAGCAGGGGAGCCTGATTTTGATACACCTGAGCATATTAAACAGGCAGCCATAGTCGCCATCCAGCAGGGACAAACCAAATATACGCCTGTGGGGGGTACGCCCGCTCTCAAAAAAGCAATCATTGATAAATTCAAACGTGAAAATGATCTGGACTATGCCGCCAACCAGATTGTAGTTGGATGCGGAGCAAAGCAGGTGATTTTCAATGCTATTTTAGCTACGTTGAATGACGGCGATGAAGTGATTATTCCTGCTCCGTTTTGGGTGTCTTACCCTGATATGGTGAATTTTGCAGGTGGCGTGCCAGTGGTTGTGCAATGTGCCGAGGCTCAAGGCTTCAAACTTACTCCTGATCTATTGGCAAACGCCATTACCCCCAAAACCAAATGGCTGATTCTCAACTCCCCTTCCAACCCTACGGGAGCCGTCTATAGCGAAGCCGAATTGAAGGCATTGGCGGAGGTGCTATTGCTGCATCCCCATGTGCATATTATTTCCGATGATATTTATGAACATTTAACTTATGATGGCGTGGTGTTTAAAACACTGGCACAGGTGGAACCCAAACTTTATTCGCGTATATTAACCGTAAATGGTGTTTCCAAATCATTCTCCATGACGGGCTGGCGTATTGGTTATGCAGCGGGTGAAAAATCCCTGATTGCTGCCATTACCGACATTCAATCCCACAGCACTTCCAATCCCTGCTCCATCAGTCAGGCAGCTTCCGTTGCCGCTCTTAACGGCTCGCTGGATTTCATGCAAGACTGGAAAGAAGCCTTCAAAACCCGCCGAAATCTGGTGGTGGATGCGTTAAATGCGATAACGGGAATCCATTGTGCCAAACCCAGCGGTGCATTTTATGTATTTCCTGATTGTTCTTCTTTCTTTGGCAAGCAAACACAAGCTGGCAAAGTTATCACCAACAGCACAGCATTTTGTGAATATCTGCTGGAAGATGCGTTAGTGGCAGCGGTAGCAGGCAGTGCCTTCGGACTGGAAGGCTATTTCCGCATTTCCTATGCTACTTCGGATGCTGTGCTGGTGGAAGCCTGCCAGCGTATCAAAACGGCAGCCTTAAAATTGGTATAATATTTCTTGGTTTGTGCTTGTGTTTTTCACTGCATATTGTTATAGAACCAGTAGATATATTCTTTTATGCCGTCTTAGCTCAGTTGGTAGAGCATCGCATTCGTAATGCGGGGGTCGGGTGTTCGAGTCACCTAGACGGCACCATTTTTCTTGCTATAGGAAAGGGAAGAAGAAAATCAAAATACAACTATTAATCCCCTCATCTTATAATCCCCTCATTTTAAAGCCAGGCTGGAATTCTGTCTCTTCGGGTCAAGTCTTCGTAGGTTTCGCGTTCACGAATTACAAAAAATTCCTTGCCCCTCACCATAATTTCCATAGGAAGGGAGCGGGCATTATAGGTCGAAGCCATAGAAGCACCGTAAGCTCCTGCGGAACGCATTGCCAGCAGATCTCCCTGAGCGGGCAGTTTGAGAAGTCTTTTTTCAGCAAAAATATCAGAGCTTTCACATACAGGCCCGACGACATCGACTAATTCGGTTTTGGCATTTTCCTGCACTCGCACAGGGATAATATCATGATAGGAATCATAAAGGGCAGGTCGCATCAGGTCGTTCATACCTGCATCCACAATTACAAATACCCGATCACTGGCATGTTTCAAGTATAATACTTTGGTGACTAAAATACCCGCATTGCCTACAATCAACCTTCCAGGTTCAAAAATAAGCTGGCAATTTACGCCCTGAGTATGTTCTTTCACCATCTCGGCGTAGGCGTGGGGGAGCGGTGGCTCACTCTGGTTGCTGTCGTAAGGAATACCCAGCCCACCGCCCAGATCCAGCGTGGTAATCATATGCCCTTCTTTTCGCAATTCATGCACCAGTCGGGTGACACGGGCAAAGGCTTTGGCAAAAGGAGCCAGCGTCGTAAGCTGGGAGCCAATATGCACTGAAACACCCTGAATATTCAGATTGGGCAGGCTGGCAGCGATATGGTAAAGTCCTAATGCCTGTTCAATGGGAATCCCGAATTTGCTTTCTTTATGCCCTGTAGCAATTTTGGCATGTGTCCCTGCATCCACATCAGGATTTACCCGAATGGCAATATTGGCAGTTTTGTTCAGACGTTCCGCCACTTGCGAAATAGCATGGATTTCAGCGGGAGATTCGGTATTAAACTGGAAAATACCCTGCGTAATGGCATATTCAATTTCACTTTCGGTTTTTCCTACGCCTGAAAATACGATTTTTTGCGGATCTGCTCCTGCTTTCAGGGCGATATGGATTTCGCCCCCTGAAACGGCATCCACTCCGCTGCCTTCCTGAACCAGCGTTCTGACCACCGCAAGGGAATCATTAGCTTTGGCAGCATAACAGATAAGCGGGTTAAGCGAAGCAAGACTTTCCTTAAAAATACGGTAATGCCTGACTAGGGTAGCAGTGGAGTAGCAGTAAAAAGGCGTGCCATTTGCTTCTGCAATCGCTTTAATGGACACTTCTTCCGCATATAATTCGCCAGTTCGATAGGTAAAATGATCCATTAGGTTTTTCCAGATGTTGAAACGTGATGCGTATAGGGTTTTCCTGATAGCAGGAAAAAACGGAAAAAACAAGGCAACCCTTTATTAATCTTATTAGCTATGGTAAGGTAAGCATTTCCTGCTTGATTTAATATAAATATCTGCCATCGTTATGCTATTATGAAAAAAGAATCTTATACTACTTCACCCACAGATGAAAAAGCATCAGCACTTGGGAAGCAACCTGCTCCCGGGAATAAAAAACTCAAACTTGCCAAAGCGTTGCGTGATAATCTGTTACGTCGCAAGCAGGCGGTTACTGCTGAATCCAAACCCTAGCCTCCTCTAACGATTTTATACCCGTGACAAAGCATCCCGAGACCAAAGAAGAAAAAAAGAAAAAACTGCGTGATAAATTGCGTAAGGATAATTTTTTTTACGAAAACGTCAAACGCATGATGGGGGTAACGCAAGAGGTAAAGGAAAAGTCCAAAGAAGCACCCAAAAAGAATCAGACTAAAACGGTGGAAGAGGAACATAATAAGCTGAGACTAAGCACCATAAGAGACCGTACGAATGGCAGTCGCAGGCTGGCAGCAAGTGGCTGGATGGAGCGTATGAATACAGAAGGGAATTCAGGTTTTGAAAGGACACGGTAAGTCTTCTTTTTTAAAGAAAGCTGAACCCTGGCGGTGTGTAAAACAGGGACTCCCAAGGCTTATGGTTAATAAATAACACAGAAAAATATAATGGTCAAACATAGTGTACAAGATTTTTTCCTATCTCTTAACAGTGTCATAATATGCGGATCCCCTCCATTGCTTCCTACACCCGTTTTGTCAAATCCACCAAAATGCTGCTGGGGATTTTTATTGTCGCACTGATTTCACTGATTGTGTTTTATCCCATCATGCAGAAAAATGCGGGCTTGCGTATTGCGTTAAACGGTAATGAGAAAGCCAAACCGGCTCCGACCAAAATGCTGATTGCCAATTTTCACGGACTGGATGAAAAGAACCAGCCTATACGATCAGTGCGAAAACCACTACGCAGATAGACCAGAATACGGTGATTTTTAAACATATTAACTCCGATATTGCGATGAATAACGGTAGCTGGATGAACCTTCAGGCGAATAAGGGCAATTTCAAGGTACAGGAAAAACTGCTGGATCTGGAAGGAGACGTGGATATTGTTAATGAACAGGGCTATGAATTAAAAACCGATACGCTGCATATTGAAATAAATAAAAAAATTGCTACTACGGACAGTATTGTGCATGGACAGGGCGTGGCAGGTACGATAAAATCAAAGGGTGCAGTATTCGATGGCAATGCTAAAATCTCGACTTTTCATGGCCCCGTATTTGTAACCGTCTATTTACCCGCAAAGGAACCCGCCGAATGAAATTGCTACTCTGTCTATTACTCTTTTTTCCCTTTTTCGCCTCTGCCCAGACCGCATTAACGCTGAACACTGAACCCAAGGCAGTGACCAAAGACACCAAAAAGAAAACGGATAAACCCAAAGCAGCAAATGAAAACAGCAATCTGCCGATTGAAATTTCCGCCGATAGCCTGGAAGTATTGCAACAGGAGAATAAAGCGATCTTTACGGGTAATGTCATTGCCGTGCAGGGAACTTTCCGCCTCAAGGCAGACAAGATGATTATTCATTATAAACAAAAAGATGAAGATAAAAAACCTGCTCCCACACCCGCTACCAATGCACCCGCAACGGGGCAGGACATGGGTAATATCACACTCATTGAAGTGGAAGGCAATGTGGTGTTGACGAACCCGGAAGAAACCGCACAGGGTGATAAGGGAGAATATCAGGTTGCCACGCGTATCATCCATTTAACAGGCAATAATGTTATATTAACACGGGAAAAGAATGTCTTGCGGGGAACGGCACTGGAATATAATATGGAAACGGGACGTAGTGTCCTTACTAACGGGGCGAAAACCACTTCGGGTGATAAACGTGTCCGAGGGGTGTTTGTACCCAAACCCGCTGAGAAAACAGGGGATAAAGCGAAGGATAAAGCGAAGGATAAATCCAGCGATAAACCAGCCGATAAGGCAAATGATAAAACCAGCGATACCAAGAATGACAAACCAACCCCTTAATATTCTTCAGATAGGGAATTTTCCTGAGAAACCTTCGCTGATGAAAGGAGGGGTAGAGGCTTCCGTCTATGGGCTGGCAAAAACCTTGGCGACAACGCATAATGTCACGATTATTGCCCTTCCACGCAAAGCATCCGAATTTGCCAACCCGCACTGGCAGTTGGTGGAAGGCATGAAAGTCAGATACCTGCAAGCTCCCAAATGGTTAATGGGTGGCATCATCCATCTACCGTTTATCCTCCGCATCCTCTACCAGCTTGATAAACCTGTAGTACATATTCACGGCACAGGACTGGTGCAGTTTCTCTTATTGCTATGGATGCGTATGTTTAGGATAAATGCCGTCTGGACGCTGCACGGTATCACGGAAAAAGAAACGCTGCATAAATACCGGCTTTCGGGGAAGTTTGTAGATTTAGTGCGTCATTATTTTTATACTATACTGGAAAAAAGCTCGCTTTGCATAGGTAAAAAAATCATTGTCGATACGGAATATGTCAAGCAGGAAGCGGGTAATGCAGCGAAAATCAAGGTGATTCCGCAGGGTATTTTCCTGGAAACTTTTAGCGAAACCCAATATGTAAGGGATAAGCATCTAGTGGTATCCATAGGTGTATTTACGGCTCGCAAAGGGCATGATCGTACCCTTAAATCCTTTGCCGAAGTAGTGGAGCAATGCCCTGATGCCAGACTGGTGATTGCAGGAGCAATGCTGGATGCAAGCTATTATCATCACCTCCAGGAACTGATTGAAATGCACCATTTGCAGGAATCCGTAACCTTATTACCCGATGCGGGACGGGAGCAAATCATTGCCCTGCTACAAACTGCCAGCCTGTTTGTACTGCACTCGCAGGAAGAATCCCAGGGTATCGCCATTTGTGAAGCGATGGCATGTGGATTGCCCATTATTGCAACGCGGGTGGGCGGTATTACCTATATTGTGCGGGATAAAATAGACGGTATATTAACAGTATTTGGCAATATGCCCCATTTTGCACAAGCCATAACCTACCTCTTGAAAAACAGGGATATTCGCTTGAGCATGGCACAGGAAGCAAAAGCTGCCAGCCTGCAATTTAACTGGCAAACGATTGCACGGGAAATTGTGAATTTATACCGTCATTAATACAATTTCTTCATCAGTGTATTTAGTAGTTTGTTCTGGGGGTGTGGCACGGTTAAAAACTGACCCAGGACGTATGGCACTTGAACCACCCGTGGGAAGTTTCGGAGGGGTTGAAGGAGAATGAACAGCTTCTCTTTGCGTCACCTGATAACCTTCCGTTACCACACGATAACCATCCATTGCTGAAGCAGGGCTGGATTTGGAAAAAATTTTATTGAACATGCGGTTATTCCTTTTTGAGAAATTCAATAAATGCAATTTGAGAACCTTCTACATAGACCCCGTACGAATTGGCAACTTCCGTCCAATTTCCATCCGAAGCCATCCTATAAGCCATATATCCTTATGCTCCTGAATGGAAGAGGAAAATGATTCCGATTCAAAATATCCAATCTGGCACCACAATTTTACCTTTATGCCGAAATTTTAAAATTAATAATAATAGCTTCTATAAAAATATTTAAGCTACTGATAATAAGGCTTGTTTAATATCTTCTTGCATAATCCAGTTATCGTTACTATGAGATGAATTTTTATCAAATAAGCCATAAAAAGCAGCTACTTCATCTGCCAATACAATAATTTCGCAATCTTCAGGTAAATCCATGTTTTTTAATTTTTTATATATTTCTTTTGCTTTTGCAATATTTTCAGTTTTTGGAATATTAGCATTTACTTGCATTGCTAATACCTTTGTAAAAGGATAGTTATCGTCAAGTGATTCAAATTGCTCAAGTGCGTTGCCAAAACTCTCTAATTTAATATTTACTGTTACAAGGGCAAGATTGAAACTTTGTTGTATTTCCCAATATTGCACTTGTTTTAATCCGTATTCAAAATAAGCTTTGACCTCTCTCAATTGTTCACGAGATGAAGATTCTTTGAATTTTAATATACCTTTTATATAATAGGAAATTCCCTTTACTTTTGCAGATGGATTTACTGCTTTAGACGCATCGTCTAATAACACTTTAGCATCCTCATAACGGTCAGCAGCTATTAACAATGCAGCTTTTGAATATTTTATTTTTAGATCTTGAGGCTTCAGCGACAATATAAAATCGTAGGAAGCTATAGCTTTGTCAAGTTCTCCTAAAACTTTTAAGATTTTTGCACGTCCTATGTATGCGGAAGTATCATAGGGAAAATCTTTAATTAACTTATCATATTCTCTTAAAGAATCAGTATATCTTTCTTGAGATTTTAAAAACTTTGCATATGAATTTCTAAAAATATAGGAATTCTTTGAGTTAGTAAAATTTTTATAAATTACCTCTGCCTGATCTAATTTTCCTTGTCTTTGTAGGATATTGGCATAACTCAAATGGATTTGATCGCAATATTCAAAACTTTCTTTTGATTCATTGTATAAATTTAATGCTTTATCAAATTTTTTGCACTCGATTAGAAGGTTTATCAAATCATAAACAGCTTTAGGGTCATTTGGAAATTTTTTAATAGTTTGCCGGTATGCATCTTCTGAATCATCAAATCTTCCCATCTCTTTAAATGTAGCAGCCTTGCCACAATATGCTTCTAAAGCAGGGGCAAAATCAGGATTTTTTATAATATTATCATAACTTCTTAATGCATCTTCAAGTTCTCCCATGTAACGCATTATGTGAGCCCGCGTAACACAAATATCTACATTTTTCCCCTCAATAGCTTTATCTAGAACAACTAATGCTTCATCAAATTTATGCATATTTGAAAGTGTTTTTGCCTTACCAACAATTATATTAATATCTTGAGGAAACTCTTCAATAATATTATTATATTGTTCTAAAGCCTTGTCTAGTTCGCCACTTTTTTGCAATATGCGTGCCGATCCAGATAAACCATAGGCTCTATTACCGTATTGAACTGCTAATTTATAATGGGTTTCTGCATATTCATATTTTTTTAGTTTTAAATATGATTCTGCCAATTGTCCGTGTGCCCACCCATCATTAGGAGCTAATTCTACTGCTTGTTTAGTCCATTCTAGTTGAAGCGAATAATTTGCAATGTCACTTGCACCATTAGCAATATCACAAAGTGATTTTGCTGCATACTTATGGTCGCCTCTAGTTTCTTGTAAGTTAACAAGTTCATTTACATATTTCTTCGCTAAATCAATGTTGTTTGCAAGTAAGAGATCTCTAATCTCTTTGATCTGTTTTTTAATGCGTACAAACTTATCATGTATTCTTTGATTTTTCTTACCCGATTCAGTTCGCTGATATAAAAAGTCATTTTCTTTCTGAAGAGGGACATTATCCAATTTATTTTTTTCATTTTTAGGCTTTAAATTATATGCCCATTTTTGTAGAATCTCTCTGTTTTTCTTAACGGGAGTACAAATTGTATAATAAACCAATTGAAAATCGTTAAAGCTATTATTTTGAATAGCGTATGCCATCTTTCTTTGAATACCATTCTTACCCATTTGATATTTTGTTGCTTCTTTATTATTTTTATCAACAAATAAAGAAATTGGCAACGACTCCCATTCCAATGCTATTTCGGATATTAAATCCTGATATTGCATTAACTCTTCAAACATTTCAAGAAGCAGAGGAAAATTTTCTACGTCAGATAATGCGTTTTCTATACGATTCTGGTCTGGTAATGGAGCGGTGAACATTTGATTCATGATAAAATCACACACTTTTTTATCATTTAATAATTCATTTAACGATTCTAAGGCTAATTCATAGTTTCTGGGATTCTCATCAGGTGATAATAAAATAAGAAAGAAGAACAATGCTCTATCCGACTTCCAAGACAATTCAAGTGTTGCCTTTATGGTTTTAAGATCGTTTGAGTTCAACCGTTGAACATCTGTAGCACCTTGCAATACCGAATTTATATAAGGTATTGGACAAGGTATTGGCTTATCAATGGCATCAATGTGAAGAATATTCGCATGATTTCCTTCTATAATTATAGCCAAACCTGCTTGTCCTGAAATTAATGTCTGCATATTAGTTCACATCTATTTTCCGGTCTTTTAAATTATTACGTATAATTTCTAGCATATTTTTGTCACGCTTACTTGAAGGAAGAATAACTTTTTCAAAAGTTCCAACATTAATATTTCCATATATATGAACTTCTATAAAATCTGCATCTTTTTTTGAACCATTGCTTATAAGCACCTCAGAAAATTGTTTTTTATCTACCGTGGTGTGGTTTATAGAACTATGCAATTTTGCCACAGCAAGCAGATGTCTGTTTTCCCAAGTTGCACGATACCCGAATGGAACTCTTTTTTTACAATCATGTTTTTCATAAAAAATACAGCTATTTTGCTCAAAAACTGTGGCTCTTTTTTTAATTAAGTCCGTTTTAAGAACAATATGACAATCACCGAATAAACTCAAACCATGATCATTTAAACTTAAAGCTGCAAATTTAATTTTATTGTAATAATATGGGAAGAGTGTCGTATCAACTCTTAGTCTTATCATCTCCCACTCATCATCAGAATTAGGAACGCAGGAGGAACCTAAACGATTATAAAAATTTGTTATAAGTTCTGATGTCTTGCATAACCTACTTAAATTGACAATATTCGTGCATATAACAGCTTTTGAATCCTTTGCCGCTTCACTAAATAAATTTAAGGCCTGCTGATAATTCCCCACTTTTGCAGATACCGTTGCGTTTTCTACTCTCTTATTCAATGCAAAGATTTCTTCTTCTTTATCTGCTGCTATAACATTTGGACATGGAACAGGCTCGTCACAGCTTACACATCTGTCTTCTGCATATGCAATTGGAGCATTGCAAGAAAGACACGATGATGGAGTTGTTATAGAGACTGCTAGGGCAATGTCTGGCATATTTTTTTACCCTTAAATTAGGAAGCGGAGTATCTTCAAAGGTATAAGTGCCAATGCTCCTAAACGCAATGTAAAATATTAGTGTAATTTTCTGCTTATGGTAATGTGTCAATTTTGTACCATAAAAATATTAGAAACACCTTGATTTAGGCATAAAATCTGCGTTCCGTCTTTTAAGGTAATAATGAGATAACAAGGCTCAATCTGGCTGAATAAACTTGATTCAAATTTCCCCGCTGCTGGCTTGCAGCGGGATGAAAAAGGGGGTGAGATTACCCTAAATCTTCCCTGATACTTTTTGCTGCTTCAGCAGGGTTTTCCGCTTTGGTAATGGGGCGACCAATCACGAGATAATCTGCTCCTTTTTTGAGGGCTTCTTTGGGTGTAAGGGTGCGTTTCTGATCGCCCTTTTCACTGCCCGAAGGGCGAATACCTGGAACGACCAGCATAAAATCATTACCGCACTGTTTGCGTAATGCCGTGATTTCGTAAGGTGAACAGACTACGCCGTCAAGGCGACAGCTTTGTGCCAGATCAGCCAGCCGTGCCACCTGATCATTCAAGGTGTGATTAATGCCCAGCATGTTAATATCATCCTGATCCAGACTGGTGAGTACGGTTACGCCAATAATCAGCGGGCGTTCCTTACCCGTAATGGCAGCCACCTGCATGGAGGCATCAATGGAAGCCTGCAACATGGCTCTGCCACCCGAGCTATGCACCGTCATCATGAAACTGTTAATCCCCGCCGTCGCCAGAATCGCTTTGGAAACCGTGTTGGGAATATCATGAAACTTGAGGTCAAGAAATACGGGTAAATTATGATGCAAAAGACTACGCACTCCCGCTGCACCGTTAGCGGTAAAAAATTCCAGCCCCAGCTTTACCGCCCCAATTGATTCCCGCACGGCTCCAATCAGCGTATCCGCTTTGGTAACTTCTGTAGTGTCAACGGCACAGATGATGGGGTTTTTGTTCTCCTTACTCACAGCGATACACCACATCCCCTCCCACAACCGTCATAATCGCCCTGCCTCTGGTTTTCCAGTTGTCAAAAGGGGAATTATGGGATTTGCTCATAAAGTCATCGGGTTGAATTTCCCATTCGACATCTAAATCAATCAAGGTCAAATCTGCTATTGCACCTTTTTTAATACGCCCTGCTGGTATATTAATAATATCGGCAGGTTTATAGGTCATGGCAGCGAATAAATCGCGTAAATTCATGGTTTTATTGTGGTAGAGTTCCAGTGAAAGCGGCAACATGGTTTCCAGCCCTACAATCCCAAACGCCGCCTGACTCATGGGAACACGCTTGCTTTCTTCGTCATGCGGAGCGTGGTCGGTTGCTATCGCATCAATCGTACCGTCTTTTAACCCTTCAATAATGGCAATACGGTCTTTTTCTGCCCGTAAAGGGGGATTCATCTTGCAAAAGGTGCGATATTCCCCAATCGCTTCGTCATTTAAGCAAAAATGATGCGGAGCTGCTTCTGCCGTTACTCGCAAACCCTTCTTTTTCGCACGTCGTACCGCATCTACCGCCTCAGCCGTGGAAATATGCAGTACATGGTATTTCCCACCCGTCAACTCCGCCAGAATAATATCACGCTCCACAATCACCGCTTCAGAAGCGTTGGGAATCCCTGCTAACCCCAGGCGAGCGGAAACTTCGCCCTCATTCATGCAACCACCCGCACTCAAATTGAGATCTTCCGCATGTTGTGCCACCACCATATCCAGCTCGCGGGCGTAAGCCAATGCTCTACGCATCAGCAGGGCGTTCATCACAGGCAACCCGTCATCCGTAAAACCCACTACGCCTGCTTCTTTCAGCAACCCCATTTCAGTAAGTGCTTCGCCTTTCATGCCCTTGCTGATAGCACCGTAACTATAGACATTGATGAAGCCTGTTTTTCTGGCTCGCTGGTTGAGAAATTCCACGACTGCCACTTCGTCAATCACGGGTTTCGTATTGGGCATACAGACCACGGAAGTCACCCCTCCCGCAGCCGCCGACCTGGTTCCCGTTTCAATCGTTTCCTTATATTCCTGCCCGGGTTCACGAAAATGCACCTGAATATCCAGCAGCCCAGGGGTGAGCAAATGCCCCTTGCAATCAATGATTTCAATCTCTTCTGAAATTTTCCCGTCAAAGATTTTTTCACCAAAATCAGCGATTTTATTGCCTATCGTAAGTAACTGTCCCTGAATATCCAGCCCTGTTTCAGGATCTAAAATACGGGCATTGATATAAGCGGTTTTTTTGGTTGTGTTGTCCGCACGGGTAGGGAGATTAAACGTCTGTTTCATATTAATATACTGCTTACAATTTTTTAGAAAGAATTTCAAGAACCGCCTGCCTGACGGCAACGCCCATTTCCACCTGTTCCAGAATCACGCTACGGTTTAAGTCATCTGCCAGTCTGGTATCAATTTCCACGCCACGATTAATAGGGCCAGGGTGCATAATTAACGCATCAGGCTTGGCAAGCGATAATTTGCTTTCATCCAGTCCGTAAAAGTGGAAATATTCCCGCACGGAAGGAATAAAATTGCTTTCCATACGCTCCATCTGGATACGCAGCATCATGATAATATCGCAATCTTTAATCGCTTCCCGCATATTATAGAAAACCTTGGCTCCCAGTTTTTCAGGACGTGGGGGCATGAGGGTTGCAGGTGCTACAATATTCACCTCCGCTCCCATTTTCTTCAACAGTAAAATATTGGAACGTGCTACGCGACTATGGATAATATCGCCGCAAATGGCTACTTTCAGCCCTGCAATCCTGCCTTTTTTGCGTCTTATGGTGAGTGCGTCCAGCAAGGCTTGGGTGGGATGTTCATGACTGCCGTCACCCGCATTAATGACCGCACAGTTGACCTTGTGGGAAAGCAGATGCACCGCCCCGCTTTCAGGATGCCGCACGACAATAAAATCAGGGTGCATGGCATTAATCGTCATCGCCGTATCAATCAGGGTTTCACCTTTTTTCACGGAAGAGGAAGCTACCGACATATTGATGACATCGGCTCCCAGGCGTTTTCCAGCCAGCTCAAACGACATACGGGTACGGGTAGAATTTTCAAAAAACAGGTTAATCAGGGTACGCCCCTTCAAAATCACATGTTTTTTATCTACCTGACGGTTTTTTTCAATATAGCCTTCTGCCAGATCTAAAATAGCAGTAATATTTTCTACGCTTAAATTCTCAATTCCCAGCAGATGCTCGTAAGCACGGGAGGTTTTTATAGTGGTTTTTGGCATAATAGCGGTCACAAAAGTTGGAATTATGGGCTACTATATACAGAATTTTTTGAAAAACAATGCGTCAATGACGTAATAATTGCGTCGTGGGCGTTACGCCGTTAAAACCTTGTAGCATCAGCCTCCCACTTTCAGGATTGGAGACGAATACCAGGCAGGTACGCTCATTGGCAATAGGGGCAATAAACCAGTCCATATCGCTATCGGAAATAAGGGCAGCTTCCAGATTCTGCATACAGCTCATTCTACCCGCACTATCAATCGGGCGTGGCATCCAGCCCAACCCCGTGCCGTTAAAGTGTGACTGGAAATGATTGGCAGTCATGACGCTGTTTTTCTCGCTTATTTCATGAATTACCGCTTGCGTTTCCAGCCGTTCAATCACGCAGCCTTCATTGGCTTTTATCCCGCATAACGTAAAGATAACGGGTACACACAGAGGCGTTTCCACCAGCATTTGCTTCGCCTGATCATAATCTTTTGCGGTTTCAAAGACCTGACGCAGCAGATGGGCAGGGGGGATATGGCTGCTTTGAAACATCAAATAGCGGTTATAGAGGTAGTCCAGCAGGATATTGGTATAATGCCTCCGCATGGGAGCCAGATTAATCGCTGCCGAAAACCTTCCCTTTGCCTGTGCGTTAAACGTACCACTCAAGCCCGCCCAGCTTGCATTCTGGTAATCACCCGCTTCACCTTTCTGATGCAGTAGCATAACGTTTTTACCCAGCTCTGGCAGTGGCCAGTCCAGTACCCGCAAGAGTGTCAACCCCTGAGTGGTTCTGAATACTCCCGTAGTACAGCCAAACTCATATGAAAGATTTAACGTGTACACACCGCTTTGTTTTAAAATAGCTGCGAACTGGCGTATTTCCTGATAAAAAGGATTGTTGCTCTTTTGCAGCCATTTTCTTACCAAAGCGTCCGTAACAGGCAGGAGTGGATAGGTGAGGGCTTTTCCTATTATGCCATAACTTTCACGACTGCTGGCAATCAAGCCCTCCGCCCTTTCCTTATATTCGGACAAAAGCGTAACAGGGTCGGAATTTCGCAGATCAATAACAGGAATAGCGTACATCAGGATGCTTCGGGGTCAGCAAGTACACAGGCAAGCGGATAGGCGGTTTCTTCCTCCGTTTCCAGTACATGAATTTTTACATTTGCGTCATCCAGCAGTTCAATTACCTGATACACAACCCCCATATCACCAAAGCGACGATAGGATCCTATAATTTCTGTATTTTGTTGCATATAATGGCATCTTGCTTAAGAGCCTGTTCAATATCTTTTTTAACGCCTATTTTTGATAATTTTGGCTACAAAATCAGGTGTGATTCTTGAAATAGTACCACTATTCCTGCGAATCACACCTGATTTTTCGCACAAAATTCTCTAAAAATCCATCGTTAAAAAAGATATTGAACAGGCTCTAAGATTTTTTATAACACCAAATATACAATAATAGTTTGCACACTACAAGAGGCAATTCAGCAAAAAACCCAACTATTTAGTTGCCAGTTGCTGCCCGATAGGGATATACTGTTAAACTAACAAATCAATCAGAGCCTTGGTTATGAAAATCCTTGTTCCTGTTAAACGTGTGGTGGATTATAACGTCAGAATTACCGTACAGGCGGACGGCTCGGGCGTGCAGACCCAAAACGTCAAAATGTCGATGAATCCGTTTGATGAAATCGCACTGGAAGAAGCCATTCGCCTCAAGGAAAAACAGATTGCGACGGAAGTGGTAATCGTGACGATTGGCGGGGAAGTAGCACAGGATATATTGCGTACGGGGCTGGCAATGGGAGCGGATCGGGCGATTCACATCGTACATGATAGCGAAATCCCGCCCTTACACGCTGCCAAATTGCTAAAAGTGATTGCGGAAACAGAAAAACCCCACCTCATTATTACGGGCAAGCAGGCGATTGATGATGATGCCAATCAGACGGGGCAGATGCTGGCGGCATTACTGGGATTCCCGCAGGCAACCTTTGCTTCGCATCTGGAAGTGGTGGAAAACAGTGCAGTGGTTACACGCGAGGTGGACGGCGGACATGTCACGGTGAAACTGGCACTTCCTGCGGTGGTCACTACCGATTTACGCCTTAATGAACCGCGTTTTACCAGCCTGCCTAATATCATGAAAGCTCGCACCAAGCCAATTACGAAATATCTTGCTTCTGAAATGAATGTCGATTTAACCTCCCGACTGAAAATCGTAAAAGTCGAAGAGCCAAAGAAACGCAAAGGTGGCATCAAGGTCAAAGACGTGGCGGAACTTGTGGACAAGTTAAGAAACGAGGCAAAAGTAATATGAGTATTCTGGTTATTGCATCGCATGATAATAAGGTATTAGCAAAATCTACCTTACAGGTGGTTTCTGCTGCCAGCCTGATAGGAGGGGATATTCACCTGCTGCTGGCAGGATCCCCGCTTGCATCCTTAGCTGAGGAGGCTTCGCATAGTGAAGGAGTGTCAAAAATTCTGGTAGCAGATGATGCTATCTATCAGCATCAACTCCCTGAGAATCTGGCATTGCTGGTTGCGTCACTTGCTTCTACCTATACGCATATCTTAACTGCTGCGGACTCCGTCGGAAAAGACTTCCTGCCCAGAGTAGCAGCTTTATTGGATGTAACGCAGATTTCAGAAATAATAGAAGTGCTATCGCCTGATAGTTTTAAACGCACTATTTATGCGGGCAACGCCATTGAAACGGTCGTATCGCAAGAGCCTATCAAAATCATGACGGTACGCAGCATTGCCTTTGCGGCAGCGGGCAAAGGAGCAGGAAAAGCCAGCATTGAAGCCATCTCCGCCTTGCCAGCCTTCACACAGTCTGAATTTATCTCCAGCGAAGCCGTATCCCGAGACAGGGTAGAATTAACAGGTGCGAATATTGTGGTTTCGGGTGGCAGGGGACTGGGTTCCAAAGAACAATTCGTATTAATAGAAAAACTGGCAAAAAAACTGGGAGCTGCTATTGGAGCTTCACGGGCTGCGGTCGATGCAGGTTATGTCGCTAATGATATGCAGGTAGGGCAAACAGGAAAAATAGTAGCCCCATCACTCTATATTGCGATTGGTATTTCAGGAGCTATCCAGCATCTGGCGGGTATGAAAGACAGCAAGGTGATTGTTGCCATTAACAAGGACGAAAATGCCCCCATCTTTTCCATTGCCGATTATGGGCTGGTGGGTGATCTTTTTCAGATAGTACCTGAATTGATAGAAATGTTATAAAGGGTTGAATTTCAACAATACGATTTCCCTTTACCTTCCTCCCCGATTATTTTATAGTTATAAGTGAAATAGCCATTGCTATTTTGGAGACCTGAAAAACTCCTTATAAGAGACGGCTTGTATCCGTTACCATACTCCTTGCCTTGGGCAGGGAGGCTTTAGTTATGTCCAAGGTTTTAACCCAAAGA